>Ga0256381_1000039_pt1 | contig 13344 bp, 15 predicted proteins | sample LS1160viralmetaG_FD_189070 | JGI IMG/M metagenome (GOLD analysis project Ga0256381, IMG submission 189070) | Seawater viral communities from deep brine pools at the bottom of the Mediterranean Sea - LS1 1600m | ecosystem: Environmental > Aquatic > Marine > Bathypelagic | place: Mediterranean Sea...
GGGCCAGAATCAAGTAGTGCAACTATGAAGTTCTTTGAGGCTTTAAGGGCAATTAGTCCAAATCCAAACAGCCCCTTGCCGACACTGATCCTAGCCCATGTATCCCATGATAAACTAGGCAGGACAGGTGGGCATTCTAGTCCATTTGGGAGCGTTTTTTGGAATAACATGCCACGTAACACTTTTGAACTGGATTCCCTGAAAATTGAGGGATCGAGGCATATTGATTTTGCAGTCCATCACCGCAAAACCAATTCGGGCCCCGATCTGCCATCAGTTGGTTACAGGCTACATTTCGGAAGGGGAGAGAGTAATCCTGTAAGGATAGAGCAACTTGAGAAGCTGGAAGGTAAATTAAGCAAGGGTGAAAAGTATCATATTCAGGCCCAAAAACTTATAAAAAACATGGGGCCAATGTCTATTGATAAACTAGCCCAGCTAATTGATCCAGCTACTAAGGCGTTTCTTGCAAACCAGCTAATCCATACCTTAGATGTTAATGGATCAAAAATGTTTGAGACATTTGAGGACGAAAATGACGGAAAGGAAAAGTGGAGACTGACGAAAACCATTAACGAAAGTGAGGATGACGATGGCGATTTCCAGCTACCGTTCTGAAACCGATTTAATTGTGTGCCAGCCATGTTGGGCAAACAGGAACGAAGTAGTGACATTGCACAGGTGCGAGGGCGATCCTTGTTGTTGCCCTTGCCCTGTTGCTGGGGTCACTAACTGCTGCCTGTCCTTTGGCTATGATGGCTCACACATGAGAGAATGCAAATTTGTGGACTAGTTACTATGCCAGTCCACAGATTTGTGAACAAAATAAGTAGAAAGGAAAAAATGACAAACAAAACTCAGGAACTACAGCTTGCGTTGGAGTTGGCTGAAGAAGGCCAAGACAGGTCACTGGAGAACGCAAAAGAGGAATGGATAGATCACGCTTATGAAGCTATCATTCGTGTTGCTAAATACAATAAAGAATTTATTGTTGATAAGGTCTGGGATTATATGGATGGTGACGTGCATACCCACGAGAAAAGGGCAATGGGTGCATTGATTAGAGATGCCGCCAGAAACGGCATTATTGAACCCACAGACAAGTATCAGCCATCTACCCAGAAGAATTGTCATGGCAATCCCAGAAGGGTTTGGAGATCAACCTATTCAGTCAAAAGAATTGTCATACAATGACAAGGGGGCGGTTGCTAAGTCGATATCAGGGTTCGCTCAGCATTGTGTGTAAAGAGTGCAATGCAGGGATGGATGAGCGTTGCAAAGACCTGAGTCGGCTTGGCAATCGTCTTATTACTAACAGCGGAATTCCACTTATTCACAACGAGAGAGCCAACGACTGGAAACTACGGCTCAAAAAGACCACCAGAAAGAGAAAACATATAGGCCCACGAATTTAATTTATTTATTTTTATTTCATTATATGATAGGATATGCTTGCATATACGCTTAAAGCAGAGGTGGGATTTAGATGTCACAGTTTTTTTATAACCAGCTACTAACCGTCGCAAAGGTTGCAGAGATTTTTGGTGTCTCTGAATCAACTATCAGGAACTTAATTCGCAAAGGCGAACTGGACACAGTGAGGATAGGGACAAATCCAAAGGGGAAAGGAGTGAGGGTTCCTAGAAGTTCAGTCGATAAGTTCGTTGGGGATCAGCTTTCAAAAACTAGACAAATAAGACTTATTCGCAAAAAGGAGAAGGACAATGAACTTGATTGAAAAAGCTAAAAAATTCCAGAACGACAACAAACAAGGGGTGATTTACGAGGCTCAGGTTGATGGGACGCTCCCATTCAGGCCAATCGGCCTAGAATGGCAGACAGAGTTGCTGGGCAGGGCGGCTAATATGGAACTCAGCTTGAAATTGATTGATATAAAAACAGCAGAGCGGTTAATCAAAATGCCGCTGGAAAATCAACGAGGGATCAGGGCTGCCCATGTGAAGCGGCTAACTGAGGCAATGAACAACGATGAGTATATAGATGACATTATCAATCCAATATACATTTCCGATACAGGGAAGCTAATGGATGGGCAACACAGGCTAAGGGCGGTAATAAATTCAGGAAAGCCACAGAAATTTTTAGTTGTCAGCGGATTGCCAGAAGAAATTTTTGTATATATTGATGAAAACCTGTCTCGTGCTGCAAAAGACGCATTGAGAATTAGAGGAATCCGCTTTCCAGAGGATGTTGCTACTACTACCAAGCTGTTATTCCAGCTTATGCACGGCAAGACCAATACACCCAGACACGTTGTTGTAGACCGCATGATGAAAGACTATCCCGATATTGAGGATGCGGTTGCAAAAGGACAGTCAATGAAAAATTCAGTTTTGGGTGCACAACCCAATGTCATGGCTGTACTTTATTTTCTGTATTCACGAATGTATCCAGAAAATTGTGAAAAATTCTTCCATTATTTGCAGTATGGCGGTGATGTAATGGAACTAGCTGGACACCCTATTACTCGATTGAAGAAAAAGCTGGCTGAAGAATGGAAAAATGCCAAAGGACATCAGCAATTTGTGGGAATTCCACAAAAAGGAACCGATCAAAGGCGACAATACGATAGCCGCTATAAGATTATGTGTTACTTCCATACAGCGTTTATGGCTTTCAATGCAGGTAAAAAAGCCTTTTACGGCTGGAATGAGAACCAAGAGACGATTGAAGATATCGGAAGTTTGGCAAAGCAGGTAATCAACATTCGATGGAGCCGCAAGGAGAATGGAGTTGACTAAATCAAAACTAATGGGATTTCCCAACAAGCAAATGGCACAACTTAGTCTCTGGTGGGCATGGAATCAGCCTTCTACTAAGGAATACAGGGACAAAGTTTTTGAGACTACTGGAATAAAGATAGACCCAAGGACAGCAACTAGGCATATCCGACGATTCAAAGACATCAATCTTAACTCCACCTTCAATCCAGACATAAACATCGATGGGCGTGTAGATTGGTCTGATACTCAGACGATGATAGCCGCAGGAATAAATGCGAATCATATATCTAAGCTTGCTGACATAGATGTATGGTGCATTAGCACGTTTAGAGAGTCTAAAGCCACAGTCCCCATGACAACTCTAAGGGATATGAAGTGGCAATCTTACGTTCTTACAATGGCTCCTACTATTACTTCATCTAAAAATATATGGGTAATTGGTGCATTGATCTCAGGCAGAGATCACATGAGTGAGATAACAAAAAAACCTAAACAAATAGATGACATAATCGCTTACCTGAAATTCAAATCGTGGGAAGCTGGACTTGAAGAAAAACCAAAAAGAAAACCTAAAGAGATCGATTTACCTGACGACGTAGATATCTTGTCTTGGGAAGTCATCGAAGCACTAGATTTGCTTGCAGAGTTGGAGTGATGAACCAGAAACAAGCTTGCGAAGAAAGAGAATAGTGCGAACTAAGGGGGCTTAATTCGCTTAATTCGCTTAATTCGCAAGGGTGGGGGAGACAGTTGAGATGAGCAACCATGAGTGCGAAGAGTTATCCACATGCTGTGGCAAGGAGAGGCACGAACATGTCGATGATTTCTGTGGAAGCTGCAATGAGTGGGCCCAGTTTGAATGCGAAGAATGCGATAAGGAGCAGTCCCCACCAACAGACAGAACAATACAAATGCCAACACGAAGAGTCAGAATTAAAACTACAGGCGAGAGAATGACAGAAGATATTGATAACGCCATGCAATCAACAGGCAGGGCGAAGCCAGACAAAGAGCAAAAAGCAAGGATTGAATTAACGGTATCCGAAGGCTGTACCACTAACGAACTGCTGGGGTTTTGCCATAACATGCTTGATCTTCCTATAAGCCTCAGAACCGCACAAAGATATATGGAGAAATATGGCGGTGATAGGTTAGATATAGATCAGCCTGTAGACTGGACAAACCTCGATGGAATGATAAATGCAGGGGTAATTCAAAACACCATCCCTACACTAAACAAAGTAAATACATGGGTGCAATCAAAATTTGGCACAACAGACCCAAAATGGGAATCAACGTATAGGGATTTGAGATGGCAATCCTACGTAATCGCATCGGCTCCCATTACAAAGCGTATGGATATTTGGGCTATGGGCCAATTGCTTTCAATCACAGCGAGACTAGCCCTTTATCAGGGAGAAGAAATGGCCGTTGTAGGAAGGCCTATTATTATGTGGTTGCAGTACGCTCCATTCGAAAGCAAAGAGGCCGATACTAGATACAAAAAGGCGGTCGAAGAGGGGCTAATCCCCCACCTAATGGACGGCCTAAAATTCTTCTTAGCACATGACGACAGAAGTGGTGAAGACGGGGTGATTAAAACTAAAACATCAATGGCCATGGCGATGTTCACAAACGACGTAGATGCACCACTAATAACACGGGATGAAAGTAGTTATCCTCATAAGTTACACGTTTCTCCCAACCCATACGTACCGCCAGCAGACAGGCTAGAACAACTACCTACAGACAGAACAATACAAATAGGAGGAAGTTATGGATACTAATAATCGTAAATTAGGTTCTGTTGACGAAGATGAATTGTTGAGTGTGAATGAGGTCGGAACTATCCTAGGCGTTTCCAAGCCCACGGTCTACGGCCTTTTGCGGCATGGGGTTATAAACTCTCTATATATAGGACGTTTAAGGAAAGTGCCTCGCAGTTCGCTGAAGCAATATATCAAGGAGCAGTTGAGCAACCCTTTCAAAGATACAAGGGGCTCAAAGGGCTAATCTAGCATTGAATTATGATTGCTCATCAAAAATTAGTTAAAGACAAAATGAAAAAAGAGGATGCGAGGAACCTCTTTGGTGAATGGTGGAAAGAAGTTGATACTGATATAAAAAAAGCAGTAGTTAAACAAATCGATATAAGAACAGCCGCAAAGTTAATAGAAAAATATGAATGGCTGGGTTGTATGCCAGCAATGGTGAAATATTGTTATGGAATTTATTTTGAAGGGAATTTAGGTGGGTGCGTTGTTTATAGCACCGATTACAGCGAAAATCTTGGAAGTTGGGATAAATACGACTACTCAGGGAAATTAATATTACTTTCAAGAGGTGCTTGTGTTCATTGGGCTCACCCTCATAGTGCGAGTAAATTGATTACTACTTCTATGAAAATGCTTCCCGACAAATATAAAATTGTAACGGCAACAGTTGATGAATTAGCTGGCGAAATAGGAACGATTTATCAGGCTTGTAATTTTTCATATATTGGCTCAATGAGAGAAAATAATCCAAAGGTAAAAAGTCTTAAAAGATTTGGTGTAAAAATAAAAGGAAAATTATATGGCGGTAGATCAATCAGACAAAAATTAGGGACACAAAAAAAAGAAGAAATTTTAAAAGCTTGGCCAGCCGCTGAGTTCGTTCCTCAAGCAAGTAAAAGAAGATATTTTTATTTTTTAGGAAATAAACAAGAAAGAAAATACTATAAAAAACAAATTGAAACTCAAATCAAACCATATCCAAAGCGGTAAATTGTACTTCTTATGATCTTAAAGACTCTTAAGACTCTTAAGAAAGAATATCTTTCTTATCTTCTTCTTAAAAAAATCCATTAAGATTTTTTTAAGAAGAAGAAGATAAGAGAAGAAAGAAAAGAAAGAAAAGAAAGAAAAGAAAGAATTAACGTCATGGTTTGTCTGGAAAAAGAAAAGAATGAAAATCGATAAGTTCTCTGTAAAAGTCTACCCCGATCCTAAACTCTCTAAAAATGGCTTTAGAAGCACCCACTGGCGTATTCTACAGCCCCTCATTAAACAAGCAAGAGAAGATGGCTATATGCTTGCCCTAGAAGCACTCCCAAGAAACTTTGAACAGATGCCCTATGCCCATGTTCATATTAAGCAGCTTTACTCCAGAACTCCTAAAGATTTCGATGGCCTAGCAGTTAGCGTTGCTGGCTATATTGATGGACTGCTTATCGATAGCGGTGTCCTAGCTGATGATTCTCCCTTTTTTATCCGATCCTATACTCTAACGCACCAGAAAGTGCCTAAAGTGTCTGATGAATGTGTTATTATTACCGTATCGAGAGGGTTAGAGTGTTAGATACAGATAGTTACACTGGCACCGTAAATGGGGGCAAATTTATATGCGACAAACAACGAAACTTAGTCGAAAAAAAGTAACTGTTTTTCGGAGAGAGCAGATTCTTAGGCTTGCTTCAGAGGGAAGGACGCAGCAATTCATAGCCGATAACGTGGGAGTTACTAGGCAGACGGTATCAAAGACCCTTAAGAAAATGCTAGAGCGGCCAGATCAGAGTGAGTTACATGCCGATAGTTACAGGAGACTGCTTACCCAGCGGCACGAGAGGATGTTAGAGGAGCACTTGCCTGATGCTATAAACCCAGACAACCCACGAAAGCTAGAGGCCGCAGATCGTTGCGTTAATATAATGAAGGAGTTAGCGAGGATCAATGGAGTGATCCCTGAAAAGGCACTGGTTGATATGCGGACACAGGAAGTGACGGTTAATGCAGATGCACCGCTACTCGAGATAGTGCACCAATTAAACCATGAGGATTCACCAAGATATAATTCAGCACCACCAGAAGATGGCACAGAGCCCAGAACTATTTCTCAGGACGATCGGGGCTGACCCTTACCCAAAGCAAGTTGAGATTGCTAACGCACTGAGAGATAACCGCAGGGTTTCGGTTGTGGGCTGTAACGGCTCTGGGAAGGACTGGCTGGCCGCAAGGCTTGCCCTTTGGTATGTAGGCCACCATTCTCCAGCTAAGGTTGTTATTACAGGCCCGACCTTCAGACAGGTTGATGATGTTGTCTTTAATGAGTTAAGGACTGCTTATAATTCAAGACCTTCAGCAGCAGGATTCGGGGGAAGGTTATTTGACTCTCCCAGATGGGAGTATGATTCGGAAACTTTCATTGTGGGCTTTTCGACTGATAGGTCGTGGAACCTACAGGGTTATCACAGTCCGAACCTACTGGTCATAGTAACTGAGGCTCACGCCATGAGCGAAGATGACATTAACGCTCTTTATACTTTGAACCCAAGCAAGATACTTATGGTGGGAAATCCTTTTGCAGCCGCTGGCCCCTTTTACGCTTCCCATCACCAGAACAGGCACTTATGGAAAACCTTTAAGATCAGTGCTTTCGACACGCCCAATCTTATAGAAGGTCGGGTTGTTAAAGCAGGGATGGTTACCCAAGAGGACATTGACGACAGGGCCGCAGAGTGGGGAGAGCATTCTTCTCTTTATCAAGGAACTGTTCTTGGGGAATTCAGCGACAGTCTCGATGACGTTGTTATCCCTTTATCGGAAGCCCTTGCTGCCAGTAATCGTAAGCGAACTCCAGAGGGAGAGATCATTGTTGCCTGTGACGTTGCAAGATACGGCAAAGACAAGACCGTTGCTTTCCGAAGGCAGGGCAATGTAGCAGAGATGATTTACAGGGTTCAGGGCAGAGACTTAATGGAAGTAGCTGGATGGTTAGGACGGTACTGTGAGGACAACCGTGTTGATGTCCTAGTGGTTGATGACACTGGGCTTGGAGGAGGAGTTACAGATCGTCTGAATGAAGTAGGCTTAAAGGGAGTTACGGTTCTGCCCTTCAAAGGTGGATCGAACGCAGGAGCAAAGGACAGGTTTGCTAACTCTACCACAGAGGCTTGGTGGGGAATGAGGGATTGGATCATGGCTGACGGCCAGATACCAGATGAGCCTTCCCTTCTTGCCCAGCTTGCCAGCAGACGATACACTATCCAATCAGACAAAAGGCTCCAGCTAGAGAGTAAGGACAGGATGGGTAAGAGCCCTGATGAAGCAGACGCATTGTCGATGACATTTCTTGACAGACCCGGGTGGGGGGTATGGTAATAAAAGCTGACAACTTAGGTACGATTAGTATGCCTGAGCATCGACCAGAAGGGGCAGCAAAGGTCTACAAGTACAGAAAGACTACAAGCTTACCTAAAGCAACGATTGGGGAATGTTGCAATTCAGGAAACTGTAAGAATTTTTATGTTGATCTAGCAGATGGTCTTTGTGTTAAGTGCTGGGATAGACAATCTCATAGTATGTCTTTTTTTAGAAAGCAATCAAGGAAAGCAAATGCAAAACGAAAAAGAGCTAAGATGCCGCTCCTGTAATAAACTCCTTGCAGAAATAGCAGTCAAAGGAACTGTAATTGTTTGCAGTCGATGCAAGTCAAGAAATGAGGTATAAGCGTCTTATAATATGTCGTTTAGCTATGAATATGCGACATACAGCACAATATAAATAGGAGGAGAGTAATGTATACCTATGAATTTAATGTTACGAGACACGTAGACGGAGACACAATCGATGGCGATATTCGTCTTGGGTTTGACGTTATACTCTATAAGCAGCGACTGAGGCTATTTGGTATTGATACGGAAGAAAGTCGCACCCGGGATAAGGTCGAAAAGTTCTATGGCAAGTTGGCAAAAAGCTACTTGGCTGAACAGGCTCCAATTGGCTCTAGAATAAAACTGGTATCTCACGAGAAAGGCAAATACGGCAGAATATTAGCCAGTATTTATAATGATGATTCTGATATTTCTATTAATGAGAAAATGTGTATGGAGTCATTAGCTGTTCCTTATCATGGTCAATCTAAACAAGAAATCCAAGATGAACATTTAGTAAACAGAAAGAAGTTAAGGGAGAAAGGGATAGTTCCCCCATTACCTTCAGGGTATACATCGGCTTAAACATTAAGAGTTTGACATCGATTTAAAGAGATGATACCGTTCTAAGTTGATTGAATCTAGTCGGCATTGGCAAGTTCGCTAAAGCCATCGGAGGACTATGGCTAGATTCTGGCAGTTCTGGAAAGATCACGACAACTACTCAGATGAAATCTCCGCAACGGTTCCGCTTGCAACAGATATAAGTGATGTTGAATACCCTTCAGACAACTACAAGAATTTTGCCAAAGAAGGTTATGGGCACTCAGAAGTTGTTCATGCTTGTATCAGGGAACTTGCCGTTGGTGTTGCATCCCCCCGATACTTTGCTAGAAGTGCCGATGTTTCAGACGGAATAGTTGAGGCTCCAAACACTCCATTGGGCCACCTAGTAGACAGGCCCAATCCCCAGACTGATTTCTACCAATGGATAGAGCAGTTTGTCACCCATTTATATGTTAGTGGAAATTCTTATATTTTAAAGGAACGAGACAAGGCAAATAACATATCTGCTTTATGGCTGCTAAGACCAGATCGGATTACCATTAAGCCTTCAGATATGGGAGTTCATGCCTATGTTTATACAATTGATTCCAAAGAATATGAAATCCCGAAAGACGATATTGCTCACATGGCTTTTCCTAATCCATCAGGAGATGTTTATGGGGTAAGCCCTCTATCTGTTTTATCTAAGGTCATAAACCTTGATATGGCAATGACCGATTTTGCAAAACTATATTTTCAGAACGCTGGAGTGCCCAGCGGACTATTAAAAATCAAAAGACGAATTAACAGTCAAGAAGAAGCGGCAACCATCAGGTCAAGATGGCGTTCCACATTTGGTGGGTCGAATAATATGCACAGGGTTGCTGTAATGGATGATGATGCAGAATACCAAGCAGTTGCTCAAGCACCGAAGGACATGGGCCTTCAGGAATTACACAACCTAACAGAAAGCCGGATTTGTTCGGTGCTTGGGGTTCCTCCAATTGTCATTTCAGCAAATGTGGGATTGCAACGTGCGACTTATTCTAACTACAGGGAAGCTAGGTTTGCTTTCCATAGCGAAACCCTTGATCCTTTGGTAAAGAGAATAGTCAGATTCTTAAATTACTGCTTGGCTCCAGATTATAACAACCAGCTATTAATCGACTTTGATAATTCTGCGGTATTAGATGTAATGGACAATAGAGACTCCCTTCCTGCTAGAGCAACTACGTTATTTGCAGGGGGAATTATAACCCTGAACGAAGCTAGAGAAATGATCGGTCAGCAATCGATGACAGATGGCGATGAAGTGGTAGCGGTTGGGGAAATCGAAGCACCTGCATTAGCAGGAGGACAACAACGCAGAAGAAATATTGTTCGGTCACTAACGGAACCCCAATCAAAAACAATTATTGATATTAAGGCTCCAGAACCAACAGCTAGAGCCATGCAGTTATCTAAAAACCTTTTAATTGATAGAGAGTCAGAAACCGATAGACTTGCTCAAGAATCCGAGAGACATCTAAACAGACTCAGGGATAGGGTTATGGGGATGGTTGGTCGATTGATGGAGCGTGGAGAGTCAGTCCAAATACTTAAAGACCTGAAGCAGTTGCCGATTGATGTGGCTGATATTTTACCCGATACAGCAACACAAGAAATGGTAGATATTTTACGTGGTAGCTATATAAGAGTTTCAAGGAAAACCTATGAAAGAATTAACGCATCTGGATTAGCAGGTGCGGTTGAATGGTCAGATAAATCTCCAGTAGTTACAGGGATACTGACAACTGTAAATGCTAGAGCGGATATGATTCACCACACAACCAGAAAACATCTGCAAAAAGCAATTGGAGAATCACTTCAAAGGGGATATTCAGTTGAACAGTTAGCTAGAGGAGTTCCTGCTGACAATTTTCCAGGCGTGCAGGGAATTATGGGCGAAACTGATATAAGGTCACGATTAATTGCTAGAACTGAAACAATGCGGGCCCAGAACATGACCACAACAAGAATTTATAGATCGCAGGGATTTGAATATTGTCGAGCAGTAGATATTGATGGAGACCCAAATGATAATTTTGTTGACCCTGCTGATCCTTACGGATATACCTGCGCCCAAAGAGACGGACAAATATATTCAACGTTAGATGCTGAAAATGTAATGGATCATCCAAACGGAACCCTTTCATGGATTCCGATGCCGTCAGCATATAAGCCAAGCGACATACTTTAAGGAGTAATCTATGGAACGCAAAACAAGCAGAATAGATAGTGCAAAAGTTATTGATGAAAAACAGGGGATTGTAGAAGCATTTGTTAACACAATGGGAGTAGTAGATAAAGATGGAGATATCATCAGCCCAAATGCTTTTGATAAATCCATTACCGACAATTTACCAATCCCTGTTTTGTCAGGACACAATCAAGGTGAGGTTGTTGGGAAAGTTCTGTCTGCGATGCCTGTTCAAAAAGACAACGCTTATCAACTTCATGCAACCATGCAAATGAATATGGACACTCAGTCGGGTCGTGAGGCTTACTCAAATGTCGCAGGTGAATATGTTAGAGAGTGGTCAATTGGATTTAATATGCCAGATAATGGAGCGAAATACGATACCGTTGAAGGAACTCCAGTTAGAACCATCGAAGAACTTGATTGGGTTGAAACCTCAACAGTAATCAGGGGTGCATCTCCTGATACTGCAACAATTAGTGCCAAATCTGATAGCGAAAAAGACGCACTTCCAGTTCATGATACTGGAGTGCAAACTCAAGGAGCATCTTGGGATGCTACCGCAGAGATTAGAAGAATACCAAACGATTCAGAAGCCAGTAAATTAAGAAAGATGTATGCCTATATCGACCCAGAAAAAGACCCTGCTACAAAAGCAGCCTATAAGTTCCCTCACCACATTGTTAGTGTTGCTGGAGCCGTAGGACTTGCCAATATAAAGGCTTGTCAGTCTGGGATAGGCGTTCTTAATGGTGCAATGGGTGGAGCAGATATTCCAGCTAAAGATCGAAAGGGAGTCTGGAAACATCTGGCCGCCCATCTTAAAGATGCTGATTTAACTCCTGCTGAGTTGCGTTCGGAATACGCCTCTGACACGACCGATCAGGTTGCCTCAGACACGGAACTCCAGAAAGCAAAACATAAATTAGCGGAGATGAAATTAGAAATATTAAAGTCAAGTCACAAGGAGGCTTAGATTGAATACGAGAGAGATACGAAAAGAGGCTGGTGCTCTTTTACAACAAGCTGAAGCTGCATTGACTGATGGCGATCTTGAAAAAGTTGAAGCCATTAGTTCAGATGCACAGGCTAAGATGGCAGAAGCAGATCGAATCGACAAGGCTGCTTCAGACATTAAGAAACTCCAAGGAGAGTTTCAACAGCCTACAAATACTGTTCCTGTAGCAAGTAAGGATGTGGCTGCCTACGATGCAGATGACAAAACAGCCAAGACCAAAGGTTCCTATCGACCTGCTTCATGGGTGAAATCCCTTCCTGCAATGGCACAGCCATTATGGGTGCAGGAGCAGATGGGTGATACCGAGAAGGAACATGCACAATTCCAGACTGACACATTCACAAAGTGGTTACGAGCACCTAGTGATAATGTTTTCTGGAAGACTGCAACGCCTCAAGAAGTTAAAGCCATGCAAGAAGACACAGATACAGAAGGCGGCTTCTTCGTTCCTGAAGAATTCATAAACAGGACGATCCATGATCCGGGCGTGCCCGGCTCTCAGTTGCGACCTCTCTGCACGGTTATCCGTGTATCGAGTAAAGATGGCTATGTCCCAACAATGGGATCAGCGACTTGGGCAGCAATAGCTGAAGAAGCTGCGTTCTCAGATCAGACTCCAACGGTTGGTCAGGTTCCATTCTCTATTGAGAAATCTGGTGGACTTGTAAAGGTTACTAGGGAATTGCTTGATGATTCCGCAGTTAATCTTCCTGCACTTCTTTCCCAGATATTCCAAGAGTCCGCAGGACGTTTTGAGGACGTTGGTATTATCAGCGGTAATGACACCACTCAGTATGGTGGAATCATGTCTGACACCGATGTTGAGTTCTACACGATGGCAAACGCAACTTCTGTTGTTGCTGCCGACCTTGTTGGAACTTACTACAAATTGGACGCTCAGTTCAGGGCTAATGGAACATGGGTTATGAAGTCAGCGATTGCATCGCTGATTAACCAGATTAACTTGACAGGGAACGGCGTGACAGGTGTTCCGAATATTACGGCCGCTCCATCTGACTTCATTCTTGGTCGACCTAACGTGACCACCGATGTTGTTAGCGGTCTTGGTGCGACGATTACAAGCACCGAGAAAATCGCCCTATTCGGAGACTTCAGGAATTACTACATTTTTGATCGTGTAGGGTTCTCAATCCGAAGAAACGATAGCCTCTATATGGGCAATGACCAAATTGGCTTCTTTGCCACACGCAGAGGTGACGGTCAAGTTGGATTAGCAAACGCATTTAAGATTCCAAGGGCTGCATAGTCAGTCCTGTTGGGGGGAGTCGGGGTTTAGAATCAAGCCTCGGCTCCTCTCAGGTGGTAATAACTAGGACTTAGGAGGTACGGATTATGCCGAAGGCGAAGAGTTTAATTAATGTGACGC
>Ga0256381_1000040_pt1 | contig 13040 bp, 17 predicted proteins | sample LS1160viralmetaG_FD_189070 | JGI IMG/M metagenome (GOLD analysis project Ga0256381, IMG submission 189070) | Seawater viral communities from deep brine pools at the bottom of the Mediterranean Sea - LS1 1600m | ecosystem: Environmental > Aquatic > Marine > Bathypelagic | place: Mediterranean Sea...
AAGTGATGCAATAATGCACCAGTTAAATTATTCAATTTCATTTGTCGACTCCTTAAAATTTATTGAATTTAAAAACACACTGCGAACACAGTGTGACCTAGACCAGAACAAAATGATGTTCTGGTTTCGCTCAGATTTTCGCTGAGTCTCTTCAGTAGGTTTAATTATTTACCACTCAGATATTGAATTGGGTATGACTTCGTTGATTGAATATCCTAATTTTTTTATCCTTGCGACTGTTCCACGAGTTAAAGTTTTGTGTCCAGATATGGAAGCAAAAGTTTTAGCATCGTCACAGTATGGGTAGCATAATTTGTTACCGTATACGTTCTCGAAATATACGTCTATTTGCATAGCGACTCCTTATATTTAATTTCTGTTTCGTTCTTTAGAACTCGTCAGCGAGAGTACACACTCTCGGACAGAAGGGAGAGAATAAAATCTCTCCCAACTCAATGACACCGCAACAACGTAAGTTGTCTTAGTGTCGGAGTCGGAGTCTAGTAATTAAGTTTAAACAATTCTCGCCGCTCAACACAGCAATTACGCACATCATTTAGCCGCCTTTAGCTTCCTTCTAAATCTAATCTCTTATCGCTCTCTCTTTCCGTTCAGCCTGTTTCTTTCCGCAAGCAGTTATCGTTTCTACTGTCGGTACTCAACAGAGTTCCAAGTAAGTCTTTAGTCAGTGATGATTGTCAAAATGTATGAGTCTTATTTTATATCCAAGTCTATCTAGTGATTGTAATGGCAGACCTTCTATTCATTATCTCTTGGTCTGGCTACCGATTCGTTCTTAGGGAGATCACTTTTTAGCTTCTTCGCTTGGCTTGGATCAGGCTCGGTTGCGACACCTAGAAGTAGTTGGTTCTTTCTCGTCTTGAGGGAAACCGTTCCTTCCGTTTTCTCACTTTAAACTTTCGTACCTTCTTGGCGTGGCTATCTTTTAGAGTCATAAGTTGTGGACTGAGAAATCATTATGGACTAATAGATACCCAAAGTAAACAAATTGGGTATGGATTAAAACACCGCATCAGCTTTAGCTGATATTGTGGTGGCATCATCTACAGGTAACAGACATGACCAAAGAGAAAGACAAAGATAACAAAGTAACCAGAATCAAATCCAACCTCACTGCTAAGCAGGAGAAGTTCATAGAAGGAGTAGCGAAAGGTCTGTCGGCAAGTGAAGCGTACAGGCAAGCGTACAACACCAGTAAAATGAAATCCTCTAGCGTGTGGACGGAAAGTAGCGTTCTCATGTCGAACCCTAAAGTTACCAGAAGGTTGAAGGCTATCTATAAGAAGAGAGAGGACACAGCAGTGGCTTCTGCTGTCTCTTTAAGATCATGGATTCTAGAGAGACTACAAGCAGAAGCAAAGGATCAAGACAACAACGAGTCAGCTAGGATCAGAGCACTAGAACTCTTGGGCAAGACCAACGAGATTAAACTGTTCAGTGAAGTCATCGAGAACGTGAACGTGGACAAGTCAGCAGACCAGATCAAAACAGAACTGGAAGAACGCATCGCAAGACTTCTGGTCAGCAATAACGACTGACTGCAAAATAATTATTAAGGCGTAACGTCTGCTAAAAAGAAATATTTCTAGCGACCTATTCTGACGCACACTCAGAGGACGGTCTCCAGAGCAAGCACGCATTCGCAGACACGCACACTCACGCAAGCACACTCAACAGGACAACCATGAGCCATGTAAGTAAGTGCTCACTGACCTAGCCAGATTCCACAACAGAGTATTAGAAGCCCCCCACCCCCCCCCTGCGTGCAGACGTCCACCTGATACCCTTATCTGGGTTTCACGCAAACGATTTCATAATTTTCATAGGGGGGGTACTATTTTTTTTCCGCTAGGGTCCCCTCAACCCATGTACCCTATATTTTCTTGGTTTGTTCTGGTACCATAGAAGGCGGGGGCAGCATTATGACACCGAGACAACGGGACGTACTGGAGTTTATAGACCACTACTGGCAGCAGAATCACTGTGCTCCGAGCATGGAAATTATTTGTCGGGAGCTGAACATGAACTCCAAGTCTAATATCCACAGGATCATCCATTTACTCATTGATGACGGCTATTTGAGTATGAAGCCGAATCGTCCTCGTACCGTCCGAGTTGAAAAAATACCGTGGGAACGCTTGACGAACTTGTGAAGAGGGGGTAATGTGCTATGGTCGAGAGAAAAACCATCTCTAGGAATATACTAGGTACTAGAATTAAACTAAGTTTTTTTATAGTTAGTTTAGTTCTAGTTACTAGATACATACTAGAGGGATTTAAGTTTAGTCCCTCTTCCCGCTTGGGCTTTATTCACATAATCTTTGACATACTCTCCAGAGATTCCACGGGTCGAGGGGCTTCTTGTTCAGAATGCAGAATATAATTTCACAGATAAACCAGTTGCCTTTAGTCCAGCAGAAAGAAATGCTGAAACTATTGGAAGACTATGAAGAGGCGAAGACACGGGAACAATGCCGTGCTTCTTATATGCCCTTTGTGCGGGAAATGTGGGCAGCGTTTATCGAAGGCAACCACCATCAGATTATGGCGGAGGCTTTTGAAAAGGTTTCACGAGGTGAATTGAAACGCTTGATTGTTAATATGCCTCCCCGACACACCAAGTCAGAGTTTGCCTCGTACTTATTGCCTGCGTGGTTTCTGGGAAACTTTCCTGAGAAGAAGGTTATCCAGACCGCACACACGGCAGAGCTGGCGGTAGGCTTCGGACGTAAGGTGCGTAACCTAGTCGGCTCGGAGGAGTTCAAAAAGATTTTTCCCAATGTGGCTTTGCAAGCGGATTCAAAAGCTGCGGGTCGCTGGAACACAAACCATAACGGCGAGTATTTTGCGATAGGGGTTGGCGGAGCGGTAACGGGTAAAGGAGCCGATCTGCTGATTATAGATGATCCGCATTCTGAACAGGAAGGTCAGTCGGTAGACCCTGCTGTCTTTGACCGTGTGTACGAATGGTACACTTCAGGTCCACGACAGCGACTACAACCTGGCGGAGCCATCGTGGTCGTGATGACCCGTTGGCATAAGAGGGACTTAACAGGACAAATACTCAAGTCTTCCATAGAGCGAGCTGGAGCAGACGATTGGGAGGTTATAGAATTTCCTGCCATCCTACCTTCGGGTAAGGCACTGTGGGAAGAGTTTTGGCATCTGGAAGAATTGGAGAAGTTAAAGGCGGAACTGCCTGTCTCCAAATGGACCGCCCAGTATCAGCAAGACCCAACGGCTGAAGAAGGGGCGATTGTCAAACGAGAATGGTGGAAAACGTGGGAAGAGAAGGAGCCGCCGAAGTGCGAATTTGTTATTCAATCTTGGGACACGGCTTTTCTTAAAACACAACGGGCGGATTATTCAGCCTGTACCACTTGGGGTGTTTGGTACAACGTGGGCGATGACGGTTATTCGCAACCGCAACTCATCTTACTGGACGCATTCAAGGACCGCATGGAGTTTCCAGAACTGAAACAATGTGCGTTTGATACATGGAAGTCATGGCAACCCGATGCTTTTATCATAGAAGCGAAGGCTGCTGGCAGTCCCTTGATCTTTGAATTGAGGGCGATGGGAATACCCGTATCGGAATATTCACCGTCCAGAGGCAACGATAAAATAGCAAGAGTAAACGCTGTTGCTGATTTGTTCGCATCTGGTTCTGTGTGGGTTCCCGAAAGGAGATTTTCAGAAGAAGTAATAGAGGAGTTTGCTGCGTTTCCGAGCGGCGATCACGATGATTTGGTGGATTCCAGTACGCAGGCTTTACTGCGTTTTAGGCAGGGCGGCTTTATTCCGCTTGCCACCGATGAAGAGGATGAGCCTTTATTGTATGACAGACGAGCAGATTATTATTAGTTAGGAGAAATTATGGCTAAATATACCACAAAAAATTGGGAAAAAATTGGACCAGCACGCATGGCTGATGCGGCGAAAGACCCACAGATATACAAAAGTCTTAGACGACCCAAAGCAGGTCATAAAAGAAAAAAAGCAACTCCAGGCGGATACTCCAGTGGTGGTTCAACGGCTGAAATTAAAACAGTTAAGAACGGCTTGGCTACTTACAAGTATGTCTATAAGAACCCCAGACCCTCAGAGAAGGTTGACGTAGAGATGTTTCAAGATCAAGTCAAGCGTAAATACAGTGATGGTGGAACCACAGAAGGAAGAACAGGACTTGCAGGAGGCGTATATATTGGTGATCATGTTAACCGCCCTGGAGGTCCTCAAATAAGACAAGTATTTAAGAAACAAAGAGGTTATGGTAGAGCACACGAAGGAAAAAGAGGTGCTTCTAAAGGCGGTAAAGTTTAACAATAAAAAATAGGAGCAGTTATGTCTATTTGGAACAGAGTAAGAACCAATATTAGAGCTGGCATTAAATGGGCTTTTTCAGGTTATGAAAAACCAAAGTCAACGAAGTCGGAGGCTTCAGCCGTAATTAGAAGAAAGGCTGAACCCAAACCAGTTGCCAAACCCAAAACAACTACCAAGCGGGTTCGTGCCCGCACTATTAAAGGGCGTTACAAGGGAGATGATAAATCCACTCCCGATGTTGATGAGGCTTGGACTACAGTAAAAGTACCCGTGAAGCGTGTCGATAAAACAAAGAAGTAATTTATGGCAATAGAAAAGCAAATTCCGCCCACGAATGGCGAGATTAAGGACGAAGAACTGGAGATTTCCATTCTGAATCCAGAAGCGGTTGGCGTGCAAACCGAAGACGGCGGCATGTTGATCGACTTTACGGACGGCGAAGATGAATTTGCAGGTGGCTTTAATGACAATCTAGTCGAATTGATGGAAGAAGGCGACCTAGACTCTTTAGGCAGTGAGTTGATCTCCCAATATCAAGGCGACAAGGACTCCAGACAGGACTGGGAAGAAACTTATCGCAAGGGTTTAGACCAGTTAGGCTTGAAAATTGAAGATCGAACAGAGCCTTGGGCAGGAGCTTGTGGTGTCTTTCACCCATTATTGACAGAATCGGTAGTACGTTTCCAATCACAGGCAATATCGGAGATTTTTCCCGCCGCAGGACCTGTAAAAACACAGATATTAGGGAAACTTACGGACGAAAAGGAAGAACAGGCGTTTCGGGTTCAGGATTACATGAATTATATGCTGACGGAACGCATGGTAGAGTACCGTAGCGAGACCGAAAAGCTATTATTCAGCTTACCCCTAGCAGGATCGGCATTCAGAAAGATATATTACGACATTAGCATGGGCAGACCGTGTTCTATCTTTGTGCCTGCCGAAGATTTAGTGGTTTCTTACGGAGCCAGTGACTTATTGACCGCTTCCCGTGTCACTCAGGTGATGAAGAAGACTAAAAACGACATCAGGAAGCTACAAGTAGCAGGATTTTACCGAGATATTGAATTACCCGACCCATCCCCCGATATTGACGAAGTTAGACGCAAATACGATCAATTAACGGGAGATAGTCCAAATTATAGCTTCGATAGACGCTATACGTTGCTGGAAATGCACGTTAATTTAGACTTAATCGGCTATGAAGACACCGATAGCGAAGGAAATGAGACGGGAATCGAACTCCCCTATGTTGTCACCATTGATTTAAGCTCAACTAAGGTATTGTCCATCTATCGTAACTGGTATCAGGACGATACACAGAAAATGGCGAGACAACACTTCGTCCATTACGAATATCTACCAGGTTTAGGCTTTTATGGCTTCGGTTTAATCCACCTAGTCGGTGGTTTATCCAAGTCAGCAACCTCATTACTCAGACAATTGGTTGATGCAGGTACTCTGTCCAACCTTCCTGGTGGTTTGAAGTCAAGAGGACTGCGTATTAAGGGCGATGATTCCCCCATTATGCCTGGTGAGTTTAGGGACGTGGATGTCCCAGGGGGTGCTATTAAAGACAATATCACTTTCCTTCCGTACAAGGAACCAAGCGTGGTTCTGTATCAGTTACTTCAAACCATCGTGGAAGAAGGACGCAGGTTTGCTTCCGTAGCTGATATGAAGATTGCGGATATGAACAATGAGGCTCCTGTGGGAACCACATTGGCGATTATGGAACGCAGCATGAAGGTCATGTCTGCCATTCAAGCCAGACTCCATGCGGCGATGCGTAGGGAGTTTCGTATTCTCACTAACATTATCAGGGATCAAGGTCCAGAAGCCTACCCCTATGAAACCGCAGAAGAGGAGGCATTGGTAGCCCAAGACTTTGACCAAAGGGTTGATGTGTTGCCCGTTTCCAATCCAAATGCTGCCACCATGTCCCAGCGAATTATGCAGTACCAAGCGGCTTTACAGCTTTCTGCTACGGCTCCACAGCTTTATGACCTGCCCGAATTACACCGTCAAATGCTTGATGTATTAGGCATTAGAGATGCGGCTGATCTGATACCGTCAACCGATGATATACCGCCATTAGACCCAGTGACCGAAAACATGAACATACTGAACAATGTGCCCATACAGGCGTTTGAGTATCAGGATCATGAAGCTCACATACAGGTTCACATGGCTGCCGCCGAAGACCCGAAGATGCAGGAACTGTTATCCCAGTCGCCGAATGTTCAAGCCTTACAGGGAGCGTTTGCGTCTCACGTTACTGAACACATCGCTTTCCAATACCGCCGAGAAATAGAAAAACAACTCGGTGTGGAGTTACCGCCGATTGGAGACCCGCTTCCAGAAGATGTGGAAAAACAATTATCAGCCCTAACCGCAGCCGCCGCCGAAAGACTGTTGGGCAAAGACCAAGCCGAAATGCAGATGCAACAAATCCAAGAACGTATGGAAGACCCAGTTATTCAGATGCAACAAAAGGAATTGGCAATCAAGGAACAAGACGTGCAGCGTAAGGCTTTAGAGGCTCAGGCTAGAATACAGGCTGACTTGCAGAAAGCTAGGGATCGTAACGAATTAGACGCTGAAAGAATTGACGCTCAAGAACGTATAGCGGGAGCTAAGATCGGAGCGGATTCAGCGAAACAGGCTTTGGAAGCGGAAATGGAAGGAGAGGAAATCTCCAGCCGAGAACGCATCGAAGGAGCAAAAATAGGAGCAGAAGTGGCAAAAGAATTAATGAAAGAAGACGATGGCTGATGCCTCGTATGAAAACAGTTTTGATTACTTACGCAAAGTATTGCGTAATAAAATGAACGAAATAGCCGACAACATCTCTACTGGAGGTGCTGTTGACTTTCCCGAATATAAGCGAATGTGTGGGATCATCGAAGGTCTCGCTACTGCTGAACGGGAGTTGCTCGATCTTCAAGAGAAGATAGAGCATTCGTAACGTCCGTAAGGACGCAGGGGGAACTACGACCCCTCGTGAAGTCGTTGCAAAAGGAGAGAAAATGGAAGCAGAAATAGCTACCAACGGAGACGGTGTAGAGGAAGAGGTTACTACCGCTTCACAATTACCCGAACCGTGCGGTTGGAAACTTCTGATTGCAATTCCCGAAGTTGAAGATAAAACCGAAGGCGGTATTATCAAATCAACGGAGGCGATGCAGGAAGAAGGCTTATCCACCGTGGTTGGCTTTGTTATGAAACTAGGACCATTAGCCTATCGAGATATTGTCAGGTTCCCTACGGGACCGTGGTGTCAAGAGGGCGATTTTATCTTAATGCGAGCGTATTCTGGAACAAGAATTAAAATTCATGGGAAAGAGTTCCGTTTAATTAATGACGACACCGTGGAAGCGGTTGTCGATGATCCTAGAGGAATAGCCAAAGTATGAATATAGAAGCTAACCAAGAGACCGCAGAAGAGAAAGTAGAGGAAAAGGTCGATTTACCTCTCGATGAATTTGGGTTCGCAGAACCCACCACCATTGAGAGTCCCGATAAATCCGATATTGAAATCGAAGTGGTCGATGACCGTCCCGAAGGGGATCAGGTCACAAAGAAAGACCCAGACGCTAAAGCCCACGAGGAAGAGCTTGAGGACGTTAGCGGCAGGGTACAAAAACGTATTGATAAACTCAAATACGATTACCATGAGGAACGCCGAGCTAAGGAGTCGGCAGAACGAATGCGGGATGAAAGTGTTCGTTATGCCCAGCAAGTTGCTCAACGAAACCAAGAACTTCAGGGTGTTTTAGCCGAAGGAGAAAAGGTTTTTGTTGAGACAGCCAAGTCCAAGGCACAAGGAGATTTGGATTCGGCAGAAAGGGATTATAAGTTGGCGTATGAAGCAGGTGATACCGATGCTGTAACACAAGCTAATAAACGCATGATGCAAGCTCAGTCTCACTTGATGCAGACAGAGCAATTTGTGCCAACTGAACCTCAACAACAGCCTACTGCTCCACAGCAACGGGCAGTTCCGCAACCAGACCCGAAAGCACAGGCTTGGTTGCAAACAAATACATGGTTTGGTCAGGACAAAGAAATGACTTCTTTTGCGTATGGCGTACACGAGAAGCTCGTGACAGAAGAAGGCGTTAGTCCAATGACCGATGAATATTACGAGAAGGTAAACGCTCGTATGAGACAAGTATTTCCAAATAAATTTGATGGGGAGGAAACCTCTCGGCAGACTGCGACCCATCAAAGCACATCGACAGTAGTCGCTCCTTCCACACGGAACAATAGCGGCAAACCTCGCAAAATGCAGCTTACTGCCACTCAGGTCTCTCTCGCAAGGAGACTTGGGTTAACACCAGAGCAATACGCCAAACAACTCATAAAGGAGATGTCATAATGGCTGAAAATGAAGAGCGTAGGTTAAGCGGGGAAGACCCATCCCGTGAATCACCAAAAGAGAGGGAAGACGTACAACGCCCCTCTGACACTTGGGTCCCACAAGGCGTTTTACCCGAACCAGAACCGCAGGACGGTTATGTGTTCCGATGGATCAGGACTACTAGTCTGGGTCAATCGGATAACACTAATGTGTCTATGCGTTTTAGGCAAGGATGGGAACCCGTGAAAGCGGAAGACCATCCCGAACTGAAGATCGTGTCAGATCACGATTCTGCGTTTGAAGGTAATGTCGAAGTGGGAGGTTTATTACTTTGCAAATGTCCCGAAGAAATTGTGCAAAAACAACGTGATCACAATATTGCGATGGCAAAAGCACAAATGGACGGGGTGGAAAGCAATTTAATGAACGAAAGTGACCCCAGAATGCCCATGTTAAATCCTGAGCGTTCTACTAAGGTCACATTTGGTGGCGGTTCTAATAAATAAGAGCAGTTTTAATTATTAGTATCGCTTTGGTTTAGTACAAAAGCGTAAAGCAAGGAGAATAGGATGGCAGCTTCAGCAGCCCCTTATGGTGCAAGAGCTATCGGTACTCTCAGTGCGAGCGGTTCCTTTTCAGGAAAAGTTCAGCACATAAAGATTGTCGATCAGTATGCCGTTAATATCTTCTACGGAGACTTTGTAAAACTTGTGTCTACTGGAACTATCCAGAAAGATGCAGGTACAACTACATTGACTTCTGTAGGAATATTTGTCGGCTGTTCTTATACACCAAATTCGACTGGTCAAAAAACGTTTGCACAAATGTGGACAGCGAGCACCAACTGCTCAACGGAAGATGACATCATGGCGTATGTAATTACGGACCCTGATGTTGTTTTCCAGATGCAAGGTGACGCATCCTGTGCCCAAACGACTCTTGGCAACAATGCAGCAGTAGTACAAACCTCTGGTTCAACAACTTTAGGTCGCAGTAAAAATGCGTTAGATGCTAGTACAGCAGCAACCACAAAGACCCTACCACTCAGAATCATTGACTTTGTTAATGGTCCTGACAGTTCTGTAGGTGATTCTTTCACGGACACCATCGTAACTTTCAATTCGTTGGGTGCCACTGGTGCTTCTGTTACCACTAACCATCAATACCGTGACCCCCTAGGTATATAAGGAGAATAACAAATGGCTATTTCAAGAGCACAGATGTTGAAGGAACTTTTGCCTGGGTTGAATGCACTTTTCGGACTTGAATATGACGGTTACGAGGACGAATCTGCTTTAATGTATGAAAACGAATCTTCAGATAGAAGTTTCGAAGAAGACTTAAAATTAAGTGGATTTGCTCAAGCCCCAGTCAAGGCTGAAGGTGGTGCAATAAGCTATGACTCTGCACAAGAGTCCTTCACAGCAAGGTATACCCATGAAACGATTGCGATGGGATTTGCGTTGACCGAAGAAGCGATGGAGGATAACCTCTACGATTCCGTGTCAGCAAGATACACCAAAGCACTCGCTAGAGCGATGGCGTATACCAAGCAACAGAAGGCAGTTTATCCGTTGAACAATGGGTTTAGTGGTGGAGCCTTTAAAACAGGCGATGGTGTTACATTATTTAACACCTCACACACACTAGTCTCTGGTGGAACAGTATCAAATACTTTCTCAACTCAGGCTGACCTCAATGAAACATCGTTGGAAAATGCAACGATCCAAATTGCGGGTTGGACTGATGAAAGAGGTCTTTTGATAGCTGCAAAGCCACGCAAACTAATTATTCCTCCGAATAGTATGTTTGCAGCGACAAGACTGCTAGATACCCCTGGTAGAGTCGGCACAGCCGATAATGACATCAATGCCCTTAGAAGCATGGGTGTGATTCCTGACGGTTATGCCGTCAATCATTACCTGACTGACACTAACAGTTGGTATCTAATAACAGACGTTCCCAACGGTCTGAAACACTTTACTAGAACTCCTCTGGAGACTAGTATGGACGGTGATTTTGACACTGGTAACGTGCGTTACAAAGCCCGTGAAAGATATTCTTTCGGGGTGAGTGATTATCTAGGCATCTTCGGATCGTCTGGTTCATCATAATAATTTAGGGGGCGGTTTCGAGTTCCGCCCCTTATTTTTTTCTAGGGATTTTTTAATGTCTATAGACTGCCCTAGCAGACTTGCCAAGACTATAGATTTATTTAGGAGACTAAATTATGGCAAACACAACATTTAATGGACCAGTCAGGTCGGAGAATGGTTTTGAACAAATCAGCAAAAACTCCACGACTGGTGCTATTACAACCAATTTAGATATTGACTCTAGTGGTAATATTACTACCACAGGTTATTTATCTGCTTATTCAAACGTAAGTAGCATTACCAGTGCTACTAAAAGTGTTGAGTCAACTGATTCAGGTACTGTCTTTACCCTTAACAGGGCAGCAGGTATTGTAGTTACATTACCGACTGCCGCAGCAGGGTATAACTATACCTTTATAGTGGGTACAACTTTTACAGGTGCAGGACAGATCAATACGGATAATGCCAGTGATTTATTCTCTGGTTTTGCCACGATCTTTGATCCAGCAACTGCATCAGATAATAATACTTTTATTCCTGATGCCAGTGATGATGACACAATAGATTTAGGTACAGCAGGACAGGGTTGGCTGGTGGGCGGAATTATCCGCTTAGTAGCAACTTCTGCGTCTGTATGGCATTGTGAAGCATTCTTGCATGGGGACGGTACATTAGCGACTCCATTCGAGTAAACTAGGAGATAACTTATGGCTGATGCAGTAACATCACAGACCATTCTTGACAGTGGTGGGCGAGACCTAGTAATGAAATTTACCAATATTAGCGATGGCACGGGAGAAAGTGCGGTTGCTAAGATTGATGTTTCTGCACTAACGTCCAGTGCCATAACGGGACAGTCGTGTAACCGAGTTGTCTTGCAAAGGATTTGGTTCAGTAATGTGGGTTTAGGCTGGTCATTGTATTGGAATGCAACTTCCAATATGTTTATCTGCCAATCCCCTAAAGACTGGACTGATACTTGGGATTTTACGGATAGCAGTCAAACGCTACCTGGGATTCCCAATAATGCAGGATCGGGTATTAACGGCGATTTGTTGTTAACGACCAACGATGAGTCGAGTGGCGACACTTACAGTATCGTTATCTGGGCAACGAAAGGTTATACCAATCCTAGTTAGTGCCATTAAAGAAAGGTAAATCCAAAAAAGCGGTTTCCTCAAATATCAGGCGACTGCGAAAGGAAGGATATCCTCGTAAGCAATCGGTAGCGATTGCCTTGAGTAAGGCGAGGAAATCCAAAAAGAAAAAACCAAAAAGAAGAAGGAGAAAATAGTGCCAGGATTATATAGCAGAAGAAAGGCGATCAGAGAAGGTATAGATTGGACCAAAGAGACTGACTACGATCCAAGAGATAAAAAGAAGCAGGGTTATGATGCCCGCCTCGATGAGTCTCTGGGAGCAAGAGAAGGTAAAGAAAGTACCAAAAGCCAAAGTTATAAGTCGAGACGGGACGAAAGCAAGGGAGCTGAAAAAGCTGCTGGCAAGAGAGCCTATCAATCTATAGACAAGTAATAAATGGCAACGAGTAGTACCAATACCTTTAATCTGGATATTGGCGAGATAGTCGATGAAGCCTTTGACCGTGCGGGTATGGAAGCTCGTACTGGTTGGCATTACAAGACTGCCAGACGCAGTTTAGACCTGATGATGCTGGAATGGCAGAATCGGGGGCTTAATCTATGGACAGTATCGGGACCGACTTCGCAGACTTTAACTGCGGGCACAGCATCGTATACCCTTGATTCTTCAGGGAATACAGTTGATCTCATAGAATACAATTTAAGAACTAATGACGGCGATAGTGGGAGTCAAACAGACTACACACTACGCCGTATTTCTATACCTGAATACGCTGATTTCCCTAATAAACTCACCGAGTCACAGCCCACACAGATTTTAATTAACCGTAATACGTCATCGTTGACGGTGGATTTGCTCCCCGTTCCCGATGATTCCCAGACCTATAAACTGATCTATTACAGTTTAAGATTGATTTACGATAGCGGTTCACCCGCTAGTTACAACATGGACGTACCCAAATTATTCCTACCCGCATTGGCAGCAGGGCTTGCTTACTATGTGGCGATGAAGTTTCCGATGGATGCGGCAGACAGGCTTCCTTTCTTAAAGCAGGAATACGAACAACAGTTTAATTTAGCGGCAGACGAGAACAGGGTTAAAGCTCCAATTCGCTTTGTGCCTTATCAGAGCTA
>Ga0256381_1000042_pt1 | contig 12775 bp, 9 predicted proteins | sample LS1160viralmetaG_FD_189070 | JGI IMG/M metagenome (GOLD analysis project Ga0256381, IMG submission 189070) | Seawater viral communities from deep brine pools at the bottom of the Mediterranean Sea - LS1 1600m | ecosystem: Environmental > Aquatic > Marine > Bathypelagic | place: Mediterranean Sea...
GGGAAAGGACGAGTACCAGAGACGCTTTGAGGAGAGCGACCGCGGGAATATCCGTGTCCAGGGACGAGACGTCAGGCTTGGCTTCTTTGATGAGGAGTTCACTCCCGACGATATGCCAAGCAGTACCTTCTTTGAGTCGGAACTGGAACTCGCCTTGCCCGAAGATGACATGATGCGAGCCAACATCTTCCGTGCCTTGAACCCTGCGGCGAAGATGTCGCTCCCGTGGCTCCGTGAGCGGGTCATGAAGGTCGAGGACATGAAACTTGAGGAAGAGCAGCTCGCCGCCGACAGCATTGAACAGAACCCGATGCGCGTCAACATGGAAGTGGCGAACAGGCTCTTTGACCTTGCACGGGCTGCTGAGACAGAAGGCGATATGCAGAGGGCAACCGTCTATGCCATTGGTGCCCAACAGATCATGGCAAGCCTTATGCCGAAACAGGGACAAGGCATTCCCGGTCAACCCGGACAAGGCCCACCAGAGGCGGGAGGAAACTTATCCAACGCCGGTGGCGGCAGACCCGAGCTTTCACCTGAGAATATGGCACCACCACCTGGTGGGGTTGCTGCCCCAGCAGGAGGCGGAGCATTGGAGCAGGCAGCGCGTAACTTGGGAGGTGCCTAATGCCGTATAGAACAGGGACTAATGTATCGGATACTGTCATCGCGGTTAATCCGTTTGTCAGTTCATGGGAGTTTCTAGGGGGATCTGAGCAATTTGCACCAGAGGATTTAGCCCAAGAAGACGAGGCTGCCTCTGTATGGGAGAGTATATTTGATTGGGTAGAGAATAATTCGATAATAAAATATTCTCCGGCGCTTGCGATGGGCGCACCGACTGTGGATTTTATAATGGAACAATATTCCCTGTCGCCAGAGGATGCGGTGACCTTTATGGACGGCGAACCGGTGCCTACCCCATATAAAATCACAACGAGTGATATAAACGATATATATGATGCCATGATAGGAGCACATCTTGATCATCTAAATGAGACAGACGATCCTGACCAGTGGATGCCATTTGACCAGTTTGTTGAAACGCTAATAGGCCCGAACGCCACAAAACAAGAACGCGAGAAGTGGGAGATACAGGCTGTTGCGGATGATGTCATTTCCGATGTAAGGATAAGAGGAAACGAGAAACAGGCGTGGGAGAACTGGAAGCTGACCGCATCGGAAACCCTTGGCATCGATCGGGCAATTATTGAGGACTGGAAGCTCTCGGATGCGACGGCGGCATGGCGACGAAACGTAGTGGCCACTGGTGGACAGAACGATGATAATAGATTCTTTTCTGATTTTCTGGTCGGGGGTCTTACTGAGCAGATTATTAAGGAAGGTCGATTGATTAAATCGCATGAGGCAACGTCTGCTAATCGTCTCTCTGGTATTTTGAGCAAGGCTGGGCTTAATCCTGCGGATATGACACCAGATCAGCAATCAATACTGACTGAGTATGAGGGGAAACTCAGTGACGCATTAAGTAGTGCTCAGGGAATATATAACGTAAAGAATCCTGGACAAGAGCTTCCCGATGCAGAAATTGATGCCATAATAAATGCGACAGCGCAAAACCTTGTCACCGATCTTATGACACCAGCAAAGGTTCCGCTAACACAGGAACGTTTACTGGATATGTTTAATAATTCCGCATTGCGAAACCTTGGCATTGTCCTTGGCGATTTAAGCGGACCTGCTTCAACTGATGAGCAGTATATCGCACGAGTAGTTTACAAAAGGGTGCTCGACGGTATAAGCGCTGCTGCGGCGCAGGGTACTCCTAGATCGGATATTGATGTTATGTCTATGACTGACGATGCCTTTAAGAATATGCCAAGCCCAGAGGAGATAGACAGAAGGCAGCAGCTCCGGTTCGGGCAAATGCCTCCAGGGACAGTGCTCATTGGTGAAAAACCAGATGAGCCACAACGTCCGGTTGGTGCTGTAGATCCCGATATAAAGGCAGCGCAGGACGACTTGAAGGCACGCAGAATGGACTTAGCACAGCAGATAATGGGTGAACAGGTAGACCTTGGTGAGCCTATTACGCATGAAGAAGCGCTAAAGCTGGCAACGGACGAGATTGGCGAACCGGATATTATCACTGAAGATGCTCCATCTGAAGACGCTGTTACCCCCGAGGAGCCTCCTCAGATTACCGCAGAGACAGAGAACCTCCGTCGATATAATGCCCTCAAGGTAATTCTTACTATGGACGACGATAACCCACAGAAACAACTTAACCTAGAACAATTTATTATTGATGAAGGATTATCACGAAGACTCCTACAGGGTAAACCTGTGCTTGATGCTGAGGGGAACCAGGTGTTGGATGCCGCTGGTAAGCCAGCATTTACTGATGCTCCTATCAATGAGGCAGCAGTGATTATGGCCGCAGTTCAAGAGGGGGCAATGGGAGCCATAATGGGCCAAAGAGAAACACAGGTAGGAAAATCTCTTGAGGATGTTCAGTCGAATGTGGACGCCTTCCGATCAGCGGACACCGCAGTACGAGATATTGCTACAAAGATGAATATCAATATTGATGAGTACGAGGGTGGTAATCCAGAACTCGATGAGGCAATGAAGGCTTTGGATTTGGTATCAGAACAGGGGTTGCTGGCACAGAAGCAACTAGAACAGCGAGAAAAGGAAGAACAGATCCGTGAGGAAGGGTTCCCTATTGATATTACCCAATTACCGAGTTCTGAAGAACCGATGGCGGTTGGTGGTGCGAGTTCAGCGTGGTTGGAGGCACAGGAAAAAGAGCGTCAACGTCAGCAGCAGGCAGCGGCAGCAGCGCAGCGTAGGGCCGAAGCTGACGCCGCTACAAGGACGCTTGGTGGGAGGCTTGGGGCATGACGAATAATAATAGAAGCATAGTCGATAAAGTTATTGGCGATCTAGGACAGGGGAAAACACTCTCAAGGTCGCAGTTAAGTGAGATTCTCCAGAATCTTCAGAAACCCGCCGACCAAGAAACCGACCCTCGACTATCTCCTGAAGAACGAATGGCCCTGTTAGAGCGCTATCGTGGTCGTCCTGACCCACGTGTGCGTGCCAGACGGTCGCTAACCCCAAAGCGTGTTCCTAATTTTGTTTCAAGCCGTGAGAAGAAACAGCGTATTCTCAATCCTGCACCCGAGGTAGCCCAATGGCTGTCTGGAGGAGCTGAGAGCGGAGAGGAGCTAACCGAGGCCACTATTCTACGTCCGTCAGCCCCCGCCCCTCCATCCGTAGTGGGTGCACGTTATGGAAGGTGGTGGGAACGTCCTGGCCCAGACTCGTTCTTGGGAGGAGTAGGATTCGGGTTTCAGAATGATGCTATGGAATCTGCGGCAGGTGCGAAGGGAAACGATCTTGGTACAGCGATTTCTCATTGGATAGGGAAAAAGATGTGGGATGCTACACGAGATTTTTCTGATGAGGAAATAAAAGAGATATTAGCAAGCCCCTTACATGGGCTAGAGGCAACCCCCCAAGCACAAACCACCAGTGCCAAGGTTGGAGAATCTATAGCTAGGGCGGTTTATCCAAGCGGTAGGACAGAGCTTGCTGAAGAGCTTGGTATGCTTATGATGGCAGGCCCGGTTGGCAAAGCAATTGGAACGGGATTTAAGACCACGTTCCGACCTGTATTGCGAGTAATCGGTAAAGGGAAGAATAGTTTTATTCGTCTTAATAAGAAGACTACTAGGCTTGTGAACCAAGTTTTTGGACGAAGTACCGATGATGTTATTGATACGAGCGATAAAGCAGCAAAGAGGGCTGCGGCCCAGCAGCAGAGGCAGGTCACAGCCAAGAGAAAAGATCTGGAGAAGGTAACCCAAGATCGTTTAGATTTCTGGGGGGTCAGACAGACGGATACCCCTACCGATAGAGTTATCACTATGAGGGGGGAGAGAGGGGAACACAGCGTTATCTTTCTCAAGCAAATCCCCTTGGAGGAAACAAAAAATCTTGGCAAGGGATTGCCAAGGACAATGCAAGAGGTAAACGCGGCCAAGAGTGCTGCACAGATGGTTGGCAGGGTAGGGATACTTCCGGAGGTTGATGAGCTGATAGCGGCCGGTACAATCGTAGATCCCGGTACGGTAACCAGAGCCGTGACTGCGTTAAGCAATGCACCTGGTATGAAACAGATTCTGGGTGGAGTACGAAGGATAACAGGAGTCAAGACATTAAGTTCGGCAGGAGATAACATCCTTGAACAGGCACGGATTCTTACAGGCCAGTTCGACGATGCGGTAGAGGGAGGAGTTAAAATCGCAACGGATACCGCCGAATTATTGCGAACAAAGGGGGCAACTATTGTCGGCGGAAAGATTAGCTTAAATCGTGTAGGGTTTGTAGAGGATGTACTTCCCGTAAATCCGGATACCGGACTTATTACACGGACCGATATTAAGCAGCTTCGCGCCCTTCCAGGGCAAAAGCGCAGAACCCCAACGAAAATAACCACCTATGATCTTGCGTCTTGGCCTGAAAGGTATCAGATGCCCGATGATGTTGCCGCCTATATCAATGAGGTACGCAGAGTGTCAAAGGACACAGTGGCAATGTTAAAGCATGAAGGTATCGTTATAAAAAAGAAGCCTGGGGAGGGTGATTACCAATACCTGCATCGCTATTTGACAGAGAAACGCCGTGAGGATCTGGATGATCTCGTTCCACAAGTTAGGAATACGCTAACGCAGATGGGTATCCTTACCCGATGGAAGAAACGCAGTGCAGAATCTCCCTATGAGTACCTTCTACGATTTACGGATGCCGTAGCTAGCGGGCGTATAGAGTCGACAAAAGAAATATCTGAGTTAATTGCACGCATTGGGAATATGTCTGGGGCGACAGTACGGGCGCAGTCCTTGAGAAAGAAAAGGGATTTTCTCACGGTTCTTGATGCGCTCAAACATGGGGATAAATTTGACCATAACTTAGTTCATGCACTACGAGCCCAAGTGCGCCTATCCTACCAGATGGTTGTCCGTCAGCGTATAGGTGAGCTTTTATCTAAGATGGCTACAAATTCTGATGACATTATGGAAGCAGGCGTAAAACAAGCCCGGGATGATGCCTATAATGTGCGCGACCTTTTACGGATAGTAGAAAGAGCAGTCAGGGGAGATGCTATCCAGCAGATAACGCCGAAACAAATGAGGGCATTTTCTGCGCTTCATCCAAAGGAAGCAGAGGCTTTAGAGAATATTCTCACTATTAAACCCGAGGATATGACAAAGGCTATCCAGAGAATGGCAGATGAGTTTAAGGCTAATCTGGGGATCACACCAAAACGGTTTGCCACTGCTCTTGCCAATGTTCGGAGAGGTGTCAAGCCCAATAGCAATATAACTAAAACCCAGATTAGGAAGGCGTTAAAAGAAACCCGCGCCGATGACGAAACTACTGTTCGCATGATTACCAGCATTTATCAGGAGGCTGTTTCATACCCAACGCGGATGCGTAAAGACGCACTAGAATCCCTTGCAGCCAGATTAAAAACCTTGTCAGAGAAAGCTGAAAAGGTCGCAAAGACCTCACAGGCACTCTATAAGTCGGAACGAGCAAGATGGAATAAATTTGTAGGAGTAGAAACAACAGCGGCGGTGCCAAAGGGGAGCGTGCCTGGGTTTGCCAAGAAAGATATGGCTATTACAGAGCAGGTTTTTAATAATAAGAAAGTCTCTGGCAATGAGATTGTCCATGAGATGCAGAAATTATTTGGGTATATGGGGAAGGACTTTGTTAATAATAGCCTTTTAGGAAGAATGGCAGCGTTCGCAGGTATCCACAGGTTGATGAGAGCGTCACTAGACCTGAGTTGGATTGCCATTCAAGGGACAGCAATCCTTGGTATTGATTTCTTTAATCTCACCTTTAAGAGTGTTCCCCATGCGGGGAAAGTCTTTCTGAAAGATGTTGTTGGCGTCCCTATGCTTGTTGGCAAGAACCCTCCCCACCAGTCTATTTTCGGTGGTGCCAGGTCAATGTTTACCGGCGCTCTTGATCCGAAGCATGAACTTTCGTTTTGGAACAATCCTGCACGGCAAGCATCGGCATGGCGTCGTGCGAGATTAGGTGGGATTATACAGTCTTCAGAGATTACCGAAGGCCAGTCGCAGTTGCAGGCTCTTGTTGGTGTGATTCCAGGGTTTCAAGCACGGGTGGGGAGGATAGTAAAGGGTGGCATCAGTCAGACGTATGGTCGGGCAGACGCAGCGTGGTCTGCCGGAAGAAATATAACAGCACAACTCTATTGGGAGAGCATGGAGAATATTGTCGGCCCTAATGAGCTTGCCAATTTAGCTCGTGCCACGAATCTTCTCTCCGGAACATTCTCGTTCCGTGGTGTTGGAATGAGTCGAAACCAGCAGAATTTCATAACTGCCTTCGGTTTTTTTGCGCCGCGTTTCACCTATGCTCAGACAGCATTGGTAGCACACATATTCCGTGGCGGTGTTACTGCGAGAGAAGCACGTAAGTCGATGCTCGGTATAATTATGTTAAACAACATGGTATTCACTCTTGCTTCCCTTGCTCTTGGTCAGGAAGTAAAAATCAATCCGCTTCCGAAATCTATGGGCGGGGACGGGTCAGATGTATGGACAGTCCGTATTGGGGGTACTCGCTATGGTATAGGTGGACTTTTATACTCCCCCATGCGTTTGATCGCTGAGATAGCTGGGGCAATAGATGACCCTGACGAGATTCTCAGCAGGGAAGGATTTATTTCCACAAAGAACCCTGTTATCCGGTGGTGGCGTGGGAAGATGTCAGGGCCGATGTCAATGGGGTGGAATTACAGGGCTGGTGAGGATTCTTACACGCATGAGGATATGAGGGCGAAGCTACCTATTCCTTTCACCGAAAAGACCTATCAAAAATGGGCCGTATTCCCTCATATCAGAACGCTGCGCCAGTTCACCCCTATATGGACCGAGTCGATGGGGGGAGGACTTTTGGGGAATGTAGTTGAATTTTTTGGAGGACGATCCCGCCCCGAGTCGCTCTGGTCTACGTGGGCACGAATGGTAGAGGAGGCTGACCCCCAGCACAGATCGTTTTCTCAGATTGGCCGCATAGCAGCCGCGAATATGACCGCCGCAGACCCAGAACTAAAGAAGGTATATGACGAGGCGAGAAAACAAGGTGAGGAACGCCACTGGAATAACGCTAAATCGAATTATTATGAAGATCTTGGGATTGCCAATGATACATTTAACGAGGAATTACGGGAGATTCAGCAGAATTATATAGAGGGTGATGAGCTTACAGATTCATTGAAAGAGGTAAGACAAGCAATAATAAGTGCAAAGTTTACCTACCGGAAAGCTTTACAGGCAGTTGCAGATAGAGAGGAATACAAGGATATTATTGCTGACTTTGAATCTGAGGAGCCGAAGGACCTTATTGATAAAGCCTATTATGAATACCTTTCTATTGTTCATGACGAGAGCAACTGGGATGCTACTATGGCGAGGCCCAGAAAATCACTGCATACCGCAATGGATGGATGGGAGGAGAGAACTCCTTACTATATACGGGAGGAGATAGAATCCTTCAAAGCGATAAATATGCAGGACCGCCCACATCTGTACCAGCAGTTTATGGAATCCAATAAAGCATTGAGAGACTATTGGAGTATCTATGACGAATTTGATGAAGTGTATCCCGAGTTTGCCCAGAGAGAGAAGGCCATAGAAAGGGCAAGGGTCGCTTTTGGGACTGACCCAATGGAAATAGAACGATTAAAGGCTATGCCCATTGATGGAAGACCGTTGAAATACTACATAGATCTCCGAGATGGCTACTTGGCACAAGCAAGGGGAGAAGAGGGTAGCAGGGGTATGATTGATGCCATTTTAACTATGTGGAAATATCAGGAGAGGACAAAAACCACAGCAGGATTGCTCCGTCTTTACAACTTGGCAACAACCTGGGATGAGGACTATAGACTACTGGAACAATGGCATAACAAGGCTGGAGGAGTCTCTCGTTTTGAGATTGGCAAGAATAGAGAGAAACTTGGTTATATGGTACAAACTAGTTGACAAACTTTTTGTATAATGCTACTAATCTTGCGTGACATAATCCAAAGAACCCGGTAGCACCTCAAAAGAGGGAGAGCAACCGGGCGAATCGGAGGAAAGAATGGTAAGCCCAGAGACAGTCCCGAGCACCGAGGTAGGCGGGGGAGCAAATGCACCGCAAGAGCCAGTGCAGGAAGGGATAACAGCAGCAGACTTGGCGAAGAGAGATGAGCAGCTTACGCAGTTGCAACAGCAATTCGCTGAGTTCAAGTCAAACGCCAGTAGGCGCGAAGGAGAGTTGACCAGGGAGAGGGATGCCGCAAAGAAGGCTATCGAACTCGGCACGGACTCGGATGAGTACAAGCGGTGGGAGATAGAAGCTATCCGTGAGGATGAGCGCCAACAGAGCAACTCTAAGTTGGCAGCCCTTGAACTTGAAAACACAAAATGGCGTCTGCTGAAAGAGCATCCCAGTGTTCCTGATAGTGCGCTTGACGGAGCAACCACTTCGGCACAGATGGAGGTTCAGGTGCTGAGATGGCAATTGGGAAACAGAGGCCCGGAGACACAGAGCGTTCATCCGGAGACACCGCAGACAATGACTACCGGTGGCTCTGGAGCTGGTGTCGGAAAATCATATGAAGAAATACGAGATGCCTACAGTAAAGATCCTCAAGCGAACCGAGCAGCTTACATGGCAGCGCGGAAAGCGAGGGGCTTGTAGGCACTGGAGGAATTAAATGGCAGTTAATACAACGAGTGTCCTTGGAGATACGATTCCAACGATTATCGAGGAAGCTCGATTTACCGAACAGTTTAAGGAAGTTATCTCCAATCTTTCTTGGAGAATTACAAAAGAAATCCATAACGGTTCTACCGTAAACATTCCCTACTTTGGGACAGTTACTGCTAACGCGCTTTCTGAGGGCATCGACATGGTGAACCCCCAGGCGATGGCAGACACGAACGTGCAGTTCACCCCAGCAGAGGTGGGCGCACAAATCGTTATTACTGACAAACTTGTCCGAGACAACCAGGAAGATGTCATCAGGGCAGCGGGTCGAATCCTTGGTGACGCAATGGTTTCCAAGCGTGAGCAGGACTTGGCCGGTCAGTTCGACGACGGCACAAACACAATGGGTTCCGCTGGCGCAGCCGCGACCCTTGGTATCTTCGCCGCAGCTTGGGCAGACCTCAGTGGCGTATCACTCGCCAATGGCGGCCCTGCACCGAAGCCTTATGTAGCGGTTCATCACCCGTTTGTGCTTCTTGATCTGGTTGATATATTCACACCAACACTCCCAGGTGGGACAACACCATTAGGTGCTGTTGGTTCTGGTATGGCTGAAGATGTTTTGCGGAATTACACCGTGGGCCGGGTCTTCGGCATGGATGTCTATGAGTCAGGCAACATCTCCATCGACGGCTCGGACGACGCCAAGGGCGCGTGCTTTGCCGCCGGCAATGGTGGTGGCCTGGTTCTTGTTACGTCGAAGGAATGGGATGTCAGCCCAGAGCGTGACGAGTCCCTGCGAGCCACAGAACTCAACGTGGTCGGCGAATACGCCGTTGGTGAGTACCTAGCATCTTGGATCGTCACCCTTTATGCAGACGCATCAGATCCCGCGTAAATTATTAGGCGAGGCAAATCTAATAATATTTTTGGAGGATTACAATGGCTTTTCCACGCACAGTCAATTTGGATTATGGCGATGAGAAGAAGGAAAGTTCTTCTGCTATAGGCAACCTTTCCCTCGGAACTCGCGGAGTTACGCCGGACGGCAGAGTTTTCTACTATGCCAAGAACAGTTCGTCAGCTATCACTACTGGTGGACAGATCGTAGACGGTATTGCAGCGGTTGCAGCGCACGACATGGACGTTGCAGCAACTGCGACGACTGTTGGCTCTCTTTCAGTTACCAGCGGAACGTCCCTGACCGTCACGAAGAACCAATACCAGGACGGCTACATCATCTTCAATGATGGCCCCGGTCAAGGTGAGGTCTATCGTGTCGCCAGTAACACAGCAGTCTCAGGCGCAACTGGCCTTAGTGTTACCATCGCAGACCCGGGCGGGTTCCGAACAGCATTGACCACCGCTTCCCTGTTCGGGCTTGCCTACAATCCCTATACGGATGTAAAGATCATCGACGGTGATGGCACTATGACGACAGGCGCACTCGGTGTTACCACCATTCCGGTCACTGCCAGCTACTATTGCTGGATTCAGACAGCAGGGATTGCCTCTGTTCTGTCTGGCGCAGCGGTTGCTGTTGTTGGTGACGCTGTTGGTGTCAGCCAAGCGTCTGGTGAGTCAGGAGCCTTTGACCTTTGGGATGCCTCTAGTGAAGAGGACACCTTCCCCATTGGTGTAGCAATGAACATTCCGTCCGTTGACACGGACTATCAGATTGTGGATCTGAAGATCCGCTTCTAAGGTGGTTTATGGCTGTTAACAGCACAAAACAAGAAGCTGCGAGAACGGGGGCTGCGGTCAGCGGAGTCTGGGGTGGCCCACAGAAGCAGCGGTACTATACCCCGACAGGGGAAGAAGTCTATTCGATCCCGTCGTGGCGTGAGTTTACTCGCAAAGGCCCTGACGGAAGGATATTGGAACAAGGGACTCGGGACGCTAACCTTGATAAGGGGTGGTCGCTTTCACTACCCACCGAACTCAAGGTAGCGTGCTCGGGTTGCGGGAAATGGCATGATACCGAGGAAGAGGTAAATGCCTGTATAGAAACCAGATCTGCTCAAGTGGCCCGATGGCAAAGGGAAGACGCTGATGCCCGGGCCGAAAAGAATAATGCAGAGCAGAATAATGCTGATGTTGAGGGGCGGCTTGACAAGCTCGAAGAGGGGTTGAGTGACATCAAGACGCTCCTCCAACAAGCGTTAGGAGTGAGAAATGGGTAAGTTCTTTAACGAGAACCTTATGCACAAAAACTTTCCATTCAAACGGGTCAGTTTAGGCCCATCATATGCGGAGGAACGTCGTGGGAACCTTGAAGTTCGAAGACACCCCGAACCGAGTGGGGATCTTTCTCCCATCGGACGGGACGAGGGCGAAACCGAACAAGATAATCCTGACCCAGGCCGGGACGACCAGGATGGACCGGTCGGAGAAGGATTACCTGGTCCGAGCAGCCGCGCAAAAGCTCGGTTTGAACGACAAAGAAACCGAGCAACTCGCAGAAGAAACTGAGAAGCAGTTCGAGCTAAAGATGAAGACCAAGGAAGCCTCCATTGAATTGCGGAGGCACCTGGCTGAACGTCTCCGGTATCCGAAACTAAAGAACGGTGGGATCAAGCCACCAAAGAAACGATTGGTATAACTGAATACACTCCATTGTAAGTGAGTGTGGAAGGATGGAGTTATGGGTGTACGTTCACGAGCTACCGCTGGTGGGGCGCAGTTTGGCCTCGCCGTATCCTCCTCAGTAGTTACCCTCACCGTACCAAGTGGTGCATACTGTGCCAGTATCTTTGTCCGTGGGAGTTCAGGAGTCACGTTTACCACTGACGGAGCAACAGACCCAACAGCAACAAAAGGCAGCACAGCCGTTGCCAATTCAGAGATTTCATTGAACTCGAAGGACGAGATAACCAAGGCACGATTCATCCGGGCTTCGGGTGATGCCACTATGGACGTTGAATACTTTACCGATGTGAGTAGTTAGGAGGAGTAGTTATGGCATTAGGTGGAAGAATTACCTCACCCCACGTTGCAACATCAGTAGCAGACGAGTCTATTGATAGTGACGCTTATGTAGATGATTCTATTGATACAGCACATATTGCTGACAATCAGGTAACGCTTGCAAAAATGGCTGGCCTTGCCAGAGGTAAAGTTATCTATGGGGATACAAGTGGTGACCCAGCAGCCTTAGCAGCAGGTAGTGCGAATACTTTGCTTGGCTCAGACGGTACAGACGTAGCCTACGTCAATGTAACGTCCGCGATGATAACGAATGGCACTATTGTCAATGACGATGTTAATGCTTCTGCTGCTATAGCTTTGTCAAAGACTGCTTTAACCGCTGGCACGAACATCTCCCTCTCAACAAACACCCTGAACGTCGATGATGCCTTCTTGATTAATGACGGCAATGACACAACAACTGGGATCATTACCGCAGGAGGACTTACGCTTTCAGAAGCTGCCAGTGTCAGCATCGGCACACCGCTTCTCGCATCAACAGACCACACATACTCAGGTATGTCTGCAGAAATGCTTGCCGGTGGAACTATTGGGGCGCAAGACCTTGTATGTATCCACACAACCACCTCTGAGGTAGTAGTGGCTGATGCAAGTGCAGTAGGAACGGCGAGAGCGATCGGTATTGCTCCAGCAGCTATCAGCGACACAGCAACAGGGACTGTTCTATTGCAGGGGTTCATCAGGGACGATAGCTGGAACTGGACGACAGGCGGTGTTCTTTATAATTCAGAGACAGCGGGTGACCTTACGCAGACCGCTCCGACAACTGATGGGGCGTTTGTTCAGATCGTTGGCATAGCCTTGTCGCCGGACGTTGCGTATATCAACCCATCACTCGATATAATTGAACACGCATAGGGGTAGTTAATGGCGAATGAAATTGAAAAGTACAATCTCCTTGCGCTTGCCGATATTGCGAAAATAAACGGCTTTACCGATGACGACATCGAGAAGCTCAACGGCTTTGAGTACACTGGCCCAACACTGCTGAAGGGTATCTTCGGCTATGGTGGCACATCTC
>Ga0256381_1000045_pt1 | contig 12266 bp, 17 predicted proteins | sample LS1160viralmetaG_FD_189070 | JGI IMG/M metagenome (GOLD analysis project Ga0256381, IMG submission 189070) | Seawater viral communities from deep brine pools at the bottom of the Mediterranean Sea - LS1 1600m | ecosystem: Environmental > Aquatic > Marine > Bathypelagic | place: Mediterranean Sea...
CTTGCTTTGTCAAGCCCTCACAAATAGATCCTGCCGCACCGCTTGGCGATCGCTGCGGCCACGGCCTTCTCGACTTGGGCCTGTCTGATTTTCGGTTTCGCCTTCGCCTTGGGCATGGCGGGTATCACAATCATGGCCCGACGCCGCGCCGTCTTTTTCTGTGCCTTCGGCGGTTGGATTCCCCAGACCGCCTTGGCTGTGGCTGAGTGGATTATGCCCTTCCCCACCGCTGTTATCAGTGCGTCCTGGTTGGCTGGCATCGGCGCGATGCTGAACTCCAGCAGGTTCCATTTGCCGACCACTTTTTCGACCCGATCGCCGTATTTTGCACGATCTGACGGCGTTGGCTTGTGGCTTGTGATTGTATCGAAGCCCACGGACACGCCGCGAATCACGCCCTGGTCCATTAGAGACAGAACGGTGTCGGGGAACCATTCCGCCGCTTCTGGATGGTTTTCTGGGCGTTCGGCCATCTCGCCGCGTGCCATCCAGTGGTCGTCGTACCTATTCAGGGCCGTTGCCTTGCCCAGTGGTGGCCGGAAGTATTCGTGAGCCCAGAAGATCATGGGGTTCTTTTCGTAGTCCGCGCTGTGCATACCTTGGGGTATCAGGACCTCACGGTCCCGGTCGACTGCGTTGGTGGTGATCTTGGCAATGAACGCACGGTCCCCCGAATTGACGCTCATTTCGCCGATCAGCTGCTTGCTTTGCATGGTGTCGCCTCGTCAGTCGTGGGCGCTCCAGGCACCCAGGGCCATTGTTTAGTGAACAGGTGGGGCATCCAGTCGCATAGCTCGTCCATTAGGCTGTTGCTTTTATGTGACGTCCCCCTGGTCCTGCTCAGTTCCCAAACCATAATGCCGCATCTGGCCACAATCGACGGCGGCACCCACTTGGGCGCCACGTTTGCCCAGTAGTGGACCCACCACTCCCGCGTGCCAGGGAACGCGAGCATGTAGCGCCGGTCGAAGTCGGCCCGCAATGGGTGGACGCCTTTGCCGAAACTCCATGCGTGGCCTTGCTTGTCATCCAGTGGCGTGCCCTTGCTTAGTCCTTTAACACTGCCTGAATATCGCATCGGCAGTTGGGGTGCAGCGGCGGGCCTTTGATATCTGTGTAGTTGATGTTGAGCCGCCCCCCTTCTGACCCAGTCAGGAACACATCCGGCCCCTTTTCTATAAACGAACCGTCAAGCGGCGTCACCTTGGAATTGACCTTGGCCGCGATCGCCTTGCAGAACTCGCAAGCGTTGGGCGCCAGGAGCCACTTTTTCCCCTCCACGACGCCGCTCTGCTGCCAGCCTTGCTCCTCGCCCGCGACGTATGCCCGCGCGGTTTCTGATCGTGCGATCGCTTCGGCCCGTCCTGCTGCGAACTCGCCCGTGTCCATTACTCGCGTTGCAATGTCGCCAGGCGGCAGCCCCTGCGTTAGCCCGTCGTCGATGGTCTGCGTCACCACCGCCAGCGTGGATTGCGAAATGTTGCCAGCCAGGTCGATGGCGTAACCCCGTAAGAACTCCACCACCGCGGGGCTTGTCACGTCGAAGTCGATATCCACGCCCAGCCGGTGGATCGCTGCGGAGCCCGACGCCTGAATCATACTGGTGATCGCCCGCTCGACTTGGACCGCGAACTCTGGCTCGAGCCCGACGATAATGCGGTCCAGCTCCCGTTTTAGTGCGGCTGGTAGCTGCTTGCGTCGCTTCATGGCCTTGGGCGTCTGCTGCTCGATCAGGGCGGTGACGGCTTGGCGTTGCGCCTCGAGCAGTTGGCCAAGCGCGGCGGCCAGTTCCAAGTGCGGCGCGTCCGGCTCGCCTTCGCGGGCATCATCTTCGGCGTCGCCTACGTCGTCCGCTGCCTTGCTCCATACGATGGCCCGGTGGCTGATCGGTTCGGCGTGCTTCGGGTCGCCGCACATGTCGGCCGCTGCCGCCACGGCTTGGTCGGCGTCCATGCCCTCGTCTATCAGGATGGCGACGCCTCGTTCGACGCAGGCTCCGACGGCTTCGCCTGGGCGTCGTTCAACCTTGCCATCACCAGCTCGGTCGCTTGTTCGACTATTGCGGCGCTGCGTTCGTCCATCAGCTTCGCCACGATCGGCTCCAGAACCTCTTGCGGGATTTTGAGTTGCATTGTTTTGGGCTGCGCTACCATCTGCTGGTGTATCAGATGGCTCAGTCGGTCGCCGTTTCTGCTGCTCATCTTGCATCCTTGTAAGTGCCGCCTGAATCTTCGCGTTCTCATGCACCAGGTGGTTGATGGCGTTGGCCATCTTCCCGATCTCGGTGCCCACGGTAAACGTCTGATCGGGCGTCGTCGCCGCTTGCTCGATGTCGTCCTGCGGTCTGATTCTGAAGCCAGGCACCTCGAACGCTGGCGCGTCTGCGTCGAGCTTGGCCAGGCTTTGGCCGCCGATCCTTGGCTCGCTGCCGCCTTCTACTGGTTCCTCGCCTCGCAGCTCGCGGTCCTCGTTTATCGTGCGCGTGCCGTTGCTCAGTCTGGCTGTACTTTCTGCCATCTCGAACTGCCGGTCCTCCGGCACCGGGTTGTCGAAGGCCAGCACCGCCTCGCCCTCTAGGCCGAACAGCGGGACCAGCCGCTCGTTGAGCTTCTGCTCGATCAACGCAGCCAGCGGGGCGATGGTGTTAGACTTCCAGGCCGCGTATCCCACTTGGGCACTTGCCAGGTTCGGGTCGTTCGCCTTGAGCAGCGAGACAGGCACGCCAAACACCGCTGCGATCTCTTCGACGATTTCAGACCTTCCGGTGAGGTCGCTCGGTGGCCACTGCAATGGCTTCAACTCGATATCGCCGGTCATCGACAGGAAGCGGCCCGTCTTGCTCTTGCCTCGCAGCTTCTTATCCACCGCCGCCTCGAAGCGGTCGAGCGACTCGCGGGTCGTGCCCTGCTTGGCAACCATCAGATAGTCCGGCCTGGCTTGATTGTCAGCCAAGGCCAGATCCATCGTTTGCCGCGAGTCGTTGAGCAGCACCGCTTTCCAGCCAGCTTCAATCTTGCCCATTCCGTAAAACACGCCCTGGTCGCTTGGGTTGGCCGTCCTGAAGTGGATCACCTCGTCAACGTCAAATTCCTGCGCGTCCATTCTGGTCCGTCCGTATGCATAGCCCTCGACGAAGTTGTCGTCGCTCGGCACCACTCGAACCCACTGGGTGGGCATAGGCCAGATCGCGTTCGGTACTTGCAGCACCGGGTCGATGATCGGGTGCCAATATGCGTTGCCGGTACATTCCAAATAGATAACCAGAAGCTGCATCAGGTCGAAGCCGTTATACCAGTAGTTGGCGTCGTGCAAGACCGACATCAGCGGATGCGATCCGATGACCTCCACAAAATCGCCGCCCAGGTCGCTTATCTTCCGCATCGTGTCGCGGTGCGGCCTGATAGCGCCGATAGCGCTGTGCTGCTGGTCGCCGTTCAGGTAGGCCAGCGTGCGACGGCTCGCCGCCCTGGTTTCGCATAGTTTGGTCGTGCTGCGTCGCTTGGCGAACAGCTTGAGCGGCAGCGATGCGATCGCCGTAGCGTTGAGGTTTATGGCCGCATACACCCATGAGTTGTATAAGTCGATGGCCCGGTCGTATCTGAACGGATGCTCCCGCGAGCCAAGCACGCCCGCGCCTGGCATCAGGTGGACGGTCGAATCGAGCCACTTGTCTGGTGTCGTTTGGGCCTTGGCCAGATTGTCCAGGAGCAGCGGGTGAGTGTCTGTTATCTGCAATGGTTCGCCCCATGTTCAAGTTGTGGCAGTCGGCTATCGCCCGACCCACAAGCCGTCGTCGTCGTTGTTATCGTCGAAGCCGTCAAGGTCAACGCCGCCGCCGCCGAAGATCCGCACCTCGAGGTCCTGCGCGCCGATGCCGTCAACGTAGGCAACCGCGTATCTCATGGCGTCCATTCCGTGATCGTCGATCTTGACCGGCTGGTCCTTCGCGAGTTTGCCGCTCGGTGCTGAGTGCCAGGCGTAGCCGTCCAACTCCTCGGCAGTGCCGCATGGCTTTTTCTGCTCGGCCAGTTCTTGGTCGCGATCGACTAGCGTGTCGCTGAGTATGTATAGCCGGGGCTTGTCGTCGTCCTCTGGCCGGATTCTCGCCGCCACGCTCTCGATTCCTGGCAGCACCGACTTATTCGCCGCGATCGTTTCGATGCCCTCCGCGGCAAGCGTTGCGCGGTCCTCGGCGTCGTGGTCTGCGATCGTGGCCTCGATCCGCTCGTCCCACCGGTTGATCGCGTGGGCCATGTCGCGTACTAGCTGCTTCGTTCTGTAGATTTCTCGGTACATGTACATGCGACCGTCGTGGTCGATTGCCCACCACTGGCAGACGAAGGGGTTCACGAATCCGAAGTCGATAACGCGGATGCGTCGCCAGTCGTTCGGTATTGCGAAGGATTCCACCAGATTGACCGCGGCGTCCCAGGCTGAATAGACCAGCCCTTCAGCCGTTGCCCATCGCCCGAACCGTAGCCGCTCGCGTCGATGACCGCCAAGCCGCTCGAGCTTGTCGATGTACCGGGCGCCGTTGCGTGTCCATCCGCGGCCATCGTGCAGCTCTGGGTTGTCCTCATGTCGTGACAGTAGCCGCACCATCTGGCCGTCGTTGGCTCGTTGGTTCAGCCAGTGCGTGGACGCCCCTGGGTTACAATCTGCGATGGCCTGCTGGAAGGGCAGCACGCCGTTGCGCAAGCGGGTCGTCAGCTTCTCCCACGCGTCCTGTGATATTTCGGTCGCCTCGAATACCACCACCAGGTCGTAGTCGGTGGACATGATCTTGTCGGGCTTGTCGAGGCCGCCGACCACGATCGTCGAGCCGTTCGGGAAGTCATAGACCTGGCGGAACCGCCTGCTGGCGCCGCCTAGGATCGGGTGGCCTTCTGGCACCACCTTCTTCTCGAACGTGACCAGGACCGATTCGCTCATACTCTCGCGCGTCTGGCGCATGAGCAGCACCCGGCAGCCGTCCCAATGCATGCAATAAAGTAGCACCTTCTCAAGCGCTGCCCGCGACTTGCCTGTGCCCGCCGGTCCCTCTAGCAACACCTCCGGCGCGTCGCATTGGAAAAGCCGATCGGCTACCCCCCGCGGCTTGTAGGGACGATCACTGGCCGTTGTGGCCGTTGTTTCTAGCACGTCTATCGGCATTGAGTACGTCGTCCAATATCTTCGCGGGCACCGCCTTGGCCACGCTGGTGAGCTTCGCCTCGAGCTTGTCCGCGACCTTGCCGTCGATCCGGTCAACGATGGCGTCCCAGAACTTGAAGTCGCCCTGCAATGCTCGCTGGTAGGCAATACGGGCCATAGCCTCGGCCATGTCTTTGCCCTGCACCTCTTTGTCGAGGATCTTGTGGAGCTGCCCGACGATGGACCGCTTGCCCTTTGGCATCCCGTTGGGGTTGCCCGATTGCCCTGGCTTCCATTGGTACTCAACAGGCGGGGCGACGCCGCTGATGGGCGACACGCCCTTCCCTGCCTTACGCTGCTTGGCAGCCTTGCCGTTGTGGCCGTTTCTGCCGTTGGTCCCGTTGGTCCCGTTTGTTCCGTTGTCCTTGCTCATTCGTGCCTCATTAGCTTATTTCCAGAATCTTGTTCTGCCGTTGGCCCTGGATAAACTTCACGATGTCGGTGATCTGCTTGACCGCTCGCAGCGCTCCATCATAGTCGCCGACCTCGGCCATTTTACGATACAGGTCGCGGCTGGATTCCAGGCACCAGCCGCCGATCACGTCTGTGGGTTGGTCTGCCACTGCGGCGAACGCCTGCATGGCATGGTCGAGCAGTCTGGCCACATCCATCCCTGGGAATAGCTGCGGCGCGGCTTCCTCGATGTCTGTGCGGGTGTTGCCCTCCAGGATCATCGCGTAGATCTTGGGCAGCGCCTTGCGTTCGTCAGGCCGTAAAGCTGGCGAACTCTTTGCCAAGGTCTTTAACGCTTTTGGTGGGCTGCTTTGCTGTGTCGTGGCCATCGAATAACTCAGCCAATATGTGATCCAGAAAGTCGAACAGGGCGGGGTCGTCTTTGATCTCGACGTCCTCGAGCCGCGGGTTGAAGTTAAGATTCATGGATGTCCTGATCACAAGTCGCCAGTCGTCGCGTTTGATCAGGCAGAATTTCGCGTGGTTCCGTGTTACCACGATTGACCCGTCGCCAAACAGCCGCCGTATGTGGGCGATCAGGCTCGGCTGACGTCGCTGAAATGAAAAGTCGAGCAGAAAGCGAACCGACGTGAAGCGATCGGCCAGCATTTGCTCCAAGCGTGACAGGTCGGCACGCGCCGCCGTCCACGTTGATAGGCTTAATTCAGCGGGGCCGGTTTGGGCTGTGACCGCATCCAGCACGTCGATTAGACTGAATTGCCCCTTACTTAGTCCGAAGCGGTTCACGCCTGGCAATAATTTGCCCACAAAATCCGCGGCGGTTTGCTTTCGCATGAGTCGCACCAGCTCGGCCCTCGTCTGGCCCCGCCTGTCGTTGAATATATGGGGCGCCGTGAAGCTATCGGGGCCGGTTGTCTTGATGCCGTTCTCGAGCAGTGGATTGTTTCGCGTTTTCATATCGTTATTATAACGCCATACTAGGGTTATAAACCGATTGTGCCGTTTTTGCGGCTATTTTGTTGATTTTGTGGCCGCCGTTTTTGCCATTTTGATCGTCAGCCTGGAGCCGCATCAGATAAAGTGAACCACGATATTCGCGTTGGTGGAGTTGGTTGTCAGCTCGTCGATATCCACCTCGAAGTAGAGCATGGCCGCGCCTTGAATATCCCAAGAGATTCTCGCGGCGGCGTTCGCAAAATCGCCAGTCTCCACGGTCTGCACCGTAGCGCCGGACGAATCCTTGCTGACGCCAAGCGTGTCGGCGTAGTATTCACCAGTTGCGCCCGTTGCCAGGCTGCCTAGCGTGACATCCAGTTTCCAAAATGGTATGTGATGGTACGTCGTCGTAGCGAAGTCCTGAACGAATACGCCAAAGCACCACACAGTGAACTGCTCGTTCGCTGCATCCGTTCCTATGAACTCGCAGACCGCGACGTTGTGAACCTCGCCGTCAGGCTGTCCCGAACCCGTAGAAATGTAGCCCGACGTCCCATTGTCCGCGGTCGGCGCGGTGGTCGTGTCAGTTGGCAGCGTCAGCGAGCTATTCGTGCTGTTGGATGAGAATACCCGCACCCCTTGCGATGATCTAGTTACCGTCCTATTGCCTGCCATTGTTCGATCCTTTAATCATGCCAGATGAGACAGACGCTGGCGCCTGTTGTTGATGTTGCGTTGTCGTGGGGCCGGTGCGTTACGGTCGCCAAGAAATAGAAAGCCCCGCTTGTAGGCCGTATCCACGGCGCTGGCCTGCTCAGTCAAGCCGCCATGACAGAACCCGCCCAGGGTGCTGGCGAATTTGTTGGCCGATGTGGACGGGCTTTCAACCCAGGCCAACGACTCATGCCACCGCCGCTCAGTCGCCGTTGAGCTCACGTTATCCTTGTCACGTCCCCACAGGCCCCGCGTCGTCAATTTGTCCAGCATGGACAACGAGATGCACGCGTGGGTTGCGTTTCCTTCGGATGTCGTCTGGTTGTTCATCGTCAAGCACGCCGAAGGCGTGAACCTGGCCGCTGGTCCGATGGCGTTGCTGGATCCTACGGCTGTCGGTGCGTCCGCGTCAACCACTGCGGCGTTCAGCCCACGCAGTGCTAACACTTGATACCGGCACGTCCCGGTCCCGTCGTGGTTAGTCGTGACGACCGTGTAGCCGCCGTCTATGCTAGTCAAGGCCGGATCAACGTGAGCGGTCAGCGTGAAGTCATTGTCCCGCCCTGACGGGTCAAGGCTGCGGATCGAAAAGCCATCCAGGTCTAGCGTCCTGGTGGTATCGGAATTGGTTGCACTGCCGAAGTTCTCGGCCGCCATCGACACGCCGTATTGCGACTCGCTCGAACCGTCCCACGATAAGAACGACAGGCCCAGATGGCCATGCACTTCCGTGCTTGCGGCCTCCGATGCCGTCCAGCAGGTCATCAGGATCAGAAGATCCGGCGGCGAGTTCCAGCCCAGGTTCTGGGTCACTGTGCCATTCGCGCTTGCGGTCCCTTCGCTCAAATCCTGGTCGAGCAGCCCGCCGAACAGGATCGCCGAATACAGCCAGGCAGAGCTGGCCGCGTCGTCCCATTTGAGCACGACATTGCTGGATGTGATCGAATCGACCAGACAATGCTCGCGGGTGGTCCCGGTGTCCCCGTACCCGGCAGCCTTCAGTAAGGTCCGCGATTCGCACGCCGGTGTTGACTGGCCATTCGCGCTGTAGACCTGGCTCAGATAGGCATCGGACGACGTGAACATCCCGACGCCGTTGAAAAGGCCGGTGCTGGCCCCCGATGTTGATTTAGTCGCACCAAAGATGATGCCCGCGTTGGTCAGAAAGCCCGGCGATAGCGTGGTGGTGTCGTCGTTGCTCGAGCCAGACGGGAACGCTTCAACATGAAATGGCATATCACGGCCTCGGCACGGGGCCATTGACCAGCGAGCTATCTATGGCCTCTTGGTTGATTTCGTCTGCGAGTTCGGCGTCAGTCAACAGCCGTAGCAATCCGGTGCCTGTCTCAAGCATGCGCCGGTTGCCGTCGTGCCGCTGGTCGATAATGTCGATGACCTGCTGGTGGGCAGGGTCGTAATCATCGCCCGCCACGTTTGAGCCTCTGACCGCGACGTTGACGACACGCTTCGCGGTGCCGCCTCGCGTCCAGACCAGACATTCCAGCGCCATAGCTTGCCGCCTTCCTTCCCTCCCACGTCATACCATAATAACTGCTGCAGGCCATTGCCCGCAAGTCGAGCCCCGCATGGTGGTTTCATACTGACACAAACAAGTGTTCGTGCCCTGCTGTCTGCCGCGAACTTTATCGCCTGGGGTAGTTCTGCGGCCATCTGTTCTGATGTCCACTGCCCCGCCTCCTCCGCTCGATATGTTCGCGTAACTATCCCCGATATTGACCCACGCCGTGCCATCGTCACGCAGCACCCGCCGCACCTCGCGGAACACGCTGGCCATCTTTTCGACGTACTCTTCCGGCGTTTTCTCAAGACCGATCTGTGCGTCGATGCGCTTCGCTCCGCACTTGCCGCAGATGTCGCGGTAGGGCTTGGCTTCGGCGTTATTGTTGCCTTTATTCGGCCCCTGCTCTGGGTTCCCGCCCGTTGCATGCTGTCTATGGTCACACGTCGGATCACTACCCGCCCACATTGCAGTCCCATAATCCCGCAGCCCCCAATACGGCGGCGACGTTACCACGCACTGGACCGACCCCGCTGGCAACTCGCGGAGCCGTTTGGTCACGTCGCCCTGGGTCAAGAGATGCGTGCCGTTGAGCATGGCTATGCCGTCCCGCCGTTTCCGTTGGCGATGGACGCTGCCTTGCGCAAACCACTGTTAAACGACGACTCCTTCGCCTGCTGTAGCTCCTTGCCCGCGCCGGGTTGCTTGAGCATCAGGCCAGCGCCGCCAGCCAGTATCATCGAGATGATTGTGCCGCCTGGCACCCCGCTGGATTCCAGTGCAGTCGTGCCCATGCCCAGGCCGGTGGTGGTGATCGTCTGAAGAAAGCTAAAGATCCCATAAGCCCGATCACCTGCGGCGGCGAACCTTTCCGTGCCGCGCTCGCAGTGCTCAATCCACTGCTCCATCGTCATCGCGTATTCGTTCAGCGTGACCCGCGACGGCACGCGGATGCCCTTTTGCACCTCGCGCGGCACGTCAACCTTGACGACATCGCCCAGGCTGCATCCCTGTGCCAGAACCATGCCCGCCACGGCAACCGCGGCAACGACCAGCAGCACGATCCCGACCTTGCTGCCCCGGCCCCATCCGATTAGTGCCTCGATCATAGCGTGACCCCCAGTGCATTGAATATTAGATTGCCCAGACCGTAGCCGATCAGTATGGCGCCGATGTCATGCCACACGTTTCCAGAAAGATACCGCATCACGGCCCGTGCATTCATCTCGGCCTCCCGCCGCCGTTTATTTCGTACAACTTCCGCAGGATCTGATCCATCTGTTTTTCCAGTCGCGCGATTTTCAAGTCCTGCCTCGTATCGCTCGGCAGTTCGCCGCTGCCCCACTTGCCCGCAGGCCATAATTTCGTGAAGCTGATCGCTTCGTCAAGGTCTGGCTGCATCATCTGGATTTGGTAGTTGTTGTGCCGAACCTCACCCTGCAAGCTGCTCGCCCACCAGATGATCCCGCCCAACTGGATGAGCAGCGCGATGCCGATCGTGATGATTTTCGCGTCCATGGCGTTAAACCGACGGCATTATGTTTCTGCTGTTCTTCCTGACGCGGGCCGTAAGCATATTTATCCAGGCCGCTTTGAGCAGGCGCCAGTTCTTCGCCGGTTGTATCGGCGCGGTTTCCGTTGGCTTGTGGGGCAACGGCTCAAGCGTGAACCCGTAATACTCCGGTTTTAGTGCGCTCGCAGAACTGAACCCCATGCTGTTGATCCCCTTAAGGTAGGTTCCGCACAGTTTGCCCAGGATACACCGCTGCGATGATTTCATGTTGATGCTGGCCCACGGGCCGGACGCGGACAATTCGCAAACCCAGTCTGGGTTCGTCTGGTCCAGCGCCTTGATACCTCGACCGACCGCCGTTTCCAACGCGTTCTGGTTCATGCTGTAGCCGTCCTTGTGTAAACCCCCCGCCGGTTGTCACGCCAGCGGGGGGCGGAGGAGAAAGTTTTTCACGTTCCGACCTCGTAATCATTGCAAGTCCCACAACACGCGATCCCATCAGCTGACCTTGCTACGGTACAGCGTCCGTGCTTGTCGCATGAGAATACCTTTATTGAAACGCCGCCGCCGCCGCAGCTTGGGCACTTGACCAGTCCGGTATGCTCGCCCCGCCAGGTGCAGTTGCCTAGACTCTTAAGACGCCTCAACTCATAGCGGCGGCGCCTATCCTTCCTATCCTGCTCGTACTCGGCAAGGTTCATCATGATGTGTAGGGCACCATCTCAAGACTTAACTCTTGGTTACAGTCTGATTCGCCATCCGCCTCGTATCTACCATGAGGGCTTGGGCCGGTGTCTTTCACGCCAGACCAGATCACGTCATGGTCCGTTCTCAGTACCATGGCCCACCCTTGCGTTCCTTCGTGGCTCAAGTAGCTGTACACCTCCAAAATGTCGAACCTGCTGGCCGTTATTCCGTGTGTTTCGTGAACAGAGTCGGGTTGCCAGTAACACACGTTCGTCGATGCCCCAGATGTTATTGGCTCCCATGTAGCTTTCATCACGCCGCCCCAGTCTTGCGTTGCGTGGGTGAGCCCTGAGCATCCGGTGTTATCGAAGAACGTAGGCGAATAATCTTTGATTTGGTACTTCCGCGCCATCCCGCCGCACTCTGTCGTCACGCCGTCAACAAGGTCAACCCACGCACTGCCAGGAGTACAGGTGCAGCCAACAGGCGGGTCGGCCATGCAGCCGGGGCAGGTGCAGCCGACCAACCCGTGCAGTGGTCCCGTCATCCCTGCCGCCCTTCTACGGGCTTGCAGCTGCCCTTGAATACATTGCCAACGATGAACAAATTGCTGGCTTTGGCCCCGGCCATTTCTCGCAAATGGATGTGCCCGCGCGTTATGCCAGCCGCCGCCACCTTCACCGGCCCGTATCGTGATTTGTAGAATGTGTCGCCCAGGGCGTTCGTCCTCACCTCAGGCCCACAATCGAGCGTGTTGTCCATAATATTAACACGGTCGGCGCAAAGGACAATCCCCCGCCATGATATATCGTCCGATTTGATCTTATTGCCGATAATGTCCACGCATTGGACCTTTGCCCCGTTCGCCGCCGCGACCGGGTTCTGAGGCGCCACGGCGATGTGAGGACGAAGGCCGCCCCGGTTGCTTCGGCAGTTCACGATAGAACCGTGCCGGAATACATAGCGCGGAACGCCGCCTGCATTGATTCCGTCGCAAAGAGTGAACGACGTGAAAGCCCGTTTCAGCCAGCAGGTGGACCGCTGAATGCACACGTCCTGGCCGCCTGCAATCCTCAACCCGTGCGCATGGCCAGAACCTGGGCCGGTGATCTTGCTGTTGAGCAGGCCAAAGCCTTCTGCCGCTCCATAGATGCCGTAATCTTTATTCCTCTTGAAGCGGCATCGGTCAACGATCACAGGGCCGCCGGGATTGTTTGCCAGGTGTAGCCCGATTGATCCGAAGAATATGCATCGCGTGAACAGGGCCGATTTTGCCTGCCCCGTAATATG
>Ga0256381_1000046_pt1 | contig 12199 bp, 17 predicted proteins | sample LS1160viralmetaG_FD_189070 | JGI IMG/M metagenome (GOLD analysis project Ga0256381, IMG submission 189070) | Seawater viral communities from deep brine pools at the bottom of the Mediterranean Sea - LS1 1600m | ecosystem: Environmental > Aquatic > Marine > Bathypelagic | place: Mediterranean Sea...
GATAATTACAATTATTTTTGCTTAAGTCCACAGGTACTTCTTTAGTAAACCAAATCCAAGAAGATAGTTTAGTTCCATCTTGAGTATAAGTACATTTTTGTCCAACTGTGCAGGCGCTCAAAGCAAATAATAATGCTAGTAATAAATATAGTTTTTTCATTTATTGACAACTTTCACATTCATTTGTCTCATCTACTACCACACCTTCAGATTTTTTGCAATCACAATTCATGCAAGTACAGGCGCCATATATATCCCCATGCTCCTTTTTACTGCAGTGACAATCACAATTACAATCTTTGCATTTGGTCATTTAATAGCCTCCCTACAGTCTGGACAAGATTTTTTATACCATAAATGTGTGCCGCAGTGGTCTATTTTTACAGGAGCTACTTCTTTTACAGAAGCTACTTCTTCTTTTTTAGTGAAGAGTTTTTCCCATATAAATTTAATCCATTTACTCATTTTTTTCCTCAATTCCATAGAAGAACTTATCAGTATCTTCTGTTTTCCATTTGCCAGTGTCTTCTACATTCCATTCTGAAGTCTGGACTTTCCAATCTGGTACTTCGTCTTTTACTGTAAACGAAGGTATATCCCAAAGGATACGATTGTTTGGTTGTGCCGCATAATTGCCATCTTCTAATGCCATTATGTGTGCGCACTTATGTTCATGCGGTATCTCCGAATGATCTGTATCTACTATATTACTCTCTGGGTGCGCCCAGTCAACTGTAAAGAGATAGGCACCTTCATGCCATTTCTTATCTTTTCCTATGTATTTACCCGATTGTCCATCTAAGATATCAAAAGAAGTAACACCAGGATAGTAACTAAAGCAATTCCATAGCTCCAGCTCATCAAGTCGCATCCTAGGAACCTTATTGATTTCAAATCCTCTTTGAACGAATGCGGAGATAGGAAGTCTATAAAAGACCGCACCATTTTCCATAATCGAGTGGAACAAAATCGGTCTGCCAGTGATCGAAGCCAATCCAAAAATAATGCAATCTTCAACTTCTCCATGATGATCTTTAAGATCATATAGATACTCTCTTCTGATCTGTGAATAGAGCACAGGAATGTTTGCATTCAAATAGGCCATCGGTCATATAATTCCTAGTTTACTAAAAAGTATATAGCAACTAGCACTACCACAACAGCAGTAGATATCTTTGGATTAGCTTTTGCTAATGTCCATACTTGTTTTACTTTGTCCATAGTTTCTCCTTGGTTATTTTATTGTACCCCAATTTGGTCCAGATTCATAGTCTACTTTATTAGGAACTTCAAGGGTTACGGCTTGTTCCATCATCTCTTTTATCTCTTCTGCATGGGCTGCACTAGCCACAGATATATCTAGTTCATCATGAACTTGTATATGGGGTATTATTCCAAGATTATAGTATAATTCAATCATAGCTTTCTTGGTCATGTCTGCAGCAGATCCTTGAATGAGTTTATTTAATGCTTTGTATGTATAGGCACGTTTGATCCCTGGTCCGTGTTCCGCGAGCGCTTGTTCGTGAGGTAATGCTTTATGAATCCCGAATTGATTTGGTTCCCATAGATGGAAGCGACAAAGTCGACCTAGAAGAGTTCTAATTCTTCCAGAACTTTGCGCACGCTGCATCACTGCATGCATAAGTTGTTTAACAAAAGGAACTTGACTATGATATTTTTTAAATAAATCTTCTGCGGATTCTTTATTGATTCCAAGTTCTGCTTGTAATTTATTTTTTCCCATTCCATAGAACAGGCCAAGGTTTATAGTCTTGGCCTGTGTTCTAGGTATATCTGCCATCTCGGATACAATGCTGTGAAAATCTGCTTCTCCTTTTTTATAAGAATTTAATACTTCATCAATTCCCATAAGATTTTGTAGTGTTGCATAATGCACTACGAGTCTTGGTTCTTGTTGATTATAATCAAAACAGCCCCATGTATGACCTCCTTCGGGCAAGAATAATGACCTAATAGCTGGTCCAAGTTCCTTGTTCCGTGCTGGAATCTGCTGGAGATTTGGATTAGCATAAGAAAATCTTCCGGTTACTGTTCCTCCAGTGTCTCCACGTAATTGATTAATTTCTGCGTGAATACGACCCTTGTAAGAATGTTTAATTATGGTATCAATAAATGTGGTATGAGCTTTGTTTATTTCACGGGCTCGGGTTATTAATTTCACCAGTGGGTGGGGGTGATTTTGAAGAAAATTTTTTGTAAATGAAGGAGAATTTGTCTTATCAGTCCGGTCAAAAGGTAGATGAAGTTTTTCAAAAACTTTGGCAATCGATCTTGCTGCCCATATTTGAACATCTATTTGTGTTTCTTTTTTTATTTTTAGTAAGCATTGCTTTTCTTCTCCAAGTAGTTTGGTTTTTAATTTATGAGCGTTTTCACTATCTACTCGGACTCCTAAGAAACGCATGTCAACCAAACAGGGAAAAAGATCAGTTTCCATTTTAAAAATTGCTTCTAGATCTTGATGAAGTATTTCTTTCTTTAATTCTTGCCATAACTCCAAGGTGATTTGCGCATCTTTTTCTGCATATGCGCCGACATAAATAGCAGGCAGTTTATACATTTCTGCTTTAGGATCTACTCCCCATTCTTTAGCAGCATTATACAAAGCTGATTCATCCTTTCCTTGACCTGTGTATCGTTTAGAACAATTATTTAAATCATATCTCATTTGATTTTCATCCACTACTGCGGATGCAATCATCGTATCAATAATTTTTCCTTTAATCTTTAATCCTAAAGATCTAATCCAACAAACGTCATACATGGCGTTGTGAAATATTTTGACAGAATCTGTGTTTAAAACAGATTGAAACCATTTTAAAACTAATCTTCGATCCATATTTCCTCCACCTTCATGAGCAATAGGATAATAACCACACCAATTTTTTACAGCAACAGAAATTCCTACAACAGTACCATTTTTAACTACAGAACCGGACCCCATACGCGTATTTAAATTAGGATCTTTTGTTTCTAAATCAATTGCAATTTCGTTATGTTTTGATAAATCAGGAAATTCTGTCGGAGGTGTCCATTCGGTTTGTGGTTTAAAAAGAGGTTGTTGTATCATTTATTTTTCTTCCATTTGTTGTAGCCTTTCAGCCATTCTTTTGATTTACGTTCTTCTGTTTGTCGTTTTGATTCTTGATAAGATTCTTCCAGTTCTTTTTTTTCTTTCTCAGCTTCTTCTAAGAAATCTTTAGGATAATCTCTATCGATTGCCATTTGACAGTAGTGAATTGCTTTTTCCAAATCTTTCCTTTGTCCTTTCTGCTTGTGTCTGCACAAATATTTTATAGCATTTCCTTCCGCAAAGGGCAAATTATTTTTATTAATAAATTCTGAAGGTTGAATAACCATACATTGATAATGAGATCCTCCAATTTGTTTTTTATATACATCGCTCATATTCTAAACGCCTTATAAATATCTTTGGGTTCTACTATATGTAAATGTTCCTTGGTTCTTGTTGCGCCAACATAAAATAAACGATTAACATCATCAGGAACTCTTTCATATTCTCTTAGAGTTTGTTTGCTTAAATCAGTTAATAAAATTACATTGTCTGCCTCTCCACCCTTGACCCCATGTATGGTAGATAGTAAAATACGCGGTTTTTTATTTAATTGCTCTCCATTCTGTCTCATTTTTCTGATGTAATTTACCTTTTTAGAAGGTGCATTATTAAATGCATTATACCAAACATCATTCACTATAAGTCCATATTTATTTTTACATTGTTCTAAAGAGTAAAAATTATCTTTATTTAAAAGTACTAACGATTTTTTATTTGCATGGGATTCATCCATATAACTATAAATTCTTTTTATTCTTGTATAATCTAAAGTTTCACCTTTTCTCCAGGATTCCCATTCAGTAATAGCTTCGTATAAATCTTGTTCATATGATTTTTTAAATTTATTTTTATAATATAATCCATTTTGATATATAGTATTTTCAAGATCATCCAGCATAGAACGAGTTCTAGTAAGCACTAACCATTCTCCTTTAGACATATCAATGTGTCTAAAATCAGAATAAGTAGATAATTTTCCTTCAACGGTTTTAGGACGCCAATCTTTTGGAATTCTATTACCTACTTTATTTATAATTTTCATTGCAAATTCATGTACTTTAGCTGGAATTCTATAGGATTGAGTCAATTTAATAAATTCACCCCCCAGGGTTATAAAACTATTAACATCTGCACCGGCCCATTTAAAGATAGCTTGGTCATCATCTCCCGCGATATAATTGTCTGGTGATTTATTCCATATAGTTTTAGCCATATCCCATTGCATTGTAGATAAATCCTGCGCCTCATCAATAAATACCACATCAAATTTAGGACAGGTATTTGATTTAGTAAAATCAATAATCATATCATTGAAGTCCACTAAATTATATTCTTTTTTATATCTCTCTAATTCATTCGATATAATTTTAAGTTTATCAAATTCTACATCCTGAGTATGTTCTTTAAGATCATATTGTTTTTCTAAAGAAATATTTCTTAATTTTGATAATTGAATAATTCTTAAGTAATCACTTTTAGTAGAAAAAATTCCATTCATATCCACCATATTATCTTCATAATCCACAGGAAATGCTAATTTTTTTCCAAGATCTTCATAATGTCTTCTTTGCATTACATTGTCTTTTTGAATCCCTAATCTTCTAAAAGCTAAAGAATGAAGTGTTCTAAAATAAGGAAGATCGTCTTCAGTTAAATTAAACTTTTTCATTGCTCTGTCCCTTGCTTCATAAGCAGCTTTTTGAGTAAAAGCAAAATATCCAATTTTATCGGGATCAGTTTTCTTTAAATATTTATCCACCAAATTTAAAAGGGTTGTTGTTTTCCCTGTGCCTGGGGGTCCGATTACAATAGTTTTCATTTATATCTCCTAAAAAAATTTCTCCAGAAAGCAGATCGAATAATAGATACCACTGTAAAAATTAAAGCGATTCCTATGCTATCTAAAATTGTGGGATGTAATCCGAAAAATGGAAAAATATATAATTGAATTAAGATTGCTAGTATTAAACCAGTTCCTACATCAATAAAACTTTCAATAAAGCAACGTTTAAGCATTAAAAATTATCTTTCGGTTTAAGTTGTTTTGGTTTATAATCTTCTGCTTTTTTTTCGAAAGAATCTATAATAGTGACAGTAGGTCTACTTTTTCCTAATATAATTCTTTCTGTGGTACAGCCACAATGTTCTTTTAACATTTGACTTGTCTCTTGAAATTTAACATCCCATCGTCTTCTTTGAAGAAATCCATAAAAGAAAGAATCAAAAAGAAAATAATGTTTTGCATTCTCTGTAAAGACACTTCCTTTTTTAATATCTTCTTTTTCAACAGTTGTGGAAGTTCTATTAGTGCAAAATTCTTCTAAATGATTTTGTAATTGATCTTTTTTAGATGTTCCTTTAGGAGGAGAAATAATTTCACGCATGCTAAGTAATTGATTTACAAGGATTTTCCAGTCTTTTAGCTTCATACTAGGTGGATATATTCCTATACCGGCAATACATGCTTCTTCAAATAAAGGTTGCTGTCTTAAATATTTAGCGCTTGGAATTTTTAATCTTTTACCATCAACATTTAAATAATAATAAGGTTCTTCTAATTGAATTTCTTGTAAGTCACTTAAGTCCGGAAACATTGCTTGAGAACCTATTCCGAATTGTCTGGTTTTACATAATTGCTTATCACAATGATTACACATAGGAACATCATTACATTTCCATCCCCAATCTTTTTTATCGTGTTGATTTTTTATGGTATCTATTTCTTTTTGTTCTAGATCTCCCTTAATATATTTTGCATGAAACCATGAAATTTTTTCTTTCCAATTGTTAGGCCATTTCTTTTTTGCATAAATTGCAAAATGAAAGAGAGCATTGTTTCTGCCAGGCTCGGATATTCCTTCTATAGATAATGTTTCTATACATGGAGGCCCGTCAGAGAATTCTGATTCGGGCCTCTCAAGTTTTATGGAACCAACATCTAGTTGTTTTACATTATTATAGATCCCATAAAATTCTTCTAAGTTTGCTGCTGTTCCATCTTCTTTAAAAGCATATCTTGTTGTATCATCTCCACTGAAGTAAGGAAGATTTAAAAAGTTTCCTGTATCTTCTTCTGATTTTAATTCTATTTGTTTTGGAAATACTTCTGCATTTCCAAATCCTAATATTGCTTTAATTTGATTTAATTTATCTCTCATTATTTTAGCTTCGATATTTTTATCTGAAAATAAAAATATATGAGCCCCTCCAGATTTAGATCGACATACTACTAGGGGTAATTTTAATAATTTAATTTTGTTTAATAATTTTTGATGATCAAATCCAGCATAACTGTCCACATCTATACATCCCCATTTACATGTGTCTTCTTCATTAATAGGTATTATTCCTAGACTCGGTTCAGTACCTTGTAAGTGCTTACGCCAAAGATCATCAGTAACTTTTTCTCTTTTGACAAAAGATTTAGTTTTTAATTTAACTCCGTTTTTAGGAACGGTGTTTATGTAGGTACATCCATGGGCTCTACTAAGCCCTCTAAATATTTCTATAAATTTTTCCATATTATCATTTAGTTAAAAGGCGGATCTACTCTCGCTTCGCCGCCTTTCGTTGCAACCATTCTCCATAGGAGAATTAGGTTAATATGGAACGTCCGTTTTAGATTCTTCAGTACCATGTTTAGCTTGAATTTCGCCTTTTGATACTCTTTCAGAAAAATTCTTAGCCATATCATAAACTGATTTATTTTTAACAGGGCCAACCTTAATATAAGTCCATCCAAACCATGTTCCTTTGTCATTAGTCATTTGAACAGTTTTTAGATTATAGATGTGACTATATGTTGGTGGAGTAAATAAGCCATTTTTTCCTTGCAGCTTAATTCCCATCATGGTTGTAAGCCATTTTCTACTCACAGATAATGATGTAGATTTCATAGAAATTAAAGCAGTTGATGGACTATCTCCCAATAAAAATACAAAGTGATTAGCAGTGGTTTCAATATAATTACCATTTGCCAATCTGTCTTTGTTAAATTTATCGCGAGTTACTTTACTCATGATATCGCTATCCGCTTTATGGATAGCTACTGGTGCTCCAGTGCTTATTCCACGGTCTTGCCATTCTACATATTGTTTAAGGTAGTGACATGGTAATACATTTATGCCTTTAGCACCGTCATAAAGTTCTTTGGTGACGCTGTTAAAAATCATACCAGGTCCTGATCCTTCAACATATTTTCCATCGTTTTTATTAACTTCAGGAGATAGAGGCATCAAAACTTTTAAGAATGGTAATGCAAGATCTTCTTGCGTTATGTTTTGAGTACCTTTGTCTGCATCAGTTTCAAATATATTGATAGCCAATGCACCTTCTTTTTTTGTGGTTACTTCTGTCGTGATTCCTTCTTTGCTCATTGTTATTGTTTCCTTTTTATTGTTGTTTTATTTCCAACAAATATGTTGAAAATTTCCGTTGGCATGTCTTTTCCTGCCTCGATACGCTCACGGACTAGCGCTTTCAGAGTCATGGGCTCAACCTTCAACTTTTGTGTTGGTTGATACCCATTACTCTTCGCAAGTTCGGCATATCCTGCCGCCTTGTTATCTTCGTTACGACCAAAAGACACGGAGATTTCATTTTTAATAATATCTCCAAGGCCATTTGTACGAAGCCAGTTATAAGCTCTATCTTTGTTTTGAGCAGAAATAGTAGCACTATAAAACGGTTTGACATCTACAGAAGACCCATCTGCTAACTTTAATTGAGATAAACCCATCTCTGCTAGCATTGTAGGAATTATTTCTCCAGATACTCTGTCAATTTCTTTTTTTCTTGTTTTTAGAGCCTCTTCCATGATCTTTAATTGATCTTCCATTGCTCTTAGTTTTAGAACTTGATCTGATAAAGTTTTAATATTAGTAGTACTTTTTATAACTTCAGTTTGATCTTGTTCCATTTGTTCAGTAAGATTATTCATATTTTTCTAACTCCTTTCTGAGTAATTGTATTTCTTTCTTACATTTTTTAAATGATCGCCATACCAAAATTTTTTTTATATAAGATAAACAAATTGTAGGCAGCATAACTAATTGTGCAAACCTAAAAGTAATAGGAGCTTCAGCAGACATTGCTTGAGTTACCCTATCACTTAATGCAATTTGTTTTTCTGTTTCTAAAAAACCATCAACCCAAGATTGGGCATCATCTAAACGTTTTTTAGTTTTATAGTAATGTCGATCTTTTAATTTATACATTTCTAATAACATTATATCAAAGAATTATGGCAACATTATGGCACATCTTTTTGATATAGGTCTATTTCAATAGAATAATATTTTCTTTCTTGTTTATCCCATTTTAAAAGGTTAAATTTACCATTGGTTATATCCGAAACTAAAGCACAGGCCACGCCAATAATGGCGGGATCTCCCGTTAATAAGAGATAATCTTTAGTTCTGTACTTTGCTAATTCTTTTCTTAATTTAAAAATAATAGGACCTGGGGAAAATATTATTTGAGATAATTCAGTCAATAGAAATTTAAATTTTCCATAATCGGCTGCACCCATAATGTTTATTCTAGGTCTACCTTCTTTGGTACCCGGTATTTCTTGAATAACATAAACTATAGGAGGCTCGCTCTTTTTACTAATATCTTCATATCGAATAGTTTTTTCTTCTTTCATTGACAACTATTATAACATGTGATATAATGCGTGTCAAGAAAGAAGAATAAAAAATTATGAAATATAAATTTAAAACGAAGCCCTATAAGCATCAATTAGATGCTCTTGAGAAATCTTGGAATAAGGAAACCTTTGCCTATTTCATGGAAATGGGAACCGGTAAAACCAAGGTTCTTATAGACAATGCTGCTATGCTCTATGACAAGGGTAAAATTAATGGTGCCTTAATTATCGCTCCTAAAGGAGTTATTGGCACTTGGTATAATCAAGAATTACCTAATCATTTACCTACCCATATTGTTTCTAAAACTGTATTATGGCAAGCTACTATTAATCAAAAACAACAGGATAAGTTAGATACCTTATTTGAGTCTGGGGAAGATCTTCATATTTTAATTATGAATGTAGAGGCCTTTAGTAGTGAAAAAGGCACTAATTTTGCTGTTAAATTTTTAAATTGTCATAAAACTTTAATGGTTATCGATGAAAGTACTACTATTAAAAATCCTAAAGCTAAAAGAACTAAAAATATAATTAAATTGTCTAAATTTTCTAAATATAGAAGAATATTAACAGGCTCTCCTGTTACTAAAAATCCTTTAGATTTATTTTCTCAATGTGAGTTTTTGGATCCTTTTCTCTTAAATTTTGCTTCTTATTATTCTTTTAGAAATAGATATGCAGAAATGAAACAAGTTAATATAGCAGGACGAACTATTCAATTAGTTGCTGGTTTTAAAAATTTAGGAGAACTGTCGGATAGTGTAAAAAATTTCTCTTATAGAGTTCTAAAAGAAGATTGCTTAGATTTACCTCCAAAAATATTTATGAAAAGAACTATTTCTTTAACTAAAGAACAAGAAAAAATATATAATCAAATGAAAAAAGAAGCATTAGCTTATTTGAATGGTAAAGTAGTGTCAACAGTAAATGTTTTAACTCAACTAATGAGATTACAACAAATTACATGTGGACATTTTGCCGCAGATGATGGGTCTATTCAAAAAATAAAAAATAATAGGATTACTGAATTAATGGATACTCTAGAAGAAATAGAAGGCAAAGCTATCATATGGGCTCATTATCAATATGATGTTAAATGTATTATTGAAGAAATTAAAAAGGTCCATGGTCCGGGATCCGTGGTTGATTATTATGGGTTAACCCCTCAAGATCAAAGACAGAAGAATCGGGACGCTTTTCAAAATGATTCTAAAGTACGCTTTTTTGTAGGAACCCCTCAAACGGGTGGATATGGAATAACCTTGACTCAAGCGCATACGGTTATTTATTATTCTAACGGTTATGATTTAGAAAAAAGAATTCAATCAGAAGATAGAGCCCATAGAATTGGGCAAACTAAACCTGTCACTTACGTTGATATTATTGCGGAGGAAACTGTTGATAATAAAATTGTCAAAGCCCTCCGCAAAAAAGTTAATATTGCTTCCGAAGTAATGGGCGAAGAATTAAAAGCTTGGATTTAATCCTATAAAAAATAGGATATACGCGCGTCGCGCGGTAAAATTTACAAATCCTTATTTAACTTCGATTTTTCTTGGCTTTTTGCCTTCTGGAAGAATCTTATTTAGAGATACTTTCAGTAATCCGTCTTTTAACTCAGCACCTTTGATTTCTACGTCATCAGCGATGGTAAATACTTTAGAGAAATATCTTTTAGCAATCCCTTTATGGATTACTCCGTCGGATGTTTCTTTAGATATATCCTTTGAGTCTTTGACAGATTTAATAGTTAATAAGTTATCTGCATAATCAACTTTGACATCCTTCTTAGTGTATCCTGCCAGTGCAACTTCAATGTTGTAAGTTGTGTCTCCAGTTTTTACAATGTTGTAAAAAGGAAATGCAGCCGTAGGTTTACGAAAGAATTCGTCATCGTCAAACATTCTTTCAAAATGATCGAAGATATTATCGAAGCCTATCGAAACAGGTCTTAATTGATTAAAGATTGATGGTAATTTATTGAGTGTCATTTAACCTCCTTGTTTAGACAGTTAATAAAACAAGCCTTTTTAAGCACTTGTACCTGTATGATATACGTTTTTAAATAAAAATCAAGGAGTTTATTTTACATATCTATCTGTAGATAGACCTAGAATTGGTTTATAATTTGTCTTCCCATTGTCATCTTTAAAGGCCATTAGATATTCCTTTCGATTGCTATTTATTTCTTTCTTGTAACTTACGTGGACCCATCCCGAGTTGGGTTGACCGGGTTCGTAATACTCAAGTATGAGTTGATCAAACATGAGGTTTTCTTTGATCCAGTCGCTGACTTCATTGTTTGCAATACCAAAAATCTCGAAATCCGCCGCCTCTCCTTTGCAGTGTTGCGATTTGCTTGAACTACCTATCTTTTGTGACAAAATTTCGTTGCGATATCCGCTAGAAATGGTCACTACGTGGTTAAAATGGTCTCTAATCGGCTGTAGAACCCTCTCACAGAGCAATCTTAGGTTCTCCTGCTCATCCTCACTGGGGTTATTATCAAGGCCCATCCTTGTGGCTGTCTGTGACTTGCATAGCTCTGCTAAGCTAAAGTTTTTAGATAATTTCATTTAAAATGTGATGTGAGTCACCAAAGTGTAGATTAAATATGCCATGCTAGCAATCAAAGCTCCTGTACATGTTAATAATATTTTCTCAAGTCTTTTAACTCTCTCTTCTATTGAATGAATTTTTTTATGAGTTAATTTTTGCATAATTCTACACAGTTTTTCATGTGATTCAATCTTCTGGAGAGCGTTTAGTTTAGCCATTATACTAATCCCATAATCCCTTGGTTTTGTTTTCTTGCAATTAGTTGTTCTGTAGGAGAGAGTAATGCACTTTGATTTCTTGTCAACCCTGTTTGTTGATTAACTTGTGGCATGCTTGCTACTAATCTTTGATCAGGCATAGGAGTATCCGGCAAAGGAGGTGTTTGAATGTTAGCTTTGCTTGCCTGTATAATTTGTTTATCAGGTACCATTAAATTTGTTTGATTATTTATTTCTATTGTTGGTACTGTAATTTTATCATATTTAAATACATCATCTAGTTTTTGATTTCTTAAAAATCTTAATACTCTATCTAGATCACTTTTTGGATAAAAAGATCGTTTATTAATACGGAATTTTTTATCAAAGCCTTTATCTTTATGCATTTCTTTTAAATCTTTTAGTTTATTTTTAAATCTTGTTTTACTATAAGGTATAGGATCAAATTTACCTGATAAAATTTTTTGAACATTTGACCAGGAAATTCCCCGAGCTCTTAATTCTTTTCTTAAAGTAAAATTTGTTACACCAAATTTTTTAGCTGTTTGAAAAGCTCTCCAGATTCTTTGTTGTTCTCTAAAAATATTTCTTTGTATTCTAATAAAGTCATTTACAATTTCGTCATTTTCATTGTTGGTGTTTGTCTTATACATAACATTTGCGTCAAAAGCT
>Ga0256381_1000048_pt1 | contig 12068 bp, 28 predicted proteins | sample LS1160viralmetaG_FD_189070 | JGI IMG/M metagenome (GOLD analysis project Ga0256381, IMG submission 189070) | Seawater viral communities from deep brine pools at the bottom of the Mediterranean Sea - LS1 1600m | ecosystem: Environmental > Aquatic > Marine > Bathypelagic | place: Mediterranean Sea...
GACACTAAGCGAACTAACTACCAGCAATCAGTGGGTTCAGTGTGAGTGTGGTAACGCCACCTCTCATAAGGAGGTTGGACTTACCACAAAGGAGGGATGTCCTAATTCAACCCGCCGGAAATTCCTGGTGCAAAGCGACATCGAAGACGACAGCTACTGGCTCTGTAGTCACTGTGTTGGTTACTGCGTCTGGAGCAACCTACCCGAAGTTTGCAATCACACGGACGAAATGATTACTGACCAAGAATTAGGAGAACTTTTGGACCGCTACCTCACATAGTGGTCCCAGTAGATCTTTTCCTTGATCCCACGAGGACCCGAGCGCCCAGTCCCCAGCGATCCTTATCTATAATCATTCCAATCTAGAGCAATTTCTCAAATTGATTGGAAAAACCCTTGACACCCAGTAATAGACCTATGCTATACTTAGAGCATACTAAATCAAAGGAAGGACAACATGATAGTAGCAGACGGAACCAAGGTCGAGGAATTCGCAATCGCAGTCGCGGATTACTTGGTAGCCAAAGAGGCTCTAAAAGCCTTAGAGGCACAGGTCAAAGAGTCCAACAACGCCATCAAGGACTACATGACCTCTGAGGGAGTCACTGAGGTCGAGGTTGGCGAAATGACCGTCAAACTGGCTGAGGTAACGCGAGAGACGGTCAACACCGCAATCGCCAAGACTCTCATCCCCAAGAAGTACCTTGACAAAGAGGGCGTGTTGACCACCACGACCTTCCAGCAACTGAAGATTACGCCAACCAAGGCGTAAGCCTTCAGTCCCTACAATCGAATAGGCAGTCCGGCCTTGGCTCATCAAAACCAGAGAGAGGCCATTAATCTCCCAACTTTCACCTCGTTGGGGGATTTTTTTCGTCCACCGCCGCTTCGAGGTCCCCGGTGATCTTTCCCTTGAGGTCCTCACTCCAGCAGGAGGAGTTCGAGCAGAGTTCACCCATAGGTTGAACGGGACGTGACCAGACATCCTAGACGTGAGTTGTCTACACGTTCTCCTATGACAGCGATATGACAGTGCTGTGACAGAGATAAATTGACAAGATGCAAGAGGTACGATAGGACCTAGATAGACCATCTAGGCGTGGGCCGTCTACACGTTCTATTGTGTAAGGCTTAACCAAGGTTTACACAGGACATACAACGGAAGTCCGTGGACATCTTCTTTGTGTAGGGCTTAAACAAGGATTAAAGGAGGATTAACGGAGCCTTATACGAGGATTAACCCATCACCTTTACTATGGAGGAGTAAAGAAACCCACCAACAATTAAATAGGCAGTCTAAATAAATTAAAGGATATTAAAATGATACACGACACAATAATCACTAAACTTTTCAACTGTAGCTGGCATCACCGCAATAAAAATACTCCGGCAACTGCGGTAGATATAACCGTTTATGACAACAAGGAGGATGGTGAACTCATACTGTTTGAACTTTATGACCGATCCAAACATATAACGCACATCACGTTAAGCAAAAAACAATTACGGGCAGTCTTACAACTGAACGATGTAATTAAACAGAACCCAACGGAACCCACCAAAAAAGTACCCGTACTACCAGACGCAAAGGGTAAACCTGTTGATGGGGGTGTAACTTTAGGGTTTCTCCGGCCTCGGTAACCCGAACCGCCGACGAGGTCCTCCTCTTCGGAGGATTGATCTTTTCCTTAAGCCAGGGGTCCGAGATGCTGGGGATGGAAGTTTGACTTGGTGGTTATTAACGTGTTAGTGTTTAAGGAGACTAAATCAAAGGACACGAATCATGCTCTACACAATGACCATTCACCAGAACAATGCACGGAAGGGGAACCGTATTCGGACGCATCAAATCAACTTCAATGCTGGGAATGCTGATGGGGCTATCCAATGGGCAAGGAATTGGGTAAACCATCGCAATAGCCCTGCCTGTCACACCCACGACATCCTCCAATACGACCTGACCAACCTACGGGTTGCTGTGAAGCGTCACAGGGGCAACCCACGGTACGACCCACAAATGCCCTGTGACGACTGCTATCGACCTTGGTGGAAGGGTCATAATAATAAGGTCGAACACTGACCATCCTTGAAGGTCTGTCGTCCATATAATAGGACGTAGGCACGGAAGTCCAAAAGCCCCGATGACCCGTATAATAATGGTGTGCTTTGAATAATTTATTCATTTTTTGAATAAATTGGATTAAAGCGAGGGATCCGTCTACTGTTTTTATAGGCACGATTAGGCACAGACCTACAAATGCCGTGATGGCCCGTATAATAGAAGTAGGTATTTTGGAGGAGTACCAAACCAACAATCGAATAGGCAACCTAAATTAAACTAAAGGATTTACGATGAACAACACAATGCTGGAATGCGAAAACTGCCATACGGAGATGAAGGAGGAGTTTGCCCTTCATGTGTTCCATGAATACGTCAATCGGGACATTGAAGTATGTTCCGAATGCTATGGCGTATTTCTGGACAAGAAAGTCTTCAATCGGAAGTATCGGAAGCATCAAGTCACCATGTCCCCATTGGTGCAATTTGCGGCAGATGTGAGTATTCACATGGAAGACGATAAGTATCAGCCACAATTAGGCTCTCAGAAGCATCTAAAGGACGTTAAGGCGAAACTTGCACCCCCAGTTCCGTGGGAGCTGTTGTGCGAAATTGTCCCAGAGACATTCGAACCAAAAAAGCCCTCTTAGGAGGGTTTTTTTTTGTGCTCCAGCCAGGGATCTTTTCCTTACGGTCCTGAGCGCCTATTCAGGTGGAATAGAAGTATTGACAACTATACAGGTAATATGATAGTATTAGGGTAGATTAAACGAAGGAGCCAAGGCCATGTTATCCAATGGAACCCAAATCGACGGCACATGCGAGATGGTAGATTGTGCCAACGAACTCGACACTGACGAAATGAGTCGTTGCATTCTCTACGCACCCATCCTCAGCCGGAACCTCGACATTTGCGAAGACTGCAAGGACGAGTACGACAACTTGATGGCATACGGGCGACCTGACACAGGAACTCGCTGGCTGGAGAATACTCAAAACATGCACCTACTCAACGTCTAAGGAGGACGAAAATGCCGGTACAAAAATTAGGTGTCCAACCACACAAAGAAAAAATTGTCACTTGTGAATGTGACAAAAAATATTGCCTAGTGTGTATGGAACGATGCCCACGATGTTATGGAATACATATTAAATACTAGAGAGGAAAAAATGCACCAGCAAACATGCGCTCAATTCGATTCCAAAGGGAAACACTGTAGGAATCCATCCGAAATCCATAAAATAGGAATAGAGAACTCCATTCCAAGTGACGTAGGATGGGCTATGGATTTCTGTGCCATGCATAATCATATGATGAAATCTGGTATTTCTTTGAAATGCTGGAGATGTGGAGACAAAGAGAATGTTTAAATCTAATCACTGTAAAGATTGTGGTGTGAATACCACTATCGAAGGTTTTGTTAATCGAATCCCTGCGGAGGTATGGATTGGCGCAACCTTAGAATGCTTCGTCTGTGGCTCTTGTACAGATATGTATGATGGAGTTGATGGTGGAATGGACGGTGCTGAATGGTTAAAGTATATGACTGAACGACTTCGGTACGTTGATGCTAAATATCCTGATGCCCAACGATTCCGAAAGATATTGACCAAGATGGACTGTCAACCAATACCACAGTAAATTGCAACCTCCTAGTTTGTAACTTTGACCCGTCTATTCGTAGGCGGGTCTTTTTTTACTTCCTGCTTCTCCGGCGGAGGTCCATGATCTTTTCCTTAACTACCAGGGGATCGAGATGCGGCAAATTGGATTAAAATTGGTGCTACTTTTGTATTGACATGGGAACTTATCGGTGCTATCATTAAGTCATACTAAATTTAAGGAAGGGATACCATGCAACTACTGACCAAGGAAATCATCAAGAAACTGCCAGCCATGCGGGAAACTGAGGGACAGGGCGAGGAAGCCATAGCACAGGTCAAGTTCTTCACCCCTGACTCCAACTGGACGTGGTACGGGGTTGAGTACGACGCAGAACAGCGTCTGTTCTACGGCCTAGTTGACGGCTTCGACAGAGAACTAGGCTACTTCAGCTTAGACGAACTCGAAAGCGTCAGAGGCCCATTTGGGTTGAAGATAGAACGTGACCGATTCTTTGACCCAACGCCCCTTATGAATCTTTAAGATTGAGTTATATCGTAACCCCAAAGACCCAGCTTTCGAGTTGGGTCTTTTTTTTTGTGCTGGAGGCACTCGTGTCATCCTGGTGATCTTTTCCTTAAGGTCCTATGGACCGATGTCCCCCCAGAATTGCCTCCTCCAACTACTTGACAAAATGGGTGACACTATGTTATCCTTAATACATGGAGGTCAATCATGACTAAGAGTGACAAAAGAGCGTCCAAACGGTTCAAGAGCCGATACGGGCATTTCGGCGTGGGTTCGTCCCATGTGCGTGAAGCCTCAGAAGCTGAAGTGCGTGGACATATCCGCAAAATCAAAAACAAGAATAAAAGGAATAACTGATGCTTAACGCAGAAGGATGGAAAAAACTTCTAGATGAGCCAGAATGGCTATCCGAGTGCTGTGACGCAACTCCAGCATGGGAACTAGATATGTCCAGTGTCCCCTTCGGTGGACCGTCTGGATTCTGTGGTCGATGCCACGACAACTGCATATTTTACCAAGAGGAACAAAACAATGACTAACCCGGAAATCATAGTCGCCTTACATAAGGCACTAACCAATACCCTTGATACCCTTCTTGAGCAATACTTCAATGGGGACAACTGTCCCTCCTGTGGTGGAGAGTTCAACCCAGAGGATGGAGAATCTTGGCTTCTCTGGTGCGAACACGACGAAAACTGTACTCTTGATGAAGCAGTCGCCCTTCGGAACAAACTCAATGAGGAGGCAATCGACCTCCGCTAAAACATAGTCATCTCCTTCTTATGAATCATCGGGCTGGTCACCCGGTGATTTTTTTTTGCCTGCGGACCCCGTGGTCCAGCTGCAGATCTTTTCCTTGATCGATCGGAGCGCTCAAATTCAGGAGAATTGGGTATTGACATGGATGGTTATAAATGATAGTATTAGAGTATCTTAAAAAAAGGAAGCCCACATGAACAACCTTAATCGACCCAACGGCGAAGACAGTGTCCAAATAGCCCATGAGAATCTAATTCTCTCTATCCTTATATCTGCCCTAGATGAAGACCCCGGTTATATCGAAACTGCCGATTGTCGTCACTGGCTGGATACCATCGGACTTAATGACAGTGAGGCTGTAAAGGATGCCCTTCTCGCTACAGGTGGGAAGGTCACAGACAAGCGGTACATCGCTGAACGAATGGAGGACTGATGCGAACAATCGAATACATAGCCCGTCAGTGGGAACGTCTTGGAGTGGCTTTATGCTGGTTCTGTGCGTCCCCACTTGATAGGGAAGAAGAAGACCACCGTTGCCTAGCCGATCAATATGGCTGTGGCTGTGGACCAAAATGTCCTATCAAAGAGGACAAATGTGGATGTAGCCAATGTTGGGGATAAACTTGACACATTGGCTACATCCATGGTATACTAAGAGTACATTAATTAAGGAGGCAGAAATGCTAAAACAATCTAACGAGTTGGTTTCGGAGTGCTGTGGAGAATCATCCACTTTACTTCTGGAAGGAACTCCTGATGGAGAGGATTCATGGGGACGCTGTTCGGGATGCGAACAGATTGCTCTATTTGAATCCCCGGAACTCTGGGCAGATTTGGATGAGGAGGAAATCTTAGCTTTACCAAGTCGTCAACTATTTGGACCAGCAAATTCCAATGAAATTGATTCCTTTATCGACACAAAGCGTGGACGTGAAGAAATGTTTTTAGAAGATATGTACAGTCAAGATGGGAAATTTGAACTTCCTGAAGTTGTAAAAACCTTCAATATAAACGGTGGGCCATCTACTATTAGTTGGATTACCGATAACATTGCGGTCACTTCTCGTGAGGGTGCGGAAGAAGCCTTAAAGCAAGGTCACTTTGTCATAAATACCGCTGAAGAAATAAACAACTCCGCTCAGGTTAAAATCCCTGTTCGACACTATGGGCCAAACAATCTTCGCCAACTTAAAGCCATAGAGAATGTCATGACTGGAGTCTTGAAGAATACCGATCAAAAGGTCGTTGTCCACTGTGCGATGGGTATGGAGCGTAGTGTTACAGCAGTTGTATGGTATCTGGCTAATACCACCAGCATGAGTCTACCCGAAGCATTAAAGCTAGTTCAAGAAAAGCGACCTATCGCTTGTGACCGTCTTTACTTCATAACGAGGTAAGTTGACAAGACTGGTTATGGATGCTATACTTATATCAAATCTAAATCAAAGGAACAAATCATGAACGAACATATCAGAGAAATCATGGACGAAGAAACCTTCAACCATATAAACGAGGAAATGCCCAAAGTTATGCAAGAGCTTATGGAGTTCAATGAAATGGCTTTCAGACTAACCGGGAAACTCCATCGTCGCACTCAACGAGTGATAAAGCATATGCAGACCTGTGGAACCTGTCTTAACCGTCAGATGAAACTTGGTCTACTGATGCCCATTGAAGATTTCTATGCACAGGGTCAAGCAATGGGTATGGGCCGTCTTCCCAAACTTCATCATCAGGTGAACTAAGGGATACGGTATAATAGAGTCATGTATGGCAAGGAGGATAATCTAATCGTGAGGTAGTGATAATGCCCAAAAAAACTTTAGGGCGGAAGAAGTCGTGTAAATCAAAACATCGATTCAAGACTAAACAAGAAGCTGATAAGTTTGCGGAAGAGTACATGAATATGGTTGCGATGACATTTGAGAAAATGGTTCCATACTTCTGTGTACGACATAACATCTGGCATATCGGACATGACATATTTCAAAAACAGACGTATCGTTATGAATCATCAAACGAGGATGAACCGTTAATTATATAAACAATTCAAAAACTAGATTAAAGGCCGGGAAGTTCCCGGCCTTTTTTCTTTGCCTGGGAGTTGATCAATCCCGCATCTCATCTTTTCCTTGAGGTCCCCCCAGAGGTCCGGAGCTCTCCAAGGGGATCCCCTCTAAAAAGAGGTACTTGACATGGGCCAAGAATAGGAGTAGTATAGAAGTAGATTAATTAAAGGAGTGCCCGACATGAACCGAGCAAAAGTACTGACCTTCGACCAAGGAACTGTACGTGACCTACACAACGCTGTTGTAGACCTACTTGACACTGTCTCCTCCATCCACGACAACAACGAGAACTGTCCCTACTGCGGAGAGGACTACGTTGACGACAGTGGTGACAGCTACCGATGCCCCAACGCAGACTGCACAGGTAACCTTGCCTTCAACCTCATCATTAAGGTCAGGAACGCCCTTCCATACAAAGACCTCGAAGGATTCAAAAACCTATAGGTCTTGACTTATGCTTATGGTTATGTTATCATACTTATAAGTCAAAAAACAAAGGAGTAATGCCCATGACGACCAAGCAAGAACAACGACGGCAGGCGGAGGTCGAGTATTTAACCGAATACTACTCCGTACTGGTAGGAGGCAAAATCACAAATTTCCACCTCACTCTCGGTGAGGGTGAACTATGGCCTACCTTTACCATCAAAGTAGGGAAGAAAACCTACACTGTCGAAGTCAATCAAGACCCAGAAGGGAATGGCCCCGGACACCTAAGTTTCGGGGAAGAAGAATAAAAGGAGAACCCATGAACAATCGAATGAAATTGGAACTTACACCCCGCGACCTATATATCTTAGGCAAAGCCCTGTCCATTGCTGAACGTGTCCTAGACGCTGAACAGGACATTCGGTTCCGAGAGCCATCTGACCTTGAAGACCTGCGATATCTTGCCAATGACCCAGCCCTACGGAACTTTTACAACATTGAAAAAGTTGCCTATCAATACCGAGAAGATGCCCGTGCAAAGCTTCAGGAGGAAGGTCAACTGAATGAAAGTGTATAAGGTCACAATCACTGGTATCGTTACAACGGATGATGATGAAGTCCACCCAGACTTTTGGTCTTGGGGCGATAAGGATATGACCCATCGCCTCAAGGATATGGGCAATACCACCAACATCGTCATCACGGAGATGGAAGAGATGTCAACAACGGTTCCTTTAGTTAAGGTACTTTAGTGTAGAACATTTCCACATCACCTCCTTATGAATCCCTGGACTGTCGGGCAGCAGTCTGGGGATTTTCTTTTACTCGAAGGTCCATCTCTTCCGCCGATCATCTTTTCCTTAGCGGCCGGAGCGCCCGGTGGTGGAGGTGGTGGAGGTGGTGAATTTCGAATATGGGCATGGTATTGACTTGGACAGATAATAGGTGTATTATTAAAGAACACTAAAACAAAGGAGAACATACATGGGTGCAGAATCATATCTAAACATAGGCAAAGGCAAAACTGCCCAACACGCTTTCGATAAGCTAGTCGAAAAAGCACAATGGGATCATGGTCATGCGGGTTACACTGGAACCATCGCAGAGAAGAATGACTTCGTGGAGTTCATTCGTCCAAAAGGAATGAGACGAGATTCAGTTAGGAAAATGGTAGAACAACTGGAAGGAGTCATGTATGACAGCTACGGTCTACCCGACCTAGAGCCATTACAGGCACTCTACCCGAAGTTCAACATCCAGAAGATGCACAACATCTATCAGGAGAAGTGGGGGCCAGCTCTGTGCATCTCCCTGTCCGACACGGAATACCTATTCACTGGATACGCATCTAGCTGATGACTGACGTAACAAAACAATTACAGATAGGTGAACTTGTAGAATTTATCGTTGACGCTATGGATGTGTCAGCATTAGAAGATTACGTTAAATCACATCTAGCGGAATACTATTCTAGTCCTGAAGGCATAGAGGACTTTAATACCAACTATGCCGAAATGAAAGAAATCACCGGAGATGAATAATGACTACTAATTATATTACTTGTGATAAATGCCACGAGAAGTTTGAATGGGAGGAACCAGAGGGGTATGATGTAGTAGACCTTATGCCTGATGGTTCATTCATTTCCGGGGATTGGATATGCCTAGACTGTGGCAGTTGTCCCGTATGCTTTGCCTCATGGGTAGAACGTCGATGTGACTGCGTTCCCCCTCAAGGCCCACTCTACGATAAATTTACAGGAGAAAAACTAGATGTTTATAATGATGGAAGGTAATTTAACTGAAGGATACAAAGCCTATGGCCCATATGAATCCTTTGATGATGCCGCTGATGCTCATGCTTGCTGTGAAGGTTGGATTATGGAAATGAACCCAGCCAATAAACCTAACCACGATAAAACCATACTTGTGGGGCAACATGTGGAAGCGTAAGAACTGCTGTGTCTGTCGAAGTAACTTCGCTATCCATCCGCAGGCAAAAGTCTTTGAGACACGACAGATGTGTCTGCCCTGTCGCAAAGAATGGACAGAATCATTTCGGAGTCCTCGAAATTGGCTTGACTCCAAATGGGCCGCTCTAGAAACCAGGGATTAAGGTCCCTGGTTTTTTTATGCCGCGGATCCATCTTTTCCTTAAGCCACCAGGGACCCAGATCACTCGGAAATTGGGTATTGACATGGGACTCCAATAGGAGTATCATTAGATGTATACCAACTGAGGAGCAATGAGATGCAACTTAAAGTCCAACCTAAAAATATGAAGCTTGGCAACATCTGGAATATGTCCATTCCAGCAGTCGAAACATGTGGTGGAATGTCTGCCGCCTGTGCAGGCCCAGATGGGAAGTGCTACGTATTAAAGATATACAAGCGTCGGCCCACTGTCCTGAAATCCCATCAGAATACTTACGTCGCAGTCCTAGAGGCACTCGACAATGGGGACAGCTTCGAACTGCCTGCTAAGATTCACGATGGGGACGTGATGCGCCTACACGTCGCAGGTGATTTCTTCGACCCGTCTTATGCTTATGCTTGGATTAAGCTTATGACTGAAAATCCTAATATCCAATTCTTTGCTTATACTCGGTCTTGGCGTATGCCTGAAATGGTGGAATGCCTACAAGAACTAGCCAATCTCCCAAACATGACCCTATTGCTGTCCTGTGACCGTGATACGGGATATCCTGACCCTACCCTATGGGACGGATACCGCACTGCCTTTATGATGGTGGATGATAATGATTCCCATCTCGTGCAACCTGATACTCACGTTGTGTTCCGTGACAATCGCTTTGCTGTGGTCAAACGGGTCAATGGTAACCTAGTCTGTCCCACTGAGAATGGCATAACCAAAACCACCTGCGAAAAATGCAAGTGGTGTTTCAAGGCCGAAGTGAATAAAACTGCCCTATTAAACGAAAGGATCTAAACCATGAAAGTCGAAGTTTATCGCAACTTACATAAAAATTGTTGGTCTGTCCGTGACACCAAAACCGGGAGAGTGGTGAACCATGTTGATTTCATTGCTATCCATAATGCCAAATTTGTAGTACGTCCGGCAGGCCGTGCAAAGGTGCTACGAGAGCAACGTAAGAATGTACATGCATTCGTCCGGGGTGAAACCAAGGTCGCTGGTACATTCAAGGCCATGATGGAAGGTCCAAGAGATCTGGAATGTATTGGTCATATCAGTTATAATCCCTACAAGAGTGACACCTTCATGCATGATGGTAAACCTATTGAAGTTGCTGATGTCGTGTTCTTGGATGCTACTGGGAAGGGGTGGGCATATAATGAATGCGACAAGGATTAAATATAAGACGACAGGGACATGCTTATGGTGTCCCCGGAATAAATATATTAATCCCGGTACTGGACATGTTTATGCTTTATGTGAACACCATTATATGCAGTCCATCAAGAACCGACAAAAGCGCACACAGCGTCCTTTTAATGGTTTATGTGTGCGATGCAGTAAACCTATTGAATATAAACGTACCCTTTGCGAATACCATCTAGAGTATGAACGGAATCGAATATTAAATAGGATGACAACTAACGATACTATGCTATAATCATTGTCGAAGTTACATCTCCACTGTAACTTCCACAAAAATAAACTCCGGGGTTGGCCTTGACCCCGGAGTTTTTTATTGGGACCTGCCGGAGCGGCAGATCATCTTTTCCTTAAGGTCCCAGGCAGCTTGTGCGGCTGATGTCGTCAGATTGGGTCTTGACTTGGAACATCTGCGGGTGTATAATTAGATAGTGACCAAACCGAAACGGCGGAGAACTGTATGAAAGCTGTATTGTCTTTATTCGATCTAACAGGAGCAATGGTAGAACCTTGGGTAAAGGACGGATACCAATGCTTCATCTTTGATATCCAGCATCCTGACGTACCCATACCTGACCAACTAATGGCAGGGGCGAACCCCGTCAAAGTCTCTGGGGACTATCAGGACTGGAACCTCATTATCGCCAGACTAGTCCAAGACTATAGGGTGGAGATGCTATTCAGCTTCCCGCCCTGTACTGACTTGGCTGTCTCTGGTGCATCTCACTTCGCTAAGAAGCTTATGATTGACCCCTTATACCGACAAAAGGCTATGGATATGGTTTATTTTGCTGGTAATCTTGCTTATGGTTATGATCTTCCCTGTATGATTGAGAACCCTGTCTCTGTCATAAGTTCTGAATGGCGGAAACCTGACTACACTTTCCACCCTTATGAATATGGTGGTTATCTTCCGGCGGATGATGAATCCCCTTATGACCTTATACCTTCCAGAGATGCTTATACCAAGAAGACATGCTTATGGGTAAAGAATGGTCATCAAATAGAATTCCATATGCCAGAGAAGAAACCTGTGGAACTACCTACCGACTATAAGTATTCCCCACAACACCTGAAGCTGGGTGGGAAATCCCTTAAGACCAAGAACATACGGTCTGCCACACCCCGTGGGTTTGCCAATGCTATATGGCAGGCGAATAGAACAGATAGCCTCTAACTAATACTACATATCTCCTGAAAAAGACTCGACACCATCCCCGGTGCCGGGTCTTTTTTTTGTGGACCGTGAGCTCGATCATCTTTC
>Ga0256381_1000052_pt1 | contig 11517 bp, 25 predicted proteins | sample LS1160viralmetaG_FD_189070 | JGI IMG/M metagenome (GOLD analysis project Ga0256381, IMG submission 189070) | Seawater viral communities from deep brine pools at the bottom of the Mediterranean Sea - LS1 1600m | ecosystem: Environmental > Aquatic > Marine > Bathypelagic | place: Mediterranean Sea...
GGAGAGGGGGGTCAGGACTTTATTTTTCGGACAATAAGGATATTAAATGTTTTGACGAAAAGCAATGGGAAGCTATTAAAGCCTGGACTAGACTTTCTACAGGAAAAAAGATAAACAAAAAACAGTCAGAACAAATGTATAAATATATTAGAGAATTAAAAGACCCCAGCTATAGAGCTCCCTCATTTTGGGCAAGTGAACCTAACTACCAAGACTATGATTTTAATACTTTAAAAAAAGAATGTGGATTAAATTTAGCAGACCGGGTTAAAAAAAACCCCTGGTGGCGAATTTTAAGAAGAAACTTTACTCCAGCACAAATCAATTATTTTATAAGATTATTAAAACGCTACGGTCAAAAAGAATTAGATAACACACCTAAAATTATTATTGACACTATTCATTCAGTTAAAGGAGGAGAAGCCCATAATGTTGTTCTTTACGGAAAAGCTAATTATCCTTCCAACTATCAAACTAAATCTAAGAAAGAAAAAACTAACGAAAAAAAAGTCTGGTATACAGGTGCAACCCGTGCTAGAAACACCATTCATCTTCTCAGTACGGATTATAAATATAATTATCCTTTAGGAGAAGACTATTTAGTTTATGTCAGGGAAAAATAAAAAAAGTTATTATTATAAATTAAGTCGCATGATTAAAAAGGTTAAGGCCGAAACCAAATGGCGTGATATTTTTAAAATTGTAGCAGCGGCTCAGAAGAGAATTAAATGACCGATAAAGGAATGTTTAAAGGAATGACTTACGATAGTTTACAGGAACAGGTAGCAGGAAAACATTACAAAGGCATGAAGATCCAACCGGCTGAATTTATTAATGAAAATCATTTAGAATTTGCTGAAGGAAATGTTATTAAGTATGTGTGCCGACATAAGAAAAAAGATGGAGAAAAAGATTTACGTAAAGCTAAACATTATATTGATATGATTATTGAAAGGGATTACTCATGAATTTACTTAAAAGAATTCATGTAAATATGCATAAGATTAGAGCAAACAAAAAATATGGAACTAACGAACCTGTTATCACCGTCAAGACTAGTAAATCTAATACCTACGGTCATGAAGTTAATATACTTGGACCTAGTAAAATAATTTATAAACCTAACAAACCTTTAAGCTGTGGTGCTAGAGTTTGGATTGAAACTACAGCAGAATTAAAAATTATATGAGCTTACAGCTTTCTATGAATTTTAAAAAACATATTTGGTCATGCCCCGCGGAATATAAAGATCTATCGGGTGCTAGAGAAATTGCCATCGATCTAGAAACACGAGACGAAGGTATCAGCTCTGGCCAGGGGGCAGGCTGGGCTACAGGAAATGGAAACATCATTGGCTTTGCAGTCGCTGTTGAAGGTTGGCAAGGTTATTATCCATTCAAACATTTTGGTGGAGGAAATATGATTCCTGACCAAGTTAAAAAATATATTAAAGATGTCTGTGCCTTACCTTGTCCTAAAATTTTTCACAATGCTCAATACGATGTAGGGTGGTTAGAACAAGAAGGCTTTAAGGTAAATGGAGATATTATTGATACCATGATCGCAGCAGCGATTGTTGATGAAAATAGATTTTCTTATTCTTTGAATACTTTATCTAAAGATTATTTAGGCGAGATTAAAGCAGAAACGGATTTGATTATAGCAGCCAAAGAGCATGGTGTAGATCCTAAAGCAGAGATGTGGAAATTGCCAGCAGAGTATGTTGGTTTTTATGCTGAACAAGATGCACGACTCACGTACCTTTTATGGCAGCAACTTAAAAAAGAAATTATTAAGCAAAGTTTAACAACCATTTGGGAATTGGAATCTAACCTGCTCCCAATATTAATTGCAATGCGTCAACGAGGGGTAAGAGTACAAGTGGAATTAGCTGAAAAATTACGTACAGAAATGCAGCGCCAAGAACAAGAAATACTGTTGGCAATAAAAAAAGAATCAGGATTAAACACAGACATTTGGGCAGCACGCCAGATCGCCAAAGCTTTCGATAAACTGAAGATAGAGTATCCAAGGACTCTGAAATCTGATGAACCGTCATTTACTCAAAACTGGTTGATTAATTGTAAACATAAAATCGCAAAATTGATTGTACAGGCAAGAGAAATAAATAAATTTCATAATACCTTCTTATCTTCTATCATGAAGTACCAGGTGAAGGGAAGGATTCATGCCGAAATAAATCAATTAAGATCGGATCATGGTGGGACTGTCTCAGGCAGGTTAAGTATGTCCAATCCTAACTTACAACAGGTACCAGCTCGAAATAAAGAATTGGGTCCACTCATTAGATCTTTATTTATTCCGGAGGAAGGACACCGGTGGGGATCCTTTGATTACTCACAGCAAGAACCACGAATGACGGTGCACTATGCCTCTTCAATTGGTAATGGCTACGAAGGAAGCACTGAATTAGTGGAAGCTTATCACAAAGCTAGCGCAGATTTTCATCAAACTGTAGCCGATCTAGTAGGAATAGAAAGAACACAAGCTAAAACTATAGGGTTAGGTCTTATGTATGGGATGGGTAAAAACCGGCTGGCTACTTCATTAGGAGTATCAAAGGATGAAGCTAACCTTCTCATATCCAAATATAATCGTAAGGTGCCTTTTGTTAAAATGTTATCCGATCGTTGTATGGAAACTGCCAATGAAAAAGGAGTCATTCGAACTAAAAAAGGAAGAAAATGTCGTTTTGATAAGTGGGAACCTAAAGACTTTGGACTCTATACAGCTGAAACATTCGAAAACGCAGTGGCTAAATATGGTCGCGATAATATTAAAAGAGCTTTTACCTACAAAGCTTTAAACCGTTTGATACAAGGCTCTTCTGCAGACCAAACTAAACAAGCAATGCTAGCTTGTCATGAAGAAGGTTACTTACCAATCCTGCAGCTCCACGATGAGCTCTGTTTCAATATTAATAAATTTAGTATGAAGGATGTCCAAGATATTAAAAAAATAATGGAAAATTGTATCGAATTTAAAGTTCCGTTTATTGTTGATACTAACTTAGGAGAATCATGGGGAGATATTAAATGAAGGAAGGTCATGCCCAATATTTAGCTGGTCTAATGGATGGAGAAGGATGGGTAGAGTGCAAACGAAAAAATAAAAAAGCTCCTAATGGTAAGATGTATAGATGCTGGAGTATTAGAATTGAAATTCAAATGACCCATAAAGGAGTAGTAAAATGGATCCATAACGTCACAGGATATGGTAACTTCTATATGAAAAAAGCTTATCCTCATCAAAACTTTGATCAATGGCGTTGGCGATGTGCGTTTAGAGACGCTAATAAATTTGCTACAGCTATTGCTCCTTACAGTATTGTTAAAAGAGAAACCCTACAAAGAATAGTGGACCACTATAAAAATATGCCTCGTAAAAAAAATACATTCACCCCTGCAGAAAACGAACTTTTACATGCCAACAACACCCAAGTCTTTACTGATAACTAAAACATCGGATAACAAAACAGTTATCCACCCTAAATATCAATTATTTAAGCATAGGCTACAGCTCGTGTGGTTTAAAGATATTAAAGTAGCCCAGGCTACTCATCATGAATTTTACATAACTGTTCGAACCTCTATTCACAAAGAAGGACTTTTATTTCCATTGGTGCTTGATGCTCAAATGTTATTATTAAGTGGAAACCACAGACTCAAAATGATTCGCCAATTTGGACACGGCACTCTCGCTTATGTAGCTCAAAAAAGAGAGGAAGGTAATTTTTTAGCTAGAACTAATGTGAGGGGTTTTGAAATTCATAATGAAAAAGGTTTGATTGAAGACTATCAATTTATGTTTGAAGGAAAAATGCGCAAGTACACAGATAAGGTAATGCACCTTTTTACTGAAGGAGTAAGAAGATTACCAACGAAACGTTAGTATTTATTCATCGTCTAACTTATCTTCTAAATCATCAATAGCTTCATTTAGATCTTCTCTAAGCGTTTCTTCTTTAGCTTCAATCTTATCTATTTCAGCCATTATTTTTTTAATCTTTTTTACTATTTTTTTCATGTTGCAATCGAAAGTTTTTCCTCTTGGTTTAACTCATTGTCTATTTGTTTTTTAACATCCTTAATCTTTAAATCTAACCATTTAATATCGTCACGTTGCGATGTTAAAGCTTTCTTTGCCCATTGATGTTCCAGATCTAACTTGTTCTGTACCAGTACTTGAAGCGCCATCCGTTACCTCCTCGTAAGTAATTTGGACTTTTTCTCTCTGATAAAAGCCCACATCTTCTTTCACTTTTACAAGACCATCAGCTGCCTTTTTAATCAAGATTTTAAAGGCATCCTTTATGTCTTTAGCCCCAATTGTCTCAATATACAATTGTCCTTGTACTATCATTCTAATACGATAGTACTTCATAAGCAATAATAAGGCAACTTGGGATATAATGTCAATACTTGCGTCATGCTGGCTCTAATGGATCTGTACCTATACAATATAGCTCTAGTTCGCTCACAGAGACGTCCTGCTTGCGATAATATAGCTGAGCGCCATGAAGGTAGTCATTTGCTGCTTTCATGCATGTACGTTCGCTTAAATAGCGAATTTGTGGGGTGTGATAAATATTCCAGCATTTATCGAAAGATCCGGGGGTCTCAATACAAATATGCCCGAACATAATAAAGGCCAAAAAAGACATCTAAAATCTATATCGGAGGTTTGTCTAACTTACAAGTAAATTTTGTAGCAATCTCATATTTATTGACATACGCATAGCCTAATTTAGTTACAACTTGCCTGGATTTAGCGTAAGCAGCCTGAGAGCATTCATACCAAGAATCATAGGTTTTGTGGCTTATCATAGGGGCAGAGCAATTCGGTCCATTGAGGAAAGAACACACCCATATCATTAAAATATACTTCATTTTTTTGTTGACACTCCTGCGCTTTATCCCATATAAATGAGAAATACATGAATTTGAAAAGTAAAAGTACTTTGTTAAAAACTATTATAACAGGATAATGAAAGAGCATAAAGATATTGATGATGTCCTTGAAGATTTTGCAGCTAAGATTGCTAATCAACAAGATAATCCCACTATTTCTATGAGCGAAGTAGAACAAAGAACTAAAGAAGCAGCATCTAAAATTAAAAATAGTTTAAAACTTAAAGAGATAGTTACCAATTTAAAAAAACCTTATGGCCGTGGAGGATTCGGACAAGGAAAACCGGATGATCCCATGTATCTTAAGGAACTACAACGCAACCGAATTCAGAAAAAATGCGATTTAATTCTGGATAAACTAGGAGACATGGAACAAATTGTGCATCTTCTAGTAGAACAACTAACCAAACTAAAATAAGGAGGAACAATGGAAATAAGAACCAGTGCTGAGTTAGCAAGAGAAAATATTACCCTTCGACATAAATATAAAATGTTGAAAATTAAATATAATATGATTAACGAAGCATTAAAAAAAGTAAACGGACTGGTAGGAATGAGCCCGGTATCAAACACAACAAGGAAGGAAAAAAATGGACATAACTAAGTGGAAGAGTGTTGCGGTTAGAGCCGACGACTACAAGCTACTGAAAGGAATGTGCAAAGAAAAATTTAGAGCACCCGGTGGGATGATCTCTAAATTGGTCGATGATTACATTAAATTTCGTGCCAAAAAAGAAGGCATTACAGTTGAAGCGTACAAAAAAAAACTAAATGGTAAATAATCATCAGGCTGGTGATGGATTACACTCGGCTGATGTTGAACGTTTAAAAACCCTACATTACGGTGGAGTCGAGGAATTTACTGTTCGCTGGCAGCATAAAGATAACATGCTGATTTTAAAAGTTAACGGTGTCGAACGTAATAAATTAGTTGTCTCTGATCCTGAGGACAAATTTGAGATGTGTTTAAAATGGATTAAAGAACAATTTATTTCGTGGCGCAAAAATTAGGAGGAAAAAAAGATGACCAAATTATCAGAACTCTATATTAGATTGACCGAAGTTTTAAAAATGCAAGTCCATCTTCAAAAACTAAACGAAAAATTAAGTATGAGAATTAGAATAGAAAAGGAAAAGGAAGTTCCTAAGAATGGCAACGACAAAAAATAAAGAGATAGAAATTTTAAAAAAAACTATCAGCTGGTTTAAGAAACAGATTGAGCCTCATGATTGTGGTTGGATGTACACCACTATTGATGGCCTTAAACATCGTATTGAACATTTAAGAAAAGAGCTGCGTGCCCAAAAATACAAATAAATATATTAAACACGCCACGTGTTTCAGTGAGTATCCCACTTATATTAAGCACTGGGAATCAGCGAAGCCTTGGGGTTGGGAACTTAGAATCCTGACAGAAGGTGGATTGCATGTGATTCACTGTAAGTGGAAAGACTATAAACGTCCACGAGCATTAACTAAGCAACAGAGATGTCCTCATAATTAAATATGAAGTATATTGTCTTTATCTTTCTGGGAGCGATGGTCATTTATTTAATTTACGTCAACTATATGATTCGAGTGCACCCGGAGTATTTTTTTTAATGTACAAACCCTTACCTAAAAATATAAGATTAGGATTTTCTGACATTCATGACATTGGTCTTTTTGCTAAGGAAGGTATTGGCCAGGGAACCAACCTGGGCATGTGTCATTTAGAATTAGGACAGCTTATCATTCGTACTCCGCTAGGAGGATTTCTTAATCATTCTAACGATGCCAATTGTGTTAAAGTTAAACTATTGTTGACGCGCCAGGAATGGAATCACCGTTCTGATTTACCCAAATCTGAATATAATATAGATTTTAAAAAATGGAATTTATTTACTCTACAGGATATTAAAGAAGGAGAAGAACTGACGGTGAAGTATACCTTCTATAAGGTCTAGGCTATAATGGGAATCTTAGATATTATTTTGATTTTAATAGGTTTGGGAATTGCTGGATTAATTATGAGGTATGTATGGTATTACTTAAACAAACATTATTGATAGGTATAATAATAATTTTTTTAACCGGCTGTTCGCAGTTTACACTTATAGCAAGCGGCGGCAGTATAGCTATCAGTCAAAATTCTTTTGTTAAAGTGTACAACGCTGCGGATTTTGGAGTAGCACTTACAACGAAGAAAGGTATAAAGACACATCTCTATGAAAAAGGAAAAAAATATATATATGACAAAACCTGGGGACTCACCCACAACTAAAAAAACCATTCACGAATTAGCAAAAGCCTTTCCTAAAAAAACCTACAGGGAATTAGAAAAGTATCGAGATTCAGATCGTATTGAAGAGGCTCAAAGAATTCCTTTGACTGAATCACAAAAGAAACAAGAAGAGTTAGAACCTATTGAAAAAGGTGCTTGTATCATAAGGGAGTCTAGAAAAGACAGAGAAAAAATAAAGGGGTGGAAGAGAAGATAGATGCCTATTCGAAATAGAGCTAATGTGGACTATATTCATGGCGATCGCCGTATGGAGCCTGAACAAACACTCTGGGTGGCAGTACTAAGCCAGGCGGTTCGAGACTGTTTTAGCCATGTTAGTCGAACTAATATTACCTGGTTTGAGAGAGCCCAGGCCCGAGATTTTTTAATAAAAGACGGAAAACATTTTAGATTAGTTTGTGAGCTTGCAGGAAGGGACCCCAACTACGTTCACAATAAAATAAAAAAGCATATCTTAAGAGAGAACGGCTGGAACGTGGACCAAAGTATTAAAGATACACGAAAAGTTTATCGTCAATCGAATGTGGGTCGTGATCCGCGGGAATTGTCAAGCGGCTCGACAATGAAACGCTCAGATGAAATAATAAAAGGTATCAATAACGACTTGCGGAAAGAAACAAAAAATGTTTAAAACAATTAAGGAATTGGTTTGTAAAGAATGTGAGGGTAAAGGCTACGTCATGGGAACGTCTGCCCGAGCGACCTGTATTTTTTGTGATGGACAAACCCCCACGGACCACGGATCACGCTTATTCAACAGAAATTTAAAAACAATTTATAAATGGTGTGAGGATTTTATTGATGGTAAAAAAGACGGGTGGTATCACTGAGTTAACTCAAGCTCTTACCCTTCTTGCGCAAAAATTTTCCCAAAAAGAATATAATCTTATTACTAGTGTCATGTTTGCTCTTAAAATGGGAGTAAACTATGGGTATAGAACAGAATTTGATCCAGCTATGCTGGCTGACGCAAAATACATTTTTAAGTTACATCATTCCAAAAAACCGACCGCAAAAATTTTTAAACTCAAGCTCGTCAAGGGTAGTAAAGACACAAATGTTAAATTATAATAGAGTTATGATGCATTATGATGATCACGACCTCCATGATGATAAGGAGCTATTAATCCTTCCAAGAATTCAAAAATGGAATGGTTCACAAATTTATAATCTACTCGACGACATTCAAAAACAATTTGATATGGTTTCTCGTTTAAATATGCCTATGGAGGTTAAGAATCATTATCGTGACTTATTCGCACGGCTTGTTAAAACTTATGGGCATTGAGATTGCCCAAGATTTAATACACCAAAATTATCAAAATCCAGAACAACGCTTATGGCGCCAAGTATTAGTTCATGCTTTTGAAGAAGCTCGGCTTCCGACTTCGGATCGCAAATCAAGTATTTATAAGATGGAAGCTACCGAATGGATTATCCAGGATCATAAAGATTTTAAAACCATTTGTTGGTGGTCAGGCTGGGATCCTGAACATGTTAAAGCACAATATTTTAAAGGAGTTCGAAGTGGGGAAGTAACCTTTACTGACCGGCAAGTTAAATGGATTAAATATTACAAAAGATATTTGGCCGTAAAGACTAATAAAAACCAGGACGCAAAAAAATATTTAAAGAAACAATTAGAAAAAGCCAGAGCAGCAGTCTTTATGTCGACCACCGCTCTAGTTAGTAACTTTATTGTGTCGCAGCAGGCGTAGCAGTTTCTGCATCTACATTTTGTCTGATTTGTAAGAGCCAAACTAGAAACGAAGATCCTCTAACAAATGTTCATAAACCCAGCTTGGCTCTTAGTAAACTGCCGGGCACAATACCACAACCGGCTTATGAAGACCGACTTATGTTAACCGGCCTATATTCTGTGCCCAACAGAAAGGGAGTACATATGAATATGCAAACATTCTATGACTTCATTATTAATTTAACTGTTTTAAATAATTTTTGCAACTTAAAAGGGGCGCCCCCCTCTCGGTTAACGCCCCCCCACAAGACTTATATGCCTAAGACGTAAGTCCGAGGCCAGATTATACCTTAAGTTTTAAACACTCAAGGGTTTATTTAATGGTCTTTCGATATTGTAGCAGTATTTCCAGATTCCATTGTAGTCTTTGGTTTTTTCAAAAAACCCTACATCCACTAGACGATTTAGGCCCTGTATTACTTGGATATAAGGCAATTTATAACCCACTAGTTCGTCCATCTTTATTTTGACGTATCTAGCACCAAAATTAGCGTATTCATATTCACCGTCCGTGATGCACTTAGCGAGTGCAATCATAATGGCCAGATGGATGGCGCCTAAACCTTGGCTTCTGTGCTCTTTTCTAGCCATGGTTGATAGCGTAAAAAAGTGCTTTATTATTATTTCCATATTACTCATTTTTATCACCTCCTTTGGTGTTTAGTTTGCTATAAGTGGAACTTAATTACCCACACACGGTTGTGTGTAGTTGGTCTAAAGTGACCACTTGTTAATGTTTAGTATGTCTATAGTGGAACTTAATTACCCACGTTTTAAACGTGGTTACTTATTAGAAATGAGCCTTGGAAACGGCGACTAATAGTAGGAAAATATTCAGTTCAAAAAGTGAGGTTTTATGCGGATTTTCCCAGTTTCCCAGTATACCCCCTGCTTAGAAAAAACTTTTTTAAAAAGTTATTTGTAAGGAAAAAACTAGGAAACTAGGAAATATCTATATATATCAATGCTTTAGAGCTAAAAACAGCTAGGAAACTACTAGGAAAATTCCTAGTTTTCAGGAATTTTTGAACCTTTTCATTAGAAAAAGTTTGAAAAAATATGTTTGTAAGGTAAGGGTATAGTAGGAAACCAGGAAAGACGGTATATTGACTTGTATGGCTGGTAAATCAAATGTATTGAAAACGACGATTGAGCTCACTCCTAAACAGAGGAGTTTTGTGGATATTCTTGTAGCCAATTGGGGAAAGATGCCTAAAGTAGAGGCTGCTCGACAGGCCGGCTATAAATCCAATAAACCGGAGGGACCAGTTGAAACAGCGAGCCGCTTAACCAACCCAAATCTTAATCCTCATGTGTGTAGATATTTAGAAAAAAGACTTTCTCAAGAATTACAAAAATACGAAAAGGATAAATTAAGAAGTTATAAAAAATTTGAAGAACTGCAGACGAGTGCTGCTACCAAAGGACAGTTCACAGCTGCGATTAATGCCGAATTTAGAAAAGGCCAAATGGCCGGATTCTATGTAGACAAAAGAGAAGTTAAACATATTGGATTGGAGGGCATGTCGCGTGAAGCTTTGGAAAAAAGGTTATCCGAACTCGAGAAAAAGATCGGGGAATCTAAAGACATCATTAACATTACGGCAGAAGCAATTACTAGCAAGTAATAAAAGCGGCGATTTTATGCTTCTTTTTAATGAGATACATAACTCGCATTTATTAACTACAGCTGTTGGAGAAGTTATCGTCAGGACATCACATGGCCAAACGAAAATTCATAAACAAAAGAGCAAAGCGGGAGATTGACCGGTACCCCATGGTAGAGGTTCATTGGGCTGATATTACTTCAGACGCTAGTTGGCAGTCCGTTGATCATTTAAATAAAGCTAAATTGAGTCCGTGCGTAACTAAGGGCCACCTGCTATCTAGAGCAGCAGGACTCACCAGGGTCTTTGGAGATTACTCATTAAAGAACGAGGAGAGTGGAGAGATTGAAGAGATAGGAAACACTACTATTATTCCTAATTCTGTGATAACTAAAATAAAGAAGTTAAAATAATGTTTGCTATTAGTGAAGAAAAGTTTAACAAAATAGTACATAACATGAGACGGAAGGAGGAACCGATGGCTAAAAAGAAAAAAGCTAAAGCTAAGAAGAAAAAGAAAACTAAGAAGAAAAAAATAAAAAGAAAGAGATAGTATTGATCTGAATCAATATGGCTAAATCTAACGAAGCAAAACTTTGGGATCGCATTAAAAAGTTAGATCTAAAAGGTCATATTTTTCGCATAGAATCTAATACTATTAACGGAATTCCTGATGTCGCCGGGCTCTTAAATAATAAGTATTTTTGGTTAGAGTTGAAGGCAAACGACAGCAAGAATTATGGGATTTCTCGGTGGCAAATGAACTGGCATACCGAGCATAATCAATTAGGTGGTAATGCTTATATCTTACTTAAGGCCCTCAAGCATAAGGGCCTTAAACTTCTCAGGATTGAGGCGAGATCCGTGAGCCTTGTGGCAGAAGGCGAGGATAATGAGCAAACTTTGCGATTAATGGTTTCCCGTTGTGTCTTCCC
>Ga0256381_1000053_pt1 | contig 11517 bp, 12 predicted proteins | sample LS1160viralmetaG_FD_189070 | JGI IMG/M metagenome (GOLD analysis project Ga0256381, IMG submission 189070) | Seawater viral communities from deep brine pools at the bottom of the Mediterranean Sea - LS1 1600m | ecosystem: Environmental > Aquatic > Marine > Bathypelagic | place: Mediterranean Sea...
AGCTGGGCCGCTGCGTTTGCCGCCGTCCCGGATGCGCGTGTGTATCTCGTCGGGAACGAATACGATATGTGCGCCCCCGAGTTTGACTACCTCCTCGACGCACTCTGCTCAGCGCGTGGGTTGAATCAAGGCTATGCCTCCCTCCAGAATCGCCCGAAAGACGGGCGGATGTGGCTTGAACTGGAAAATGGGGCGCGGTTCGAGGCCCGCAGTTGGGAGCGGAACGAGTCGCTCAAAGGGAAGGAAGTGGACGCCTACGTCTACTGCGAGGCGTATCAACTCCCCGGCATTGAATGTTTTACCTCCGTCGCACAGAATTTACGCGCCCGGCAGGGGTATGCGGTCTTCCCGACGACGCCCGACCGGCCGTGGGTCAAAGTGCTGCACGACCACGGGCATGGGGACCCCGCGTTTCCTGCCTGGGCGTGTTATTGCGGGATTCCCGCCGAAGTCAATCCCTACAGCTTCGATGCGGACGCGAAAACACGAGATGCACAGTTGATGACGCGGGAGAAGTTCGCGGTGGCCTATCTCGGCACGATTGGCGATTATGTCGGCCGCGTCTACCGGTATCAGCGGGGCGACCGGCAGATCACCCCGACCGCCCATCCCACACTCTGGCACCGTCCGGAGACCCCCACACGGGAGACCTTCCGGCTGCCCGCCGACTGGCGCGTGGAGATCGGGGCGGATACCGGGACCTACTGCGCGGCGCTGGTGGTCGCGCTCGACCCCGACGGGACCGCGTATGTCCTCGATGAGTTGACGAATTATCGCTACGTGGCGAATACCCCGGAACTCGACGACGATAGCTCCATCGTGCGCTGGTGTCAGGGGGTCATTCGGCTGGCCGCCCTCTGGCACACACGCCCCGTGGCCTGGGTGGATAGTAATTCCCAGTTCAAACAGGAATGTCTCCACCATCGCCTGCATCTCGTCTCGAATAAACGCGGGCGGGAAGTGCGCACCGAAGCCACCCGACAATATTTTCAACATCAGAAGATTTTTCTCGCGCCGTGGTTGTCGATCTTGCCGTATGAGGTAGAATCGGCCCAGTGGCCCGAGATGACGACGTCCGCCGGGCGGTATGAGCGCGTGAAAACAAACGACCATGTGCTCGATTGCCTCGAACACGTCCTCTCGCGCCATCCACGGGCGCATCGGCCGCCGCCGGAGCCGGTGGTGACCCCGGTGCCGGGGAATATCCAGTGGCTGGGGTCGGCGATCCGGAAACCCGTGCGCCGTGCGGCGAGCGACCCGCATCTGGGGACCCAGTGACAACCGACGACCGACTCGACACTCTCGAACGGCAACTCCGCTTCGTGATGCAGACGCTGTCCCTGACGTGCCGGTCGCCGAATGGGGAGACCGATTCCCGGTCCCTGGCGGTGCTCTATCAGGAAATGAGGGATCATGCTGGATCGACTCCGCAAACACTTGCAGATGTGGCTCGTCGTGCCTTCGGACATGACGCCGCAACTGACCCAACTGCAGGCCCGGATGGCTACGCTGGAAATGATGCCGTCAAAACCCCCTGATCCGCCCGACCGCCGGACGCTGGCGTCGGTGCCGGATGCCCATTTAGGAGCCCACTAATGCCTCGTGTGATTATCGATCTGCCGTATGTGCCCGAAGCCGATCAGATCGCGTCTCTCATCGCGCAGCAAGTCAGTACCACGTTGCCGGGTGCGCAGGTACAGGTCGTCGATGCCGCGTCTGACCAGGGCGGGATGGCCCGTGGCCTGGAGACCGCCTCGACCCCCCAGCGTCCATTGACACGACCGCCCCAGGCCGGGCCGCCACCGGGTCTTCAGGGACCCCCGTCAGGGCCGGGAATGCCCGCCGATCCACGTCTGGCGCAACGCACGGTCCGCCCGTCGCCATTCGCCAACCAGATCCGTCGTCGCGTCTGAGACGCCCATGGCTTCCGCAACAACGGACCTCGCGGACTACACCACCGACTACAACCGCCTCCGGGCACAGAAAGCGCGGAGTGTGGGATCGGTGGAACTCCGGATTCTGACAAATCTCGCCTTTGTGTCGGGTGAACACTGGGTGGGCAGCCACAATCGCGTGCTCTTTACGCGAAAGCGCGATCCGAACAAGCTGTATCTCGTCTTCAACCTCGCCGCGCAGATGCTCTATAAGATGATGGGTCGTCTCAGCAGCGTGGCCCCGGTGTTTCGCGCACGGGCCGATAAACAGGACCCGAAATCCCTGGCCAGCACCGAGGTGGTGAATAAACTCATCCGGGCGCTGGACGAAAAGCTCGATCAGCCCTCCCGGACGTGGGAACTGCTCTGGTGGATGGCCATTGGCGGGGTCGCGTTTGAATATTGTCCCTGGGTTAAAGATGCGACGATGGAACCACTCCCGCAGTTCGACCCGGAGACCAATGAACTGCTCTGGACCGATATCCAGACCCAGGAGGTGCTGCCGGAGTCCGCCCGCCAGCAAGCGTTGCTTCAGGGGGCTCCGGCGGAACGCTTTGTCGTTGTTGAAGAGATGGTGCTTGCCGGAGACCTCGGCAGTGAAGTGTTGAGCCCGCTCCAGGTCTTTGTCGATGCCTCTGTGCGATCCTTGGACGATCTCAGTCCCGATCAGGCCGTGTATATCGCCAAAATCCGCACATTGGGCTGGATCGAGGCGAATTACGAGGTGAGTAAAAAGACCGTCCAAAATCTCAAGGATGCGTCGGAAGTCCAGATTCTCTCGACCAATTTGGAGCAATTCGGCGACCCGACTGGCTCTGTCCATCTCCAGGACCTCATTCCACGGATTCAAGGCTCCCGAACGGCCACCGATCCGGATATGGCCGTGGTGGTGGAACGCTATCAGCCGATCTCAGATAAACATCCACGGGGACGCTATACCGCGTTCGTGCCGGGGGAACAGATTCTTGCCAACGAGGACAACCCCTACGAAGCGATCCCCATCGTGGACTTTCACTGGACGCCGACGACGACGAGTTTCTGGGGCGGTGATTACGTCTCCGACCTGATTGCCCCGCAGCGGTTTCTCAATAAACGGCTCTCACAACTGGGCGAACAGGCCAATGCGTCGATTTATGCCGATGAGCTGCTCGGCCCCACGGTCAAATCGGAAGATATTCCCGCCGATTACCCCGCGCCGATTGAAGGCGGGTTAAACGAGGCCGGGGTGAAGATGGTGCAGCGGCGTGATCCGCCCAATCTCCCGGCGTGGTTCATGCAATCCGTCGATCTCACGCTCAAATTGATGCGCGAGATTGCCGGGGGCGTCGATCTCTTCCAGGAACAGAAGTTTCCAGGGCAACTGCGGGGGCCGATGGCCGTCCCGATGCTTCAGGAGATGATTGACACCCAGTGGGGGAATCTCTATCAGCATATCGGTCAGCGGATGGCCAAAGTGAAGGAGATGCGGATCAATCGGGTGAAGGAATACTATCCGCCCTTCCGGACGATGCATTACACCGACCGCAGTATGCGAGACGAGGTGTTCATCTTCCAGACGTCGGAGATTCTCCGGGCGGGGACGGATTATTCAGTCACGGTCGAGCGAGGCAGCCTGATCCCGGAATTCCGCGCCTTGCGCGAAGCCCGTATTCGTGAACATCTCCAGTCACCACTCAGTGTGCTCTATCTCGACGAACGCACGGGGCGGATCGACAAGGAGAAGATTGCGTCGGATCTGGAGATGGGCGATGTCGGACGGGAAGCCCGTGAGTCGCAATATCGGAAACTCGGGATGTCCCTGGTCGAACGGTTGTGGCAGGGGGAGGAGATTCCGCCGCATCTGCCGATGCCGTTCTGGAATCTGCGCGTCATCATGGACGAGCTGGAGTCGGAAATGGCCACCACGGAGTTTCTCTCCGCCAGTCCGTCGATCCAGCAGGGCTTTGTCGCCTTCTGGAATAAATGCCGGACATTCTTGATTGAAGCCTCCCAACGGCGGCAAGAAGGGATGCAGCAACAGCAGATTCAGGGCGCGGTGGCCCAAGCGGCCCAACAGGCCGCCGCGAAAGCTGCCGCCGAGGCGATTGACGCGGCCATGGACCAGATGAAGGCGAGTGAAACCGCCGCCCAGGGTGCCCCGGATGCCCTGGCTCAGGCCATGCTGCAGCAAGGTCCCGGACGGCCTCAGTAACCGATGCCCTTTACCAAAAAATCGGCCACAACCTTTACGAGCCCCAGTGGACGGACGTTCACGACGAAACAGGTGGCGCTCTATCACGCCAAGAACGGGTTTCCAAGCGTGCGCCGCAAGCCCGCCTCCCGATCCGCCCCGCCGAAGACCCAACGTCGAACATCTTGACACGATCGGTCACGGTTTTTATACTCGGTCTGACTGTTTTATGTCCGCCCTGTACGAATAGGGTGTGCGAATACATGTGAGGGACGTCTCCGGCAGGAGATTAAGCCGCCACATACTCGCCGACCACTCGACCGAGGAGGATAGATGGCAGAAGACGCACCGCTTGTAGACGTCGATCCTGGCGAGACAAGCGACATATCGGAACCAGCACCATCAGGAGGTGACGCGCCCGAGTCTGGCGCATGGCCCGCAGACGTACAAGCCGCATACACCAAGAAAACACAGGCGCTTGCGGATGAACGCAAGGCATGGGAAATCCAGCGGTCTGAACAGACACAGCAGTTGCAGCAGTATGCTCAGCAATTGCAGCAACAGCAATACGCTCGTCAAGCCGCCCAGCAACAGGCCCAGACGCAGCAGCAGGGCCAGCAGAGTCAGCAGACGATGCTGGACCAACTGCGTCAGATGCCCTATCTGGACGGCGCGACCGCCGCGCAACTCATGGAACGGATGGTGGGTGAAGGGATTACCCCCCTCCAACAAGCCATTCAGCAACGCGATCAGGTCATCGCGCAAATGCGGAAAGACTATACGTCGCTCCGCGACACCGTGGGACAGGGTCGCACGAAACAGGCTGAAGCCGACTTGGAACAACGGTTCATACAACTGCGGGATGAGAACGGCCTCCCCGACGAGGAGGTCATCAATGACTTCTTACGGGACGTGTATTACTCGTTTGAAGGCGGTGACTGGGATCAGAAGTTTCCCGAGACAGCGCGGAGTCGCATTGAGGGGCTCCGGAAAGTCTTTCGATCAATGGATCGAGCCACGGCCAAACAAGCAAAAGCGTCTCCGTTTCCCTCCAAGGGGGGAGAGTCATCGTTGACCAGTGGGAAGACCGGCGGCTACAAAACACCGGAAGAACGCACCAATGAATTGTGGCCGATGCTCAATCCGGGTCAGACCGAGTAACGCCGACCGTCCTCATGGTCGATGAGGAGTAAGATACTGCTATGGCGAGTACGACTGATGTCATCGAAGCCCTGAAATACACCTACGGGGTCGATCAAGTGTTGTACCTGGTCAACCAAGAGGTTGTCTGCTGGAACATGTTCCAGAAGATGAAGAAACCGATGGCGGGCCGTGGACAATTCTTGATGCCCATCATGGTGAAAAACCCCGGCGCGTGGAGTGGGTTGGCCGAAGGCGGGGCACTCCCGTCGAACATCGACCCCGACACGACCGAGGCATCCTTCAGCCTCCAGGAATTTGCGGGGCTGTACAACATGTCGTGGAAGCTCATCCAGGACGCCCGGAACTCGAAGTTTGCGTTCCAGACGGCCCTGAAAATGATGGAGAGTGGCTTCCGGCGACGGATTCTCAAACTCATCAACGCCGACCTCATCTCGGATGGTCTCGGCAAGCTCGCAATCATGCCTGCGGCCGATAATCAGACCACGATTACCGTGGACGCCCTCCCGAGTATCGATCTCGGGATGACGGTCGATCTGATTGACGCCTCGGATAATGACGCGGACTTGGCGGCCTCCCGGACGGTCACTGCGATTGATGTGCAAAATCGCACCGTCACCATCAGCGGCTCGGCCCCGAGTGGGACGGCCGCCGGGGATTTCTTCTGTATTGAAAACACGACGAAATCCGGCGCGATTTACCACACGGACGGCCTCCTCGGGATTATTGATGATGCCAATCCGCCCTCGGGCAACTATGGCAATATCAACCGCAGTACCGCAGGGAACGAGTTCTGGGAGTCGATCGTGCTGGAGAACAGTGGCACGAACCGCGCCCTCACCGAAGACCTCCTGATTCAACTGGAAGATGCGGTGCGGGAAAAGGGCGGCGCGAAACTGAACGCCTATGTCTCGAATCTCGCCATCATCCGGCGCTATCACGAACTCCTGCGCGAAGACACCTTCTTTGCGATGAGTTCGCCGAAAGCGTTTGACGATGGGTCAGGGGTCGGACGGCAGGGCGGTGCGCAGCAGAAGGGGAAAGACGGCGGCGATGGTCGCACCGTCTATCGCTTCAGCGGCAACCCGTGGCATGTCGAGCCGTACTTTGCGGCCAATACCATCATCGGGATGGACACCAAGCATTTCTACATCGGGCACGGCGAGAATGCCGTGCCGCGTCCGGTGTCAGAGGTGTTCGATGGCACCCCGTTCTTCCGTCAGACCTCCAACGCGACCTTTGAGGTGGCGTGGTACTGGCAGGGGCAGTTGTTGAGCGACAACCCTGCGGCTGGCGCGAAGATCGAGGATGTTGCCGAGTCGTAAACTGAGTAGGTGGGGGGAGGGCAACCTCCCCCGTCACTTCGCCAGAAAGTAGGACGATGGGAATTAAAGCGATTGCGCGTTTAGCGCCAGTGCATGTGGTCTACACAATTTCAGCAGGAGAAGCGGCGGATACGGGCATTTTCGTGGCCGACCAGGATTATGAAATCATGGATGTCCGCGAAGTGCATAGCACGGCCGGAGCCAGCAGCACCACCTTGGATGTGGGGATTGCGGCCTCTGGGACCGCCCCCGCGAGTCTCACCACCGCGTTGAGTTCGGCGTTGGCGTTGGACAGCACGGCGAATACGCCGGTCCAATCGACGCTCACCTCGACACTCTCCGCCAGGAAGATGGATAAGGGCGAACAACTGTCCCTGAATTACACCGGCACGGTCACCGCCTATGAAGGGTCGGTACATGTCGTGCTGAAGCCGATTCGGACGAATACGAGTTACTAAGGAGGCGCATGGAGTCTTTCCGTCCAGTTCGCTATTCGCTGGAAGAAAATCGGTTCTTTCTCAAGCATCTCGGGGAGTCGCCCGTCTCGGCGTTACGCGAGCCGACGCCGCCTGGGGTCAATCCCGTCACCGTCCAGGAAGTGCTGGGCGAAGTCTACGAACTCGCGGAACTCGAAAAGCATCGCGGGGTGACGTGGGCCGGGGTGGAGAAAGTCGGGCAGGTGATTACCCGATATCTCAGCGAATATGAGAAGTGGCAGGAAATGGCGACCCGAGGAGCGCCGCGCTTTCCGACGATGCACGCCTGGGACGGCAAGGGACGCCCCCATCGCGGGGGGATCACGTCCGATGCGGGGGAAGTCTCGACCTATTTTGATGACCAGGGCGAGCGGAAACCGCTCTCGATCTCGTTGCGTGATCCGGAGTCGGTGGCGTTCAGCGCACCGTGGATGAAGGTCGAGGAGCCGGTACCCGACCGTCTCACCGAAGACATGGACAAAGGCTTCTTGCAATGCCCGGTGGATAGCTGGGCAACGAACTTCAAACCCGAATCGCGGCAGTCCTATAATCTGGCACGGGCGCGAATGGCCCGGCACTGTCGGGCCAGTAAGGACGACCGGGTCCGTGAGTTCGCGCTCAAAGTCTTTGGCTAGCCATGCCCTCTGAGCCGACGTTTGCGGTTCCGGTCCAGCAACACGCGCCGCCGCCGATCGAGGAGCGTCTTCACTTCTGGCATCCAAATCGGTTTGGGGTGCGGTTCGCGCCCGCTGACTTTCGCGAGAAACTGCACGCGATCCATGCCGACCTGGAGATCACCTGGCATCCCGTTCGAGAACGATGGCTGGTCTGGTATCGTCGTCCGCGTATTCAGCATCCGATCTCGGCTGGGTGGCTTCTCCTGCTGGTCGTCGAAAACTCGACGGAGGAGTATGTGCCGCTTGACGACCGGACGCTTGCTGCGATCTACGAGCAGAGCGGCTTCAAGTGGGGCTCGGGGAAACAGTACTGGGCGCGTATTGAAGACGAGGCGCAGCGCGATCATGATGCGCGTGATGCGACACGGACGCAACTCATTGAGGATGTCGGCAGTGCGCAGTGGGATCACACCAAGATCCAGGTGAGTATGCGCGGTCCCTCGTCAGGCAGTAAGTTCGTGCGACATCACGCAGGAGACTGAATGGCCACCGGACAGTCCATGCTTGACACGATGGAAGTCCTCGACCGGGGGCTCCAGCTCCAGTCTGGGGAAACCGGGGTCACCCTGGCACTCAGGGCGCTCAACGCCTCACAGGATCATTTCGAGTCGATGATGGCATTGCAGCCCAATATCCTGGGGTCCTCCGTGGCGACCGTGACCACGACGGCTAATACGGAAGCGACGGCCTTCCCGACAGGGCTCATTCGGATTGACCGGCTCCAGTTCATCGACCCGGACACCAGTCGTCCGGCGTGGGATCTCGCACGGGTCGGGCCAGTCGGCGATCACTACGACGCACAGGGCGGGTATCCTTCGATTCAGTTTAATGTCACAACCACGGGACGGCCGGTGCGCTACTGGACGAACGGCACGAATATCTATTGGGACCCACTCCCCGATGCCACGCATACCGTGCGCTATTATGGAATGAGGTCTGCGTCGGATATTACAGCGGGCGGGACGTTTGCGTATCCCGATATCGTGATGTTGCCGATTACGTCATTTGCGGTGAAGATGCTGCGGACAGGAAAAGACGATGACGTCGTACCGATCACCGAGGTCGGGATGCAGGTCTTCGGTCCGGTCATTCAATCAATGTCTCGCTTCAATCGGGATCGGCCGCCAGGGTATGACTATCACTACACCCATACAGAATAGGAGCGCCTGATGGCGTTGAAGCAGGAAGATTTTCAGGATACGCATGATGCCCAGCTTGTGAAACGGGCCGCCATTGACGGGGCGACGAGCGGGAACAATACGCTGGTGGCTGCCGTCACCGGGAAGAAGATCCGGGTGCTGGCGCTGTTTGTCACGATGACGGGGACAGCCGTGACGATTCGCTTCGAGGATGGGGCGGGCGGGACGGCCTTGACGGGGCAGATGGGACCGACAGCAGGACAAACCATCGTGCTGCCGTTCAATCCGGTGGGCTGGTTTGAAACCTCCGACGCCACGCTCTTGAACATGGAACTCAGCGGCGGCCAGTCGGTGGACGGATCGCTGGTGTATATCGAGGCGTAAGCGATGGCTAGAAAGCAATCTCTTCAATAGGACGAAATAAATGGCTGACATTGAAGTCACCAACACCGATGCGGATCTAAGTGGCAATACGCTTGTCACTGAGGAGAATGCCTACACGATCACCGGGCTGCATACTTTCAGTCGCAGCACGAATGCCCCGTTTGCGGTGGTGTCTGGTGCGGCCCTGGTGTCGAACCTTGACGCTGACAAGCTCGATGGGCAAACCGGTAGCTACTATATCGACCCTGCGAATCTGAGTAGCGCCGTTGGCGTCTCCAAGGGGGGTACCGGGGCGACCTCGCTCACCGATGGGGGCGTTCTGCTCGGAAATGGAACGAGTGCGGTAACGGTAATGGCTGTCCTCGCCGACGGAGAGATGATTGTCGGTGATGGCACGACGGACCCCGTGGCTGAAGGTGGCGCGACGTTACGGACGAGCATTGGCGTCGGGACCGGAGATAGCCCCCAGTTCACGGCGATCAATCTCGGCCATGCGAGCGATACCACCCTGACCCGTGCCAGTTCAGGCAATGTGTCCATTGAAGGCAACGCCATCTATCGCGCAGGGGGCACCGATGTGCCGGTCACCGATGGGGGCACCGGGGTGTCGTCGCTCACTGACGGCGGCGTTCTCCTGGGGAGTGGCACGGGAGCCATTACGGCGACAGCCGTGTTGGGCGATGGCGTGATCCTGATTGGAGATGCCTCAGGAGATCCCACGACCTTGGATGTCGGTAGTTCCACGGGAATTACAAACCTGGGCACGATTGCGGTGGGTGTGTGGAACGGCACCGCTGTGACGGCGGCCTATGGAGGAACCGGCGCGACCTCCTTAACCGATGGAGGCGTCCTTCTCGGCAGTGGGACCGGCGCAGTAACTGCGATGTCGGTCTTAGCTGACGGCGAGATGATTGTCGGAAACGGATCAACCGATCCCGTGGCGGAAAGCGGCGCTGACCTTCGTGCCAGTATCGGGGTGGGCACGGGAGACAGTCCCCAATTCACCGGCTTAACTGTGAGTGGGACCGGCGCGTCCTCTCTCGATGTGGGTGGGGGCATCAATGTCGGCACCGGCAACGTGGCGCTGGTCGGGACAGACGGGAAGATTAACGGCCCACTTCGTTCGGCCATTATTGATGACCTGAGCGCGGCGAACATGACCGCTGTTCCGGCGGGTGAACTCGCGGGCACGATTGCGAATGCCCGTCTGCCGACGAATGTCGACCTCGGCGGGACACTGGATGTGACGGGAGCCACCACACTGGATTCCACCTTGACGACCGCTGGGCGCACACTGTGCGGGACCGGGGTTACGACGAGTGACGGGATCTTGGCAGCAGCGACGACCTCGAATCACGTCGCGGTCTTCGAGACTGTTCGTGACGATGACAACGGCTGCACGATCAATATACGCCAAGCGTCGGCGTCTCCTGGGAATAATGACCAGCCAGGTCGCATCCATGTGTATGCCCGCGATGCGGGGGCGACGTTTCGGAATACTCATCGGATTGACTTTAACTTTGACGACGTTAGTGCTGGATCGACCGATTCATCGTTCAAATTCGGCACCATGAACAACTCATCCTCAGGCACGAACGCCACCGCGTCTTTGACGGCGGCGGGTGTCTGGACGGATGCCTCCGACGAGGACGCGAAGGAATATCTCGGGACCATCCAGGAACATATCGGCGGCAGCGTGCTGGATCAGCTCACTAATTTGAACACCGGGGTGTATACCCAGAAAGACCTCCCTCCAGGAAAGGCGGGGGAAACCCATGCCGGACCCACGGCCCAGGAGTGGTATACGTTATTTTCGCTCGGGCGCGACCCGGAGGTCTTTGATCCAGGCATTGGTGCGAAGGACCTTGCCTCGGTGGCGCTGGCAGCCGTGCAAGAGCTGGTGTCGGAGAATCAGACACTCGCGTCACGCATTGCCGCCTTGGAAGCAGCGGCTAATGCCTCCTGAGCAGCCTGGTCGAGACGACCCGTATTTCTATAACGCCAACAGTGCCATGCCACCGGCACCGCGCCATTTTCGGCCCGCGTCGAGTTGGTGGATCGGGCTCACCCGTGAGGGGTTTCGAGACCAACTCGCACACGAAAGATTGCGGATGCAACTGAGTGTGGCCCGTGAGCAGCCTGTCCGCGAGACGAGTGCCTAGCGATGGCGTATCCTATCCAGACACAAGTCTTTTCTGTCTTTCTCGGCACGCAGGAGGGGATTCATTCGGTCGCGTTACCCGCGATCTAT
>Ga0256381_1000054_pt1 | contig 11460 bp, 7 predicted proteins | sample LS1160viralmetaG_FD_189070 | JGI IMG/M metagenome (GOLD analysis project Ga0256381, IMG submission 189070) | Seawater viral communities from deep brine pools at the bottom of the Mediterranean Sea - LS1 1600m | ecosystem: Environmental > Aquatic > Marine > Bathypelagic | place: Mediterranean Sea...
GACGCCATACTGCTTGGAGAAATACCGCACAGCACGAGTCTGCGCGTCTCGATACAATCTTTCACTATCAGTCCGTTGGTTAGCCTGCTGTACCTGCTGGAACTGCCCTTTGGCCCGTTGAGCAACAGACCATGCCTGTTCAGTAGTGAGACCCTCTTGCTCTAGCTCAAGTTGGTATTGAGCCACCTGCTGGTCAAGATTAGTTAACGCTTCCCGCTGCTCGGACTCTGCCCTTTGACGCAGGAGGTCAGCGTTCTGCTGCTCAAGATTAGACAGGTGTTGTTGGTCAATAGAAGATTGAGGCGTAGAAATAGGAGCTTCAACTGGGGAAGGTCCAACTACAGGGGCCTCGGCTACAGGAGTACCAGGAGCTTCGGCAACAGTAGTTTCAGCGGCAGTGGGCTCGGTGGGCACCTCTACGGCAGTGTCAGATAACCCCTCTACTGGAGTGGTGTCAGAGCCTTCAGGTATTTCGTAGTCGGCCATAAAGAAAGACCTCCGTGGGGCAGCCTAGCTATCTATTGGGGGCCATTTACAGACCTACTGGGGTGCCTAGTACACCCTAGGCAGTTTCCGCCATACTCTAACTTTGTATCATGGCCTTGCCGTTACTGTCAAGAAGTAGTACGGCAACGTGCCAGCGACCGTTCTGCCTTTTCCTAATAATCAGCTTACCGTCCCTAGCCTTAGCAACCACAACGTCGTTGTGACAATCGCACCGTATAAACTGGCTACTGGTACTATTCACGCGCCGCTTTGTGCAGTGCCCGGCGCCTCTCACGAGCAGCCTCAGAAGCGCTAATGGCCCTCCAAGTCTTATTCGCATGTAGTTTCAGGGCATTCATAATCTTCCGAGGGACAGGGGACATATGCGTGTTAGCTAGCACGTAGTCTAAAGTGCCCTCTTTTTTCCACTTACTGTTGAGTTCAGCCAGAAGCTTGTTGTACTTATCTGTGTCGAAGTTGCCCGCTGGGGTCTTGGCGTCATCAAACGCCTTGTAGTATTCGGCAAGGGCGCGTTTGTTAGGGTCTTCTTCGTCTTTATCGAACTCGCTCTCTCCAAAGGTATCAAGGGCTAGCCGGTTACGGAGGATGGCGAACTCCCGGGTAATTTCAAAATAGGCGTTCACAGCCTCAGCCTTATTACGCTTCTTGACCTTATCCTCCTCCACCTCGGCTATCCGAGCGTCCATCTCGTCATCCAGCCTGGCTCGCTCTGTAAAATAAGGTGACCCCTGCCGACGATTGGCAACTTCTTCCACTCTTGGGTCTTCCTTTACCTCGTTTTTCAGAAACGGCTCAAGGTCACGGAAATACTTGCCCCAATCCTTCTCTCTCGTGACCTCATCGGCAACGTCCGTGAAAGAGAGTGGCGCCGACTTGACCGCAAACACCTCTCCTCCAGCCACAGCAGCACCAGCTAGGGCCTCCAGGGGCTTTTTCTTGGCCACTCCAGTGGCTATCTGCTTTGCCGCCTGGGGCAGCTCTTCAGCCGCAAAGGGGCTGAAGCTGCGAAGTATCCACATGGCAAACTGGGCAGGGTCATCCCTGACACGGCGACCAATGAAGTCCGCGCCAGATAGCAAATCCCAGCCGAGCGACACTAGACCTGAGCCAACTCCCCTCAGTGCCTCGTGTGGCTTACCGCCAGCCACACTAATAAGAGCCCCTGCTATTGAGTCCCATGTCCCAAACAGCGACCAGTCTCGCCCAGCAACCCGTATACGCATGAAGTTAGGGTTCTTCCGACCGTTCACGATAGGGCGAAAGTCGGTCTCGTTGCCCAGGGCCTCATTGGCAGCAACAGTGAGAAGAGTACCGTAAGCTATCATCTTGAGCATAGACCTACGCGCTATTCGTTGCTCCATTGACGCATTAGGACGGGCACTCAACGCGGCTCTAGCCAGCGTCTCCAGCCTGGACTGAAAGAACCGAGGCGCGTACAGTACCAAGTCACCCACAGACTGCCCGAACGTGCGGGACTGAGACCAGCCCGTCATGCTATTTACGGCGTCAACAATACGCCCACCATCTCCGCTAGATATGATTTCCTGCACTGTACGGCCTCTGCGCATCTCACGTAGAAACTCGTCTCGCGCCCAACTCAGACGAAGACCATCACCAAAGAACCCGAAGGCACGGTTGGCTTGCTTGACAAGGGGAAGACGACCAAAACTAGTGCGGCCTCCAAGCTCAAACTCGGTCTGAGGCCCGCCGATGCGCAAGCGAAGTACGCTCAATTCCGAAGAGGTGGGAGTCCCAGCAGCCCGAGCAGCATCGTCAAAGTCCACTATAAACTTACCCAACACCTTCTCATCGGCCCAGGCGAGAAAGTTGAGCTTTAGGGCCTTAGACGCCGCCTTGGGATCGGAGTACCAGCCCAGCAAGCCCTGTATGCCAGGAGCCGAGTTGTCCGCTGTGGCCGTCACACCACGATACAAGTTAAGAAAGCCTCTTATTACCCTGAGCACTGACGAGCCTTGTCCGTAAATAGGGCCTTCGTTCCGAAGAATCTTATTGGCAGCGTTGGCAAGTTCGTCTGGGAACGCATAGGACTCAAGGCCCCTCAGAGGAATAACACCTGACTCCCGTGGAGTCGCCTGCGCCTTCCGCTGGGCCGCACTCCACCTGCCACGCAACGTGTTCAGTTCATCTCGTAGGTCATCAAGACCAACAGAAGTTTGTCTGCTTTTCAGAGTAGTCCTATCAACCCTGGCAACAGCCTTGCCAGAAGCCTGGTGCATTTTGGTAACGATATTAGTCAAGACATCTAGCTCCCGTTCCGTCTCTGCAAGAACGACCTCACTAGCCTGGCTGCCCACGCCCTCGGCCCGACGGGTAGCTCGCCTAGAGAGGAGCGCCGCAGAACGCATCCGACGCTTCTCGGCAGCGTCAGCAATACGGTTAATGTCTCGTAGGGCCTGTCGCTCAGCAGGGGTACGAGCAGCCTGGCGACGCTGGGTCTGGATACGAGACGATATCTTGGCCCGAAGGGTCTGTATAAGGGAGCGCAGGGCAGGGTCAATACGGTCGGCTGGGGTAGTACCGAACTCCGACAGGAAGTTGGCTACATGCTGGTCAGTAGCACGATAGCCAGCGTCAGCAGAATAAGAGCTCAAGGCCTCCCCAAGAGCAGGGTACTCATACCCTTTCTCTACCCCCTCTGCCATCGAGTCAAAAACCGCTGGTCGCTCAAAACCGGGCTTGCCACGGCCGCTACGACCGGCGGTAATCTTTATCGGGTCATCCACGCCCTCTATTCCGGCCCTGCCACGAGGCAGATAGAACCCCCCTTCCACCACATCAGAGCGTGAGGGGACCTCTATGCCAACTTCATCCAGTAGGTTGCGGTACGGCCCAACCTCCTGCTGCAAGGACGACATGACAGTACGCTGCTCAGGAGTCAAGCGTTCGGCGTATCTGGGCAACCGAGCGGCCACGTCCTGAATGGTAGGTGCGCCAGGAACTCCAGAGTCTACACCGGCAAGGGCAGGGATGCGACCAGTCTCGTCCACTACGAACACGCGCCGCACCCTTTCGCCCGAGACGGCGCCCAGCCGGTTGGACTGAGACTCTATAGCAGGGCGGACACGAGCACGCTCCCGAAGAGCACCGGCAACATTAGGCTCATCTAGTACGGCACGGAACGGCTTCCCGACTATGCGCCGAGCGGTGTTTAATAGCTCCTGCGTCTTCTTCAAACCAGCTTCAATAGGACGTAGGCCAATGATGTTCTGAGCGCCCACAGCGCTGGGAGGAACAATACCCTGGACACCTTCTTCGGTGGCGGCAGCGGCCTCCTGAGCCCGTGTGAGGGCGGCAGGGGCGGCAGGAGGCCGTGCGGCGGCGGGGGTAATGGGTACATCAGCAGCCCGTTCAGTGACGGGGGCGGCACCAGGCCGTGCGGTGGTAGGGGGGATAATGGATACATCATCAACAGCAAATAATACTGAAGGAGGTTGTCCGAGTCCTTCGTCAACCCAAATAGCGTCGTAGCCTTTAGCACGAGCATCAATAAGAGTTTTATCTATTGCATCAACATCTTTGGCAAAAGGTAGTTCTTTACCTCTATACACACGACTAGCTGGGACAACAATCTCCGATATCTCACTCTCTCGGCCTGACTGTGTGAACGCTCTAGCAAAATCCTTATCGGTACTATAGTACCTACCCTGACCACCCTGTACTTGCCCACGATACAGCCTAACATCTCCTTTTGCAGTCGTAACGTCCTCAGCAGCCCGTGCGGTGGCGGGGGCGGGTGCAGTGGGGAATGAGTCTGGATATTTTCGTACTAGACCAGTAGGGTCAAGCCCAACCCTTTTTGCTTCATAAAGCCACAGGGCATCACGCGCATACTGCGGATCTACATTAGATAGACCCGCCTTAGTTGCCCAGCTAGAAAACTCTTCAGGTAACCCCGTGTTTTCCTTTACTCCTGGCAGTACACGCATCTCAGCCCCCGGAGAAGGTGCGCCTGGCCTACTAGGGCCTCCTATAGTCCCTTTCTTTTCCCAGCGAATGTAAGTTCGCACAGATTGTAAGGCATTGATGTTCTCAGCAGCCTGCGGCGTCATTCCCCTCTGTCGCCCTGTACGCCACATATACTGAGATAACTTCTGACCATCCTTCATCATCTCTTCTGAAATAGCTATCTCACCAACCCGTTCAGTGACGGCGGCGGCGCCAGGCCGTGCGGTGGTGGGGATGTCAGTAACTACCTCTTCACCGGGCTGCACACGCGTTGTAGGAAGTTCTCCGGGAGCACGCGGCCTCATTCTTCTTGCCCTGGCAGCAGCCCCAAGGCCCCTGACAATGCGTCCTCCTACCACCCTCAACCCCTTCTCTGCCGCCTCTTCTGTCTCTGCAATCGGCCTCAGTAACTCTGCACCGACCCTAGCTGCCGCTGGCTTGATACCAGGAAGCTTATACGCACCGCCAGCCCCAAAGCCACGTGCCACAAGGCTTGCCCTGGCCTTTGCCGCCGCTGGGATAGCAAGCATTCCAGCGGCCTCCGCGGCGCCACGAACGCCCCAGGGGGTTGGGTCTAATCGTCCGATGATGTCGTACTTTTCTTGGGCGGTTGGCCGTCTACCGTGGCGCTGCTCGAACTTGCCAAAGGCCTGTCGCATAGCCGTTAGGCCTGCTGGCCCCTCTGTATGTCCTGGCAGAAACGAGGGAATGAGTCGTGACGGGTGACGAATGTCGCCCGCAAGAGTGATTATGCCCTCTCCAAAACCCCTTATACCAACGTCCGCCGCCTCTCCCAAAGCCCTATACGCACGAGCGATGCGGCCGCGTCCAGGAATAGGCTCTGTCCGACCCATGAACTTCTCGAACGGGCTCAGAGGCACGTCAAGAGGAGGCCTCTCCCTGGCGGCAAGCAACTTCTCCTCCTCCTCCGCCTTAGTCATAGGCACAGCGGTGGATTTAGGTACGACCGTGGGAGTAGGAGAAGGGACAGGGCGAAGGGCAGTAGGTATAGCGGCAGGTCTGGGTACGGGCGTAGGTGTCGGAGTAAAAGCAGGAAAGGGGGTAGAGCGAAGGGCAGCAGGGGTGGGCCTGGGCACGACCGTAGGCATAGGTGTCGGCGTAGGATGGGGAGTAGGACGGACAGCAGTAGGGGTAGGAACAGCCAGCGGCTGCCTACCTCTCGCCGCCGCGATTCTCTCGTCCTCTATTCCGGCCTGCTCAAGTCGCCGCTGCCGAACATCCAGCGGCATCGAGATGCCTTGTGCCTCAAGTGCCCGGAAGTACCTCCTGACCCGCTCTACGTTGGTCTCGGAGGGCCGCGCTTTGGGAACAGGCGTTGAGGTAGGGAGATAACGGTTCATAGTTATGTCTAGTTAAATCGGACTGGGTCGAAAAGCCCGAGATGCGCTATAAGTCTCAGTAGTTGGATCGTAACCCTGAGCCATGAAGTGCTTGAACAATTCCGCTTCAGGGTTATCCTGCCTCCAGGCGTCGATGCTCCTACCGACTATTTCAGGGATGTACCGTTGAAACAGCGGCGACACACCGGACATGGCAGCCTGAGTAATAATGTTGCGGGCCGGGGCTTGAAAGCCCATGCCCCCGGCCGTTTCGAGGGCCATCCTCGCAGCCTGCTGCCCTTCACTCAAATCCTCCAAAGGAGTAGTGAATAGAGGTCGAGTCCTCCCAATCGCGGTCTGGAACTGTTGGGGAGTATACGTCGAAGGATTACTACCGAGGAACTTCTGAAAGTCCTGGTACTGGACTGGGCCTTGGAAGTCGCCGCCAAGTGGCACACCTGCCTCTCTACCCGCCTCTCCCAGTACGAATTGGGCGCTCAACGGGTTGAACCGGCGCTGCTGTATGCCCCGGACCAGAGGAGAGGCAAAGCGACTAAACGGACTGGCGGCCAGCGCACGGTCGAATAGCATCTGTCTACCCGCACGATAGTCGGTGAGGGCTTGAACAGGCTCTAGAGCACCAACATCGGCGAAATCGTCGTCGGCGACGCCGTCGGCGGCGATGGGATCAATCTCGACGCCTATACCAGCACCAGGGTTCTGTATCGTGTCTATATCAACTCCATACGTCTCGTCATACCCTCCAGTGTCCAGGCCCTGAATGAAAGTAGCAATGTCAGAATCTTGCCATTGACTGAACCCTTCGTTTCCTGGTGTCTGGCTCAACGCTTGTATAGCGGCCATAAGATTCCGGGGATAAATCAAGCCCGCCCTATAAGCCCGTACCAGCTCCCCGAAAGAAGTAAATCCTGTCAGTTCCTGTGTCAGTGCCATTTTCTACCTCCTAGAACGTAATGAACCTAGTACGCGGGTTGAAGCGCGACACCCCTGCTCCTCTTTGGCTTGGCGGCAGGCTTCTGAACTCTCTATCGAAGTCTATATTCTGCACGAAGTCCGCGAACCTCTCCGCGGGCGTCTCCCCACCGAGTATCTGTTGGCCCATAGAGCCGAGAAACTGGTTCTGGAACCGCCTGAACTGCCCCTCATAGAACTGCTTCTGGGTGGGACTCCTCCCAAATCTGGGCGCCTGGCTAAAGAAGGCCGCCTCCATGCCAAGGCCGGGCTCCTCCAGAAAGTCAGTGAATACGCCAGGGTCTAGAAACCCGTTCTGCATAGTCATTATAGCGGCTCTCCTCTCGGACCGACTAGTCCACTTTCTCTAGCCCCTGGCCGGGGGCTGCCAGGAGGCATTAACGGCCCTACCTGCGGAGTGGGAATTGGAGGAGGCACTCCCAATTGGGCATTAGGGGCCACCCGCGGGTCGAATCTAGGTCCTGGGGGGACATTACCGCCGCCAGCGGGGCCGGGGGCGGCGCCCGGCTGTCCGGGGGCAGCTCCGCCTTCCTGTATGAACCCCGAGGCTATCATTTGCAGCTTATGAAGGTCAATCTCCTGCTTTAGTACCTCCAGTTCAGCCTGACGCTGCCAGATTTGGGCCATTATATCATCGCCTTCTGCGGCAGAAGTACGCATAAAGGAGAATGCCGTGGAGACCGAGGAGGACTTCCTGGCTAGCTGTGCCTTGACCCGAGCGTCCACGTTATCGGGGTCTTGCAGCTCCAAAACCCGCTCCCGAATGGTGCGGTGGTCCAGGATAGGCTCATCACCATCCGACGCCATCTTCGCAATGGCATATTTGGTCTGGTTATCGCTGGGTAGGGCGGCTACCAGCTTGATCTCAATGGCGGGCAGTCCCTTGAGCGATTCAGGCTGAATAGTCTGGCTAAACCACTCCCGGTTGTTATCAAACCCGTTGACCTCTACGGCGCTAAAACCGCCAGAGACGTACTGGTCCAACAGGCCGTTGGAGATTTGCCGGAAGGCAGTCTCCATTGTCCATAGGAAGGGTTTGATGATGGTGGAGAGGGACATTCCCAGTGTGTTGATGGCGAAGCCGGAGAGTTGGAACTGGAGTTCGCCAAAAGCGGTATTGGGGAAGATTCCTCTCTGTTCCTCTCCGCCGAGTATACCCAGGAGGGCCATAGTGTCGTTAGTGGACGTTAGCATGTCCAGAACTTCCACTTTGTCCGTGGGAGACAGGCTGATAGTAGTGCCCGTCTTAAACGGATCTTCAACGAGGGTCTTGGAACCGTCCGCAGAGGTTACCAGTAGAACTGGTTTACGGCCCCGGGAGACTAGTTCCAGCAGTATGGACTTAATGAGGTTGGTCTTAGCGTATATGCCGCGGTTAGACGCGAATATACTGTCTCCCACGGCTGCTAGATTAGTATTAGTGTCCTTAAAGCCGTTCTGGCCGTTTGTTCCTACGCTTATTTGCGGCGCAGAAGGATTAGGAACAAGGTATACGGGGGGAAAGTTCGCCCCGTGCAGGGTGGCGGGCTTTAGAACCTCGTATTCAGTAACGACTTTATTGATCTGGCCGTCATAATAATCAAATACAGAGATTAAGACCTGGTCTTCGTCCTCATCGGATGCGGCGGAGAGACCGTGGAGACCGAGATCGATGTCCTTACCGTACTGCTCCTTGATCTGGCGCCTGGTTTTGCCCACTTTGCAACAGGCCCATGACAATCCGTCTGCGCCTAACGCCCAGGAGACATCGCGCGGGTCCCACGGGGTGATATCCACAGTGGTGTGGCGATCTTCTTTCTGCTTGACCAGGCCGTACCTACCGGCCACTCCGCCCCGAATGGTAGCAAACCAGGCCATAGAGGCTTGCAGACGCATCTCTCTTAATCGTTCTAAACGTTCGTTGGCGGCCTTATGTAGACCTATCCAGACTCTCTCCTTGTCGTTGTGACGACCCCGGTCTTCGCGCTCAGCCTCTCCTTCAGGGACTCTGGATATAATCTCAGAGTCAGAAAGGAGTGCAATGGCCTTGTCGGCGTTGGTGCGGGGGTTATTGGAGGTGTACTTCTTGTACCCCTGGTCCTCATCGTCTTCGGGCTCATACTCCACGCCGTCCCATAGGTCGTAGTCAGCGTCCATTCGGGCGTGGACATCGGAATAGATGTGCTCGAAGGCGGTTACCTTGGCGACTATCTGAGTTGGAGTTGGGCTATTAGGTCGTCGAGCCATTATTCCTCTCTTTTACCACCGTACCACCTTAAAATGGGAGTTATCGCCCCTCATAGTATACCCGAACATAGCGACAAGACCATTTTTGACCGCTGACACGCCGTGGTTGTACTTATCTTCCGGCACTGTGCCGACCACGTTCCCTTCCCGGTCGGTTTTCCAGCGGTAGGCGAGAGTTTGTCCCAAATAAGGGCCTTTAATCGGGAATCCGGCAGCCCCGAACTCGCTCAAGATGCCCTGACACTTGATAGAGAAGGTTATGCGGGGACAACCAGTCACCGGATCGGGCTTTAGAAACGATTTCAGGCGCTCATTGCCGTCGTGAATACGAACTCGCTCTCCTCCAGCGACAAGACCGGTCTCAGCCATCCAGATTTCGGCCACAGAGGTGTTGGAGTGATGCTGGTCTTTGTAATGCGGGTCAGAGACAAGCACCCTCTCTGATCTCCACCACGGTCTGGCCTTGCAGATGTCTATGATCTCAGTAGTGATAAGGCCCTGAACATATATCTCCTCGAACACCCGTATCTGCCGGAAAGGGGTGCCGTCCGGGGCGTAATCGGTAACTTCCTGAGCGACCTCAATCGCATGAGGAGAGGAGCCGTAGCCCGGGTCTTCCCAGATGTACACGGTATCGTCCGGTATCCAGGAATGCTCTTGTATATGGATGTCCGGGCGAAACTCGTAGAACACCAACCCGGCGGGCGGAACACGTTTGCCAGCGATGCGCTCCATGAAGTATTCGTCGGAGTTCTCCCTCTCTATCCGAAGTATCTCCGGGTCGTTACGACCACCCGGATACTTATCCAGGTTGTCCCAAGAAGGCAGTTCAAAGCTCTGCTTGTCATCTACCCCGCTCGCCCAGGCATCGGCCAGCATGGGAAACCAACCCAAAGAACCCTCAAGCGTGCCAGGCAGCAGGAGCCAACCTCTATTCGGCCCAACCCGCCCTTGAAGCCGCTCGTAAGTAACTAATCCCAACTGACCGGGCTCACACGCAATAATACCGTTCGGCGCCGTCTTGGCCAGCCCCCGCGGGTCTTTACCAGAAGACTTAGTCTCCACTCGAAGAACCGCCTTACCCCTCGGCGTCTCCCGCAGCTCAATATATCCCGGATCAACTTTTTCCGTCCCCTTAACCCTGCTCTCCCCAAATAGCGTTACGAGCGCATCCTTGATATACCTGAACTCCTCAGTCGTCTTATCGTAGTCCGCACCCACCAACCAGTACAGTAAAGGTAAATCTTTCTCCCCAACCTCTCCGTACTGCTCGTACCACCGCTTTATCAGCAACATAGCAGCAGTCATACTCTTCCCACCCTGCTCCCCACCAGTGACCACCATAAACCGCTTGTCAGACCCCAGAATCTGAATCTGCCCGTCGTGCGGGACGAAACCTATCTGAGAATATAGAGACGCAACAGCAGCAGATAGAGGGGCTGTCATACTTTTTTCTGCTTTTTTATAGGATTTCGAGCGTAATCCCTCAACTGCTTCACCGTCATACCAGTACGCGTCTTCTTACCAGCCCGCTTCCGAGCCAACTCTGAACCCATCATCTTACGCTGCTTCTTACTGTAACCAGGCACCTATTACCCCCAAAACTCTCTTCTCCCCTCTTCTCCTCTTCTCTCAGACTCTCTTCTTCTCTTACTCCCCTCTTCTCTTCTCCCCTCCTCCGGCCCCTTAAAAGGGCCGGAAGGAGAGTTAACTCTTAAGAGAGCTCTTATAAGAGGGTTCTTATAAGAGTTAACTATTGGGCGTTAAGCCTTAACACATGCATGTTAAGCCTTAACACACAGTAACTAGATTAGCTTTAGAGAACAAAGAACACCGGGGGGTTAACTTCTTTTGGAACCTTTTATAACACCTGTAGATGTCAGGGGGTCCCTCCACTCTACACTACCAAAACCTAAGCCATGCCCCCCATATCACGAACAACCCAAGCACAAACTCTCTACCAACGCTTATCTACTCCTCCTTCTCCTCCTTCTCCTTCTCTTCCTTCTCCTGCCTCAACTCCTCTCTCCTCAGCTTCCTTAACTCCTTCAACGTATCCTTTGCTGCATCGTCCACAGTCAACGCCGCCTCCCTCCATTTGTCCGGTCTCAAGCCCTTTAATTGGAAGATAAGAAGAATGTCGCTACCACGATTACCTTGTGGGTCTTCCAGCCTATCGTGCATCAGGCGTTCTCTAGTGTCGGCGTAATGGTTCCGGGCTGCGTCGAACCTTGCACGGTATCCTAGGGTGTCGGCCTCTAGCCAGTCGTAGTGCGTGCGTTCACCGACACCGGCAGCCTTAGTAGCGGACACGGCATCGCCATAACGGCCATATTTGGCCAGGACAGCTTCCTGGCGCTTCCACAACCTGACCTTAGCTGCGCTCAGGTTTTCGGGCTGCGAGAAGCGCGGAGATGCTCCTCCCCCT
>Ga0256381_1000056_pt1 | contig 11246 bp, 18 predicted proteins | sample LS1160viralmetaG_FD_189070 | JGI IMG/M metagenome (GOLD analysis project Ga0256381, IMG submission 189070) | Seawater viral communities from deep brine pools at the bottom of the Mediterranean Sea - LS1 1600m | ecosystem: Environmental > Aquatic > Marine > Bathypelagic | place: Mediterranean Sea...
TTTAAACGCCTTAAACTCCTTGAGGGTCATCCGTATTTGGCGATACATCTATTTGAGCCATCGCTTGACCGACGCCGATCGTTTAGCGAGGGCGGGATATTTCCGCTTAACCGCTCGGGCGACGGCCCGCTTCTCTTTGGGCGTCCCAAATTGAGAGACTCGCGCCAGTGCGTTCCGCGCATGACTCAGGTCGGACATCGGGTACCTGCCTGGGCTGCCCTTCGTCGGCTTGATCGCGAAGGTGGTCGCCTTTAAACGACTGCGCTTTTTGATCGGTGCCATGCTATTTATCCCTCGGCTTGCATGACGCTCTGGATAGACTGCTGCAATTCGATCAACTCGCGCTCCTCTTGTGGTTCCACGCCAGGACGCAAGAGCTCGCCGCGATCGTACAGGAACATCAGATTCTCGACGCTCATATAACCCTGTTGCGTGATCTGCATCAGCTTGACCGCCTCGTCGGCGCTCATCTGCTCGGCGAAGAAATCCTTGTTGAGAATGACCTCGACACCCTCGGGCGCGACGCCCATCCAAGCATTGAGCAATCCGAGAGCTTGCGTCAGGCCGCGGTCGATCGCCTCGGTGATACTCGCGAGGGTCGCTTGATCGCCTGCCATGCGAAGGCGTATCGCCGCCGCCGCCTCTGCCGCGTGTTTGGGTTTCTCCAACAGGCGACCGCCCAGTGCCGCCATCTTCGCCTCGTCCTCTTCCAGGGCATCCCGCATCGCGCCGAGTCCCTCGCCTTTAAACTCCAGAAAGCTCGCCTTCGCGTCGGCAGACTCAGACCACCATGCCGTGCCGGGACCGATCCGGTATCCCTCGTTGCTCTTCGGGAATCCAGCCGCAACCGGGGTCGGCAAGCCCGTATAATGCAGACCGTGATTATAATCGCAGGAGAGCCGCCAGTGATGGAGGTTGACATCGACCAGATCGAGCAGCGGCGGGCGGTCGGTTTGCATCCCGACGGTATTGGCATTGATGCAGACAAAGGGGATATACTCCAGCGACGACCCCGCCACGGTCGGGACGATCTCCTCGACGAGGATATACCGCTCCTTCGACCCGCCGGTCCCCTCCTTCGCTTTGACGTATACGCGCACCGTATAAACACCCTCCTCCAACGAGAGGACGCGGATGCGGTATTGATCTTCCCACGTATACGGATCGTTCGCATCGGCGATATGGGTCGACTCAGCGAGGACGATCATTGTAATAACCGAGCGACCCCCGAGTCGCTCGACGCGCCAGTTGATAATGTTCTCGGCTAAGTACGGGACGAGATACGGTCGCCCCTCCTCGTCGGAGTAATCGCAGAGGAGTCCATAGCGACCCACGGCGAGGATCTCGCGCATCGTCGCCTTGGCGAGCGACTCAAAGGGGAAATCTGTCAGGGTTATATCCGAGAGGAGCGGCTCGGCAGCACCCGCCTCGACGACCGGCGGCCGGCGAAAGCTCGCGCCGACCATGCCCTGGACCGTCCTGGCGGTTGCGTTAAAATACAAGCCCCGCCGCAGATAATTGACATACTCGGTCGGGGTCTGCGTATCGAGCGGGGCAACATACGCCGCGCCTCGGTCGATGACGGCCTCTTGACCCTCGTATGCGTCCCGGCATTTCTGCCACGCCGGGACGAGGGCGTCGTATTCAGGGGAGGTGCTTTCTATCGGCAATTTATAATCCTCTGATTCGGGTCATGCCGCCATCGTTCGCGCCGAGCATGAGGTCGGTCAACGCCCAAACCATCGCATCGAGCCGGTCGGGCGACTCGCGGGTGTCGGGCGTATAGGTGCAAAGCTGATCCTCCAGCGCGGCAAACATCCCGCAGTGATGGACGCGCCCCTGCTCGTATAGGGCAGCGATCGGCTCGGCGCGGGTCATCTTACCCCTGGCGGCCCGAACGCCCTTATAGGAGGCATTACGGTCCACCGTGCGGATCGTATGCTCGACCATGTCGCCGCCCTGGTTGATCTCGGCGACGAGGCGGTCGGCGTCGTGCCGATAGTATGCTTTCAACGCTTCGTTGGCCCATTCTTGCGGCGAATAATGCCCCGATATATCCTCGATCACAAAAGCCTCATCGCCGAGCTTGCCGCAGACGACGATGCCCGTCTCGTCGGCATCCTCGCCTGAAGTGACCGCGGGGTCGATACCGACGACGACTCGCTCGCATTGAGGAGGATCGATGCGGCGAGCGTCGTCGATGTGGGTGCGCTGCCACAACGCCCCCGGCACATCGTCGAGGATCTCCGCGTGGAGTTCCTGGCGACCGAGTCGCGTTCCCTCGTATCGGTCGATGATGCGCTTTGCAAAGCTCTCAGCCAGATTCGGCAGGTTGGCGTATGTGCTGCCGCGGGTCGTCCGAACGAGCCGGTCGTCCATGAGCTCGCGGATGATCTTGATCGGTCGCGGCGTCGTCGTCACGACGGCCTGGGGCGACTCGCCAAGCCGCAAGCCGAGGTCGAGGTTGCTCCACGTATCCTCGGCATAGCGGTATTTCGCCAACTCATCGAGCCACGCCGCGTCATGCTGCGGGCCGCGCAACTGATCGGGTTCATCGCCCGAGTAACACGTCGCGATCGCGCCATTGCGCCACGTCAGCCGCCGCTTGCTCGGCTCGTATAGCGGCCGATCCTTCCCGGCACAGATCATAATACCCGACTCGCCCTCGACCATGACATCGCGTACATCCGCTTTCGTCTCGCCGACGAGGGCGATGCGACGACGCCCGCGGCGTATCTGCTCCAGCACCCACTCGGCACCGCATCGCGTCTTGCCGTATCCGCGGCCCGCGAGGATGAGCCAGATGCGCCACCCGCCAGGAGGAGCCAGTTGGTCGGGTCGCGCCCAGAAACGCCAATCATTATATACCTCATCCGCTTCGACCGGCGTCAGAACCTTGAGCACCGTCGCCCGATCCGCTGCGGGAAGCGAGGCGATCGATTGCGCCAGTGAGTTTGTCGAGGGCATTGCCGCCGTCATATATCGTCGTTTCGTTCTTCGTTTCGACGCGATCGACTTGGTCTAAGCGATTCTTGCCGAGCCAGACGAGCATCCCGGTCTTGCCCTTCATCGCCGAGTCCATTTGCGCCCGCCGCAGGGATACATCGCCCTCGGCGACCCCTTGCTCGTATGCGTCGCGATATTTCTTCTCGCGCATCCTCACCGCGAGCGTCGTGCGGGCAATGCCAAGCACACCCGCGATTTCATCCCAGGTACAGCCGAGCCGAGCCAACCCTCGGACCTGCTCTGCATCAATCTCGATCTTTTTACGCGGCATAAAGCACCGCCTGTGTTAAATCATTATAATGAGTGCCTTTACGCCGCCTTGCTCTGCTCAAGCACCGCCGTCCCTCCCGTATAATCTTCCCACCGCTTGACGATCACATCGACATACTTCGGGTCGATCTCCAGGCCGAAGCATCGGCGATTCTGCTTTTCGGCGGCAATCAAAGTCGTGCCAGATCCGAGGAACGGGTCGTATACGTCGCCTTCATGGTGCATTATTGGCTTTTCCATACACTCAAGTGGTTTCTGTGTTCCATGCCCATGTCCAGAATCGTCGCGAGCGTTTATGTCCCACGTTGTGCTTTGACTGCGGTCGCCCTTCCACAACGACTTATTGCCTTTTCTTACGGCATACCAACATGGCTCGTGTTGCCAGTGGTAATGACCACGACTCAAGGCAAACCGATCCTTTACCCATATTATTTGGTTGCGAATATCAAAATCACATTGCTCTAAACTGCTTTGAACCACACTGGCATATCGACCCGCATGCCAAACATATGCCACCACGGAGGGGCTGATTGACCACGCCTCTGACCAATCGGCTCGGTCGTCGTTTTGAACCTCGCCCATCTTTCCATCGTTTTTGTTGACCCCTGCCTCTTTACGCCACTCTGGATCATACTCCACACCATAAGGCGGGTCGGTCACCATCAAGGTCGCCACCTCGCCATCCATCAACTTCTCGACATCGTCCACGCTCGTCGCATCGCCACACAGCACCCGATGGTCACCAAGCACCCAGAGGTCGCCCCGTTGCGTCGTCGCTTCCTCTGGCACCTCTGGCACCGCCTCGGGATCTCCTGGCGGCACATCAGGGTCGCGGATAAACTCATCGAGCCAGGAGTCCAGATCGAGGTCGGGCAGATCGGGAACGGTCCACTCCTCCAGATCGATTCCGGTGCCGTCGAGGAACTCATATAGTCCTTGACCTTCGATACGCCCATATCGACCGATGATGACGAGGAGTTTCTCCTTGGCATCCCGCTCATTGTCGGCGAGGATCTCGACGATGGGGATGCCGCCGTCGATCTGCCATCCCTCTTTGCGTATTACCCGCACCCTCTGATGCCCGTCGAGGAGTTTCCACTTATCCGATCCATTGCGCCAAGCGAAGCACGGGACGATGAAACCTTTTTCGGCGATGGACTGCTTGAGCTTGTTGTATTCCTTCACCCCGAGCGATTTAAGCCCGCCCTGGAACTCCTCGATCTGATCGAGCGGCACTCGGTCGAGCTTGCCTTGCGGATCACATTTGACTGGGATCAAGTTCGGTTATCCCATCGCGCCGACGAGCCGCGAAGATCGAGGTGGACGAAGGTGTCGTATAGCCCGATGCCATCAAACCCGATGCGGTCAGCTTCAGCGGCCAGGAGTTCGATCGCCTCGCGTTGCCGGTCGGGCGGCGGCGTATGGGCGACTCTGACGCCGCGCAGATGGGGCGCGAGGTCGGTGGCGAAGATCATGTGCTGCGATGCCTCCGCGCCTCCGATCGCCTCGTTGTGCTTGGCCGAGCGGAATCCAGAGTTGACATTGATCGGAGCTTGCCACCAATAGCGCAGGGATTGGACCTTGACCATGTGATCGAAAAACCGCTCGGTCGGCTCAAAGCCCGCGAGGACTTCGGCCCAGGTGAAATTGGGTATATCGTCGCGTATGATCATCGTCGCATAAAGAGCAGGGCGACCCGTCAAGATCACCCCGTTCGGTCAGAGGGGAAGGGTCGCATCCGGTACAAATATTCCTTCCGAAACCCTCGCAAGCAAGCGGCAACCCCAACAATCGTCTATTGTTTGCACTGAGAGGCAAACAATAGCGCACTTATCGCTTGTTCTCAGTCGATGCAATCTCTAAATTTGGGATACTATGCCAACAAGACTTAAACACTGGTTGACCGAAAATGCGTTGACGGGTCATCAACTCGCGCAACGAGCGGATGTATCGCCGCGGGCCGTTTACAATCTCATCGACGGGCGGGGCGACCGCTTTAGTCGATCCATCTTGAGCAAGATCGCGGGCGCAACGAACTTGACCCGGGAGCAACTACTGGAGGAGCCGGTGGTCATCGCCGATCGCCGCTCGGGCGACCCGCGTATCGACGCGATGGTGCGAGGGATTGGTCAACATCTATTCACGGCCGGTTGCGCGAAAGAACTGCGTCGATATATCGCGCCGAGTTTTGTTTGCTATTCGCCGATCTTTGAGGACAGGCAAGCCGACGGGAGTCGGGAGGGACGCGGCCCAACCCTCTCCTGGGATCAGATGTGCGCGGCGAATGTGCGCGGGCAAAAAGCGGGAGGTCGGCGCGATGGGATCTCGATGCCTCTGTCGATCGATTGGATTACCAGCGACGGCGACAACGACCGCGCCCGTCAATTATCGGTGGTCATGCGATCGATCAACAAGAGCGCGGGAGATGATCTCACATACACCGACCACTTGATCATCCTCGGCTTAGAGCAATCGTTGGCCGAGATGACGGTCGTCGAAACGCCCAAGATTAAGAGTTGGTGGTGGATGACACTGCCGAGGAGCCTGGACACGATCAACCATACGCCGCACGGGCGTCAAGAACATTTGAGCAGTATAAGTGCTTGATCTATAAATAGTTTGCGGAAATAACTGGAAATGAACGATTTACTGCGTTTTCCTATTGATATATATCGTTTGATTTATTATCTTTAAAAAAGCGCGAGATCCGCGCATAAAAAAAGCCGACAGGGTGTTGACGCACCCTGCCGACCACAACTAAAGAGTCCCTCTGACAGGAGATCTCAGATGGAAGGAATATTCGCATACCCCAATCACATAGGAGACGTCTCTTTATGCGTTTAAATATACGAGATAAGCCTCTGTCGAACAAGCGTTTTGTCACGCTTCGCGACCACCTCGTCGCCGCCGATGCCGACGAGGTCACGTACCAAAAACTCCAAAACATGATGCGCGATCATCGTGCAGCCGCCCGCCAGGGCGTCGATCACTCATATCCGAGAGGTAACTGATATGCGTGTCGATACGATCCTGACCTCGCGCGACGGGATCTGCTTTGAGCAGACGACGACGACGGTCGAGGTATACCCCGGCGATTACGAGCGCATTATGGCCGAGTCAGATCGCGCCTATCGTTGCCGCCGCGCCTTGCGCGATCTGCCGGTGATGCAAATCGAAACGGCGGGAGAATAATCCCATGCAACTAACTCATCGCCCCAAACCCTCGCGGCCGCGGCCCGTCTATCGCTGCACCCGCGGCCGCTGGTGCGCCTGGGATTATGCCCTCGCCATCCTCATCGCCATCCTCATCATCCACGTCGGCCCGCAACTGGTCGAGTTGATCGGAGTGCCTCATGTCAAATAACAATCAATCGGAAACCATCGGCGCACTCGCCGCCGCATTGGCGCGAGCTCAAGGGTCGCTCAATGCCGCCCTCAAAGATTCGCAAAATCCACACCTCAAAAATAAGTACGCCGACCTCGCGAGTATCTGGACGGCCGCCCGCGAGCCGCTCGCCGCGAATGAACTTGCGGTAATCCAGACGACTGACGACAACGACGGCCAGTATCTCGTCACGACCCTCGCGCACTCATCGGGCGAGTGGATTCGCGGTCGGCTCAAGATCGGCACCGAAGGCACCAACAAAGGGGTCAATCCCAATCAAGCCCTCGGGTCGTCGATCTCGTATATGCGGCGGTATGCTCTCGCGGCGATCGTCGGCGTAATACAGGACGACGACGATGGCAATGCGTCCTCGGGCAATAACGGGATGAGCAACGTCGCCGCCGAAACGACGATCGCACGGCAAAACCTTCAAATTGAGTTGAGGCATGAATTGATCAACCGCATCCAAAAGGGCGAGCAACTGCTCGTCGATAATTTTGGGATGCACGACGCCGAGCGGGAGAATAGTCGCAAGAAGCATCTCAAGACCACGAATCTGGCCGACGCGGAAGACGATGCCCTCGGCGAGTTTCTGGAGCATCTCCAAGGCAAATATGCGGCCTGGGAGGGCGAGACGTTTCCCATCGATGCAAACGTTTAATTAATGGTCTGGTTCATTCGGACGAGGACCGATGTGCTTTTGGCGTGTGATGCGCCAGGATGCGCCTCGGTCCTCGCCCAGGACGCAAGTGGGATCTATGCCGTCACCGCTGCAGCACGGGCCGCAGATTGGAACGTCGGCGGGCTGGCATACTGTCCTCAACATCGCGAGATGATGCCGACCTCGGTCATCATCTCGCAGACAAAACAGGATCGACGGCGGGCCGAGATCCTCAAAAGCCACCCGCCGAGCCGGGAGTATACGGGATGACCACAATAGCAAATGATCGATGGGGTCGGATGGACTTTGCCATATCGCAGAGGCGCGATATATCGGCGACGGCGAAGGTCGTATATGCCGTCTTAAAATGCTATGAGAACGACGAGACGGGGCGATGTAATCCAACCCAAACCATGATCGCCGCCGATGCGGGCGCGGGCATCGCCTCGGTCAAGCGGGCGATCAAGCAACTGGTCGAAGTTGGGATAATCGAGGTCGATCGAACCCCAGGATCGTCCCGATATACATATCGAATAATGGACGGAACGGTCCAAAATGATACCTCGCAAACCGTCCAAAATGATACCTCAAACAGTCCAAAATGGTACCAGGGTGGTATCAAAATGATACCTCAAACAGTCCAAAATGATACCTCGCTCCATAATAAGGATGATAAGAACAGAAAAGAACAAGAAAAGAACAGAAAAGAGGCGCGAGGGCGCGAGGTCATAAAAGAGCCGGGATATATCCAACCCACATCGGAGCAACAAGCCACCGCGGTCGCGATGCTCGACCGATGGGATGCGCTATACCCGCATACGACGACCCTGGCCGATCGGGTCGGCGACGAGGGCGCACTGCTGACCCTGCAAACGGTCCACGGTCTGAGCCGCCCCGATCTGGAGCAACTGATCGAGGGCGTCGATGACAAGATCGAGTTTTGGTCGCGCCCGAAAAATCTGACGATGCACATCGGGCGGGATGATGACCAACCGCTCGTATATCGCAAAATATTATCTGAGATCCAACGCAAGGCATCGACCAACGGGGTGGATGCCGAATTTGATTATGTCGGCGCAAAAGCCGCGAAAGAAAGGGCATGGAAAAATGGCGATTACTAATGCGGGAGGTCGGTGGCTCGGCGAGACGCTCTTGACCCATTACGGCGCGAGGTACAAAGCCGAGCAAGGTCGCGCCATCTTCGACGGGTTGAGCAATCAGATCAACGACGAGCAATTACGCGAGGCGGTCGACCGGCACCTCCACAACAAGCTCGACGATCGCGGCGCCTTGGACGGCACCCCGGTCGGATCGTGGCCGCCGACCGTGGCGCATATCGAGCAGCAATTGACGCGGATGTATGCCGATACCCAACGCGAGCGGCAACGAGAAAAGGAGCAGAAACGCAAAGAGGAATCAGACCAGACCTATGTCCAGGCCCTGCGATCGAATCTCTGGCAAGAGGAGATCCGCATCGGCGCGGCGATCAAGGCGACGTTGATCCAGCGGTATAACCTCCATCCAGGCCGACCCGCCGATATAAAGATCATCATGGAGACGCTCAAGGCGATGATCGGCAAAACGGGATTGATCGACGATATGGACCGCGCCGTCGCAAAGGCCGGTCAACTCATCGATGCCCGCGACACGCAACCGCAGACGGTCGCGGCATGACCCGCGCCCTGCTCGATGGACTGATGGCGAGTGCCGAGGAGGTGCGGGCGATCTTCGACGCTCGGCCCGATTGGGACGACGCCTGGGAGGAGGTCGAGGAGATCGTCCCTTGCTCCGAGACGACCGCGGTCGTGACGTATCGCAAGGCGAGCGGGCTTCGCACCGTTTTTCTTTTTATCTGGATCGCTAAAAAGGGGGGTCGATGGACGCACTTTTTGCCGACGTACGAGCATCTCTATGGCCTCAAAAACGAGCGGCTATATAGCACTATGGATCGGGTCGAGGAGAGCAATGCCCGCATCCACCAGCAAGACCGCGAGGACGCCCCCGAGCGTCTGACGGTCGTCACCCAATGAGGGAAAAGATCATGGCAAATCGATATTATTCAATCCGCGAGGTTGCGGCACTGCTGGAGATAGACCCGCAAATAATACGGCGCAAATGCCGCGAGGGTAAACTGCCGGGGTTTAGACCGCCAGGGATACGCGATTGGCGCATCCCGATCGCCGACTTGGAAGAAATCCTTTGGGAGAAGGAAGAGGCGGCGAGGGCGCGATACAGGGAGCATCTGGCGCAGAGTAAAAATGTGGGCTAGTGCCTTAGCGATCGGCGTTGCCCTCGGCGCGGCCTGGGCGATACGCTATTTGATCAATCGGTATCGTGTCCGATGATCGGGATGCAGTTAAAACATACCCGCGGGGTCGGTGGGGAGTGACGGGCGAGGAGCAGATGACGCTCTATCGCTGGGCACTTTGTCCGACCCCGCGGCAGACGGCAGAGGGCGAGCGGGGAGTCGCCATGACCCCTCTGTCGTCGTCTTATATGAGGAGAGGCGATGACCTTTAGAGAACTGGATAAACGTATCCGTTCTGCGGTCCACGATGAGATCGAACGGAAACTTATCCTTCAAGGTCTGCATGAGATCGAGGAGGCGATGAACCAATGTGCGCTATTCTGGCTTTCTGTTTCGGGATATACGATGGACGGCAAAAACGACGAGGTACATCATAAAACGGAGCGATCCACTCGATTCCAGATCAACATATGATGCGAGTATATTTTGGATTGGATGGCAAAACAGGCTTTGCCCGATTTGAGGCGATGAAAAATCAATACGTCCTTGACACCTTTTTTGCTCCAATCCCGTATAAATGGCATCCGCACTTTCGGAGCATCTTCCTCGACTCGGGTGCCTTCTCGGCATGGCAACAGGGCAAGAAGATCGATCGCGAGGCATACGCCGACTATGCTCTCTCGGGCGATTTCGATGCCGTCGCGGGCGATCTTTCAATTGCTGATGCCGACCCCGATCAAACCCTGGCCGATACCGAATATTTGCGCCGCTTGGGAGTCCCCGCGATCCCTGCATATCATCAAAGCGAGCCGTGGGAGTTCCTCGATCATCTCGTCGCCAATTATGAATATATTGGCCTGGGATGCACTGAAGAAGTCTCAACAAGCGGCTCGGTGACGGATTGGTTGTATAAATGCTTTTGGCGCATCTGTGACGACGAGGGCCGACCGCGAGTGCGGGTACATGGGTTCCGCTTCACCTCGCGCATGGCAACCTTCCCCTTCTGGTCTGTGGATTCGACCAGTTGGGCACAATCGAATGGGCCGGTTTCGATGACCTCGATCGGGAAAAATCTGCCCTGGTTATTGCCTTTAGAAATTGGCGAGCTGGTCGTCAAGTATTATACCCGACTACCTCGTTGTACAAGATTGACCGAACCCAAACAACAACAATTGATCTTTTGAAAGGAGAATGCAGTGGAACATCTAAGACCGATGTGGTGTACGCCAACGGAGGCGGCTTATCACCTGCGGTGCTGCACCCAAACGATCTATAATCGCATCAAGAGCGGCACCATCCCATACCGCATCGATGGGGCGCGGTATCTCATCCCTCGGAGTGTACTGGAGGAGGACACGCCGATATGCAAAAACGACGCAAGCGCGACAATTATGCCGAGCGAAAAAACAAGGACGGTTCCGTTTCCCGGTTCTCGATCCCGACGATAAACGGCAAACCCAAATGGGTCAAGATCCCCGCTCGCTCTGAGTATATCGGCAAGCGGGGCGCGAAGCGGCATCTGGAGGAATGTCGGCAGAAATACGGCGGTGATTGGACGACAGACACGTTTGAGCAAGCCGCCGCGGCCCATCTGCGATTTATCGAGGGCGGCACATACGGCACGTATAGAGTGCGCGAGCAAGCGATACGGCTGCACCTCAACCCTCACCTCGCGA
>Ga0256381_1000057_pt1 | contig 11202 bp, 11 predicted proteins | sample LS1160viralmetaG_FD_189070 | JGI IMG/M metagenome (GOLD analysis project Ga0256381, IMG submission 189070) | Seawater viral communities from deep brine pools at the bottom of the Mediterranean Sea - LS1 1600m | ecosystem: Environmental > Aquatic > Marine > Bathypelagic | place: Mediterranean Sea...
ATCAATGGCCTCTGGGCTCTGGCTCTAGCAAAAAGATCACGGTTAAGAATCCGTCTGCTGATGGTGCGTGGTTAACCAATGGCGACATGGAGGATTTTACAACTAACACACCTGATAGCTGGACGATCGACACAGGTGTTGCTGGCGCGGATATCAAAGAGGAAGCTACTACTGTATATCGAGGGAGCAAGGCGCTTGAGTACACAGGTGACGGCGCCACGTTGAGTGCAATTTCGCAAGACCTGTCGGCGCTCTCTCTTAAAAGTCGTACCCCTTATCCGGTGTCTGTGCAGGTCAGTGTCGATGTCGTTCCAGCTGCAGGCACTCTAGTGTTAGATCTGTATGATGGTGCTGCGATAATCAATGACGACCAAGGGACAGCGAATAGCTTGACTGTTGACTTAACAGCTGCGAACACGACATTTCAACGGAGTGGTAGATCATTCCGATTGCCAGAACCGGTACCAGCAACCGTTAAGTTCCGAGTTAGGCTGTCAGCGGCGATCTCTGCTGGTAGTAGTGCCTTCATTGACGACGTGATCTTCGGCGCTGCGATGACTGAAATGTACACCGGTGGACCACTCATATCACTGATTAGGGGGTCAGTTGATTTGGCTAAGGATGATGGGTTCATCGTAACAGTGACTAACACGAGAGAAGGGGCATTTCAGAATCTATTTCAAAAGCTGTTCCAGACTCCTGAAAAAACACTTCCCTCACACGCTTCTGGCGGAGAGACGATTTCTGACAGCGCCATAGGGTAGTGTGTACAATTTAAAAGCCTCGCGTGCTGTAACACCGAGGCCACGGCCGATCCTTGTGCATAAGGAAACGACATGATCAGATTGCGAAAATTTGGGAATGGCGTCAAGCTAGGGGACAAATTTTTTCGGTTGAAAGTTGTTGGCCAGCAATTCCGATTACATTACGAGTCCAAATCTCGATCTACAACTCCAAAATGGGCCGTTGTAGTTAAGTGTGACTGTGGTTTGTATAAAGTTGTATGCGTTGGAGATCTAATTCGTTCATTCCAAAAATCCTGTGGATGCTATCGTGATCATGTAAGTAAAGAAAATGGAAAGGCGAACACACGGCATGGTGAAACAGGAACACCGTTACACAATCTCTGGCACCTTATGAAGCAAAGGTGTTATGACAGCAATCAGCGCAGCTATCCTAACTATGGGGGCCGCGGGATAAAGGTATACAGAAAGTGGAAAAACAATTATGAGTTATTTCGAGACTATGCCTTAGCACAAGGGTACAAACCTGGTTTACAAATTGATCGATATCCAGACAACAACGGTAATTATAGGCCTGGAAACATTCGATTTGTAACTTGTAAAGTTAATCAGAGGAACCGAAGAGATAACATTGTACTTACTGCTTTTGGAGAATCTAAAACTCTCGTTGAGTGGTCTGAAGATGACCGTTGTGAAGTTACTTACAACACACTTTGGGACAGAGTCCGAAAGATGAGAATTCCACTAAAACTAGCGCTATCTTTTACCAATAAAGAGGTAAGGGCGTACAGGCGATCAGATGGCGAACAAGCAAGCAAAAGTCAGTAAGGCTGAAAACGAGGCATCAGTGCCAGCGGCTGAGAATGAGGCCAAGGTACCGGTTGGGGAAAACGGAGCAGAGGTGACCTGATGGCTCTTGTAATTGGAACGCTCAATGTCAGTGTTGGTGATGTCGAGAACTTCGAGATCAGTTACGCGGACTATCTGGATTCAGGAGAACTGCTGACTGGTACTCCGACCATCGTTGAGGTCACCACATCTGATCTGACCCTTGCAAACAAGCTTGTGTCAACTGCGTCATTGACGATTCTCGGGAAGACTGTCGCGATCGGAGAAGCTGTCACTTTCACCTGTTCTGGGTTTCTATCTGGAGTGACATACACGGTTCGGATCACGGTTTCCACTGACGCGGGTAACGCTCGGACAATCGCGAGAGATCTGAAACTGGTTACCGCGACTTAGGTGGGCTGCCGCCTCATTTTCCTTTCAGAAACGGTTTGGGCTATAATTAGCCCTAATTAACTGAAAGGGTCATATGAAGTACAAGCTGTTTTTCCCTGGAGCTAGCGGTGCGAATGACAAACATCTCCACGATCGCGGACTGTCAGACCTTGCCCGAGATTCGGGTGCCGATTACGAGAGAGCTACACGAGGCCCCGGACCAGAATCAGCCGGTGGTATGGTCGCTTGTTGGAAGACTGGCGACCCTATGTCAGATCCTCCAGACGGGGTCCCAGAGGACTGGGAATGGGTCCCGTCTCCACCATGTGGAGATAGGCCGAAAGGAGATTACTGGGTCGGCATAAATCCTAAGGCAAAGCCAGGTCCTGGTGATCTAGCTCGTAGCAAACAGTTACAAGGCGTTCCGGTTGAACTCGCCGACCTACGAGAGTGGTTAATCCCGATCGCGCGGGGGGTTCCTTATTCCATTGGAGTCGATTACGACAACGGAGAACCTATCAGTATCATTGAAGATCGGTTCAAGAAATACAGCGCGAGAACATTTCAGCACGCAATGCAACTAGCTGAACGAGAAGAGGACCTGGTTAAGTTGCAAAAGGTTTACTTTGGCGTTCGTCTGACACAAGATGAACTTGCTGAATTATATATAGGGAATCAAGTTAGATTCGCTGAGTTCAGAACCTACGAAGAGATGGATCGCGAGCTCGGCGTTTCGATATTGTTTGAAGAAGCGCTAGATCACGCAGTGGACGCCTTATCAATCAATTATCGTCTGAATCAATTCTTGATCTTACATCTACAGCTTTTTGAAGTGTCGGTCGAGAAGAATCATCTGAGGGATGTCTGTCTGGCAGCGATGGAGGCTAGTTCGATAATGGAGAGCTTAAAAAAAAACGAGGAGGGCAGGCTGATCTCACTCCTCGAAGGATGAAGCACATAGGTTGGAAGCAAGGACTAGTAAAAGAGGAACCATCATTTTATGACTGGTACATGATGACTCTGGAAGAACGAAATGGCACGTAACCAAGTACATGTTGCGATGAGCGCTGGGAATGCACAGATTGTGCAAGCCTGGTTACAAGCCAATAAGGGTCCTCAGCAGATGCTTAACCTGCTGAACCAAATCGGCGCTAAGGGGCAACAGTCCGGTCAAAAAGTCGCAGGTGGCATGGACCGTATTAGCATGTCAGTTGGACGGGCGATTTCATCTTTTGTTGGAATAGGGAGCGCGTTACAAGGAATCCAGACAGCAGCTACTCTCATCCGTGAAGAGTGGGAGATCCTTCGAGAAGCAGCAAGAGCTCAAGTGGAGAGAGCTGGTCCGATAGCCAAGATGCTGGATGCCTTTACTCCCACGAAAGAGTTTGGCCGAGAAGAACTGAAATCAGCAATAACCGATATCGCGCTCTCTATGGGTGTGTCAGTTCCAGTTCTGGCTAACGCCTTAGGTCCGATATTCGCTGCTTTACCAGAAGATGTCTTAGGGCCGAAAGCAGTTGAAGCAACACTTAGAGCATTTCCTTCTCAACGGATAGAACCAGATTCTGAGTCAATTTCATTACTAACAAAATCAATCATTGGATTCCAAAGAGCTTTCCCTGACGTATCAGTAGATGAAGCTGCTGCATTCCAGAAAAAGTTCTTCCAGTCAGCTTTCGTTGACACTGCCAAGGCTTTCGCGGAAACGATTTCCCCAGCACTGAATGACTTAGCAACCCTCACGGAGAAAGGAGATCGACCTGAGTTTCTAGCTAGTCGAATTGCTGGAATTAGTGTAGCTGGACAAGAGCCGGGTGGTAGGATCACTTCGAACATCATGCGTATAGCAGCAAATAATATGATAGCTTTCCTTGGTGCCAGAGGGATCCGAATGGGGAGCCTGGAAGAAGGTGAGAACATAATAAAATCTGACCCTAAGTTGCGAAGGGAATTTATTGGCTTCTTAGGTATTGATCCGGACGTTACAGGCGAAGAGTTGAAACGGATGGCGGAAGAAGCTGGTAAAGGAGAGATAGGAGGAGAAGTCAGGATGCGAGCAAGGGTGGCTGGGATGTTTGTTCCGGGATCTCGAACTTCCGAGGAAATAGACATTGCAGCTAAGCAAATCGGCGTTATTGGCCCTAAAATGGTGGAGGATGTTCGACGAGAAGCGCAAAAAACCCTTGAGGACAAAGATTTCAGAGCAGCTTTAAGAAAGCAACGATCAGAAACAGCAGTAGACGTGCAACAAGCGGCAACACCTGAAGCTGAAAGAGAGGAATTGATACAGCAAGTTCAAAATCTCTTACGGGCCTCTGGAGAGTCACTTTCATTTGCGAGACAGTTTATACGAGGAATCGAACTTAGGACAGCGGACGCGAGAACAGAGACTTTGGACGAATTTCGTGCCCGCACAATGATGATGATGCAGCAACGAATTGACCGGTTGACCACGCCACAAGGATTTGGGGACGTGGTAACGCAGGATGAGCGACAAAGAGCAACAGCCATTCAATCAGTGATAAATCAAGAACAAGAATTTCTACGTCAATCAGGTTTAGAGTTTCGCCAAACTGGAAGGACTACATTTGAACTTATCGAACTAAAGGAGTCACAGGATAGGCTTCGGGAATCAAACGACAATTTGGCTGCGGCCATAAATGGAAACACACCTGGTGCGACAAATCAGCAAGAGCTCGCTACACCTCCTGTAGTTATTCCTGAGCAGACACAGGCCGCAGGTGCTGGTGGGGGGAACTGATGGCGATCACCTTTGACGGCACACCGATTAAGTGTGGAGATCAACACACTTACTTGGATATCCAAGGTGGTGTCTTACAGGCTCAGCGCACGTACTTCTGGGGACTCGAGGGAGTCAGTGAGATCGTAGCTAGTCCATCTGAGTGGCAAGTCACAGCTCGCTGTTGGTTGAACGACACCACCTTTGAGGGCGCTAGTGGACTAGTCGCGTTCCGGAACTATTTGAAGACACTGGCTGGTCTAAGGGGTACACATGGTACACTGTCTGCGACGAATCCTAGTGGCGGAACCATGATCGAGTTTGATGGCGCTACCTTTGAGGGCTTTAATCCGACACCGTTCGACGGACACCGAGAAGTAGGCCCGATTGAGGATGTCACCGGTATGGTGAGCTCTGGTAATGGCTGGATTCTCCAAGGTATATTGTCGTGGACAGTTCTCGATTACGGAGACTAGTCTATGACAAGCCGGGCCGCGCCAGAGATACGAATCTACATTGATGGCGCAGAACGTAGAGACATCGCACTTCTATCTGTAGGTGCCTACGCTAAATCACGACCGCTGAACTACGCAACTCTGCGTGTAACTGGCTCTACTGATGTTCTAGCTGGCGGTGGGATCATCCCTCCAACCGGGCATGCTCGTAGCTCGATGTTTCAGAAGAAGTCACTCTTAAAGATCTTCAAGAACTCTATTTGTGAGATCGAAATAGACGATGAATTTGGTCGGACAGAACACATCCACTTCGGGAGAATCTCAACAGTTCAACCAGAATTCTCGAGAGACGGCGAGACCATCATTGCCACTTCTCGTATGGACGACCACCTGTTTGGGGACCCTATTGGTGGAGCGTTCGTAGGCCAAAGACAGTTAAACTTTTCAGATCCGATAATAACATTTGGGTATAGGCCAGTTTTTGTTCCTGGATATCCAGTTCATTTCAATCCAATTGTGGACGGGAAGGCAATTCCAAACTCATCGAAATTCTTTGCTACTAATTGGGTGCGAAACACTGCTGGCAAGCTTGAACCAGTTCCGAGTAAGGGACACATGTTCATCGATCCGATGAGCTTGAATGCGGGGTTCTTGAACAAGGACCGGACTGCTTTAGAAGAAGACCGACCTAGAGATACACAGTTTGTGAATTTTTGGATTCTGTTTACCGCTGTCAATTACCTATGCCAATCACTGAATTCAAAGGAGACCTATTTTAAGAATCCTGAGATAGTTGAACTAGCTGATGTGTTTGGCGGATTTTTTGATGAAGGAATATCGTCCCAATTACGGAATGTCAAGATTCCATTAGGAACATATCTTCCTAAGGCTCTTGATATGTTGATCGAGCCGCATGGGTTTGGTTGGTATGTTGATATCACATCTAGAGGCACAAGGAAACTTAGGTTCTATGAGCGAGGTGCTGGTAAACCTGACAAACGCTTGAAGCTACAAGCTTATGGATCCCCAGCAGACCATCAGTTCAACAACGTAGAAGGATTACGTGGCACATTCGATGTAGTCAGTAACACAGCAAATCAGATCGCCCTATACGGCGCGGCACCACAGTACGAGGTATCGGTATTGCTGCGGCCTGCTTGGGATGAAGAACACGATTCAGCTACAAGTGACGTGACGTTTAGGACTGACCATGCAGACTGGGCTAAAGATGAATCAATCCAAGCAGCCTGGCGCAAGTTCGCGGCTAACGAAGGGGGCACGTACACAGGAGACAGACCATGGTGGGACAGCACACTAGATTTATCAGTTCTTTGGCCTACTGACTTCGTTACTCTTGTGAAGCGCCGTCAGATACTCCCGGTTATCACTGAAGACAAAACTGGGAACTCTCTTGGCCGACATCAAGGTGTCTTCCTTGAGTATTGGGATCCTTGGAAAACCCAAAGCGGTGATTGGTACCCTATTGATGAGCTTGACGGTGGTTCATTTCAAATAGTCAAAGGTGAGATTGCGATCGTCTTTACTGGAGTAAAGATTCCTGCGAGATTATTTGATATTGGAACGAGCGCTACTCAAGGGATCTCACGGTTAGCTCTACGACTATCGTGTTCGATTGCTGCGGACCAAAGAGACTTCGATCTAGGTGCTGGCAGTCTTGGGTTACTAGCTGACACCAAAACACAAGTAATCGATGCCGGCCGGAACTACGCTAGAAAGCTTGTATTACTGGATTCTGTATCGCCAAAGGCTTCTCTTGGGACACTGGCGTCGAGTCCTTCAGCTGACGATGCAGGCGCCGCGATACCGCTAGGGGGTACAGCTCTAGAGTCTACAGCTACTGGTTGGCCTGCTCCCTATGAGACTGACACTAGGCATCTGATGACAGAGAAAACCAAGGAACTAAAAGAACGGTTTTCTGCGGGCACATTTGATGGGTCTGTCACAGTCGAAGGCATCGACCGCCAAATGATATCGATGCTCGGTCAGCCGGTGTGGGGTATCACGTTTCGAGACTTTGAGTTTCGTGTGACTCCCACAACTCAGAAAGCGAGGTACCCAACACTGGTAGGTGTGGAGATGGATATCCAAACCCAGAAGACTAGGTTGCGAATGGAGACCCTTCACCGTGCCTGACACAGGGGATCCTAGAGAACTCACACCTGACGTTCGCACAGACCGTGATCAGTTCTACTTGTTTCGGCTCACTTCTACCTTGACTGTAGGTGGATCTGCAACTGCAAGCCTGGTCACGTATCGAGACTTCGATGACGAGTTCGTTGACAGCGTAATCACTGAGACTATCCACGACTTCCACGACTACGCATCACTCGGAGATGGTGCTGCGTACGGACTCAACTACGGCCTTGTCGGAGAAGTATTCAAGTGTCGCTATGTAGCCAGCCGTGCCCAATATGAGATCATTGGTTCTCAGGGTCTAAACCGTTACGGCAAAACAGACGCTGGTGTCTCAGCTGGAAGTTCAGTCGCGGTCAGTGTCTACCATAGCCAAGAGTCACCTAGCTGTACTGGGTCCGACTCAGGAGTCAATATCACAGCATGTGCTCATTCTGATATTGATGCTGGAACTGACGTCGAGTTAGTCTACCATCCAGAGTTCAAGAACTGGTTCATCATCAGTGTCCCGACTCCTTCAGCAGGGTTCTCGACCGTAGTTCGGGTTCGAGCGACAGCCTTCTTTGAACCAGGCGACACCGGCGCGACGATGGACATGCTCACCTGGAATTCAGGTACTAGCGCCTGGGACGACTCTGGGTCTAACGTTCTGTGCCGTGACACGGACAACGTTTGCTGCATGTTAGACAACGAAGAGAACTGGGCAATCAAACTAGACGCTAACGACTACGAACTATTCCAGTTTGGTCTTCATCGTCGGGCACAGACCACAGGAGCCATCGACGTAGGCAGCACTGGCACTGTCAACATGATCGACCACGCTGCTGGCACCTGTGCCGGCACTGAAAAGACCTCAGCTCACAGTGTCACGGTCTGCAACGGGGACGCTACCAACAACGGTTTCCGAAAGCTGTTCGACAACGAGGAGATCTGGATCCAGCATTTTGAGAACAAATGGCATGTCGTCTCTATCCCCCGAGTCGAACTAGCCGGCAAACCTAACGCACAACTCCAAAGTGGTAGCACTGGCACGTTTGACGTCTACTACCTCAACTCTAGCGGCGCCTGGACAGCCTGGGGCAGCAACACCGTCTCTGCTCGCAACAACACTGGTATGACCTTCGAGACAGCTCAACTCTACAGGATTACGTATCACGGTAACGGAGACCTTCCAGTTGCGTTCCCACTTGACATCGAAGTGTACTAACCCCCTAAGAACACATGGCAGGCGAAGGAAAGGTTGGTGCTTGGATACCAGGCAAGGTCTACGGAGCTGGTGGCAAGATCCACGCTGGAGACACTCCATTCAGCGATGCCGACTTCCAGAGCGCCGCGACTGCTGGCATATTCGACGACACCTTCGATACCCTCAACACAGAATGGTTCGAAGATCCAACTAACCATAAACTATGGGTAGTCTCTGGAGGTCAGCTACGACATAACGGAGACGACAGCGGTACAGGTGACAGTCCTAACGCTCCCGGAATCAGAGTCGATGAAGCTCACAGTCTCGGCACTGAGCTTGATATCTCCTTACTCTTTGAGACTGAGGTCAACCGACTAGATACAAAGACTGACAGACAATATCTGATAGTAGTCAGCCCTGGGTCTGTCCAAGTCATCGCAGACTGGGGCGCAGGTCAGTACAGCTGGGATGTCGACGGTGCTACAGGCAACACAGCAGGTTCACCAGCACCATCTAATGGAGACAAAATCACAGTTCATGTCCGGCGTATCAACGACACGGGACAAGCAAACGACTATCGTACTGGAATCTACGTCAACGAGGCCCTGATATTTTCTAGCGATCGGTTTGCGGCAGGTGCGGCTACCAACTTCGACGCAAGACTGCTCATTAACCGGGACGCCTCGGCTGTCGCTGGTGACGACACAGGTGAATACGAGTTCTTCCGAGTAGAAGGCAAAGCCCACTAGAAGGGAGGTTGCAACATCCTTGTGATTCGTTCATGTCGTTTCCACGTCTCTTTCAAACCCTTTGAAAACGACTTCATCGATTCCTTTCTGCTTTTACGACGGCTTACAGATCTCGCGGAACTCTGTCGGGCTCTTGCCTGACGCACTGCTAGATCTCTGGCAGGATTAGGAGCCGGCGCCCGCAGATGTTTCATGTACGTTCGGAGCCATCTCTGATCCTGTGACGATAGCTGACTCAACTCTACTTGGATCTCACGACCTTCTTCGGTTACCAGACTCACGTGTTTCGCAGTGTGACCTACGTAGCTAGCTGTCACCGAGAACGAGCCAGTTGAGTCTTCCCATTGTCGAACCGGATGCACTATGTTCTGGTTCAACACCCACTGTGTGAACGCTTCCTCTGCAAGCCCTATGATCGGCATCGCAATCAAATCCAGGTAGACTGGTTCTCCTTTCCATCGGATCTCTTCTTCGTACTCTCGTTGTAAATCATCCTTTTGTTTTTGGAAACGCAACTCAATCGCTGCTTCCTCAAATTTGTTTTTGGCGTACGCGATCCTGTCTTCTTCCGTCAATTCAATGTGAAGCATCTGGCTACGAAACCGTTTCGTCACTTGGTCCAGCACAGTCTCTGCTCCTTCTCGAACCGGCGAGTATCCGCCAGAACTAATCCAACCCGAGACAGACTTCGTACGATCAAACTGTAGCCGGCAGATCTCGAAGTACACCACATGATGTGTTCGGTTAACGTACCTGCCTCGAACCGTGGTCTCTCGATTCATTTGAAACCAAGGTTCACCAGGTTCGTCATGTATGATGCAGGTACCCTTTCGTACCTGGAAGACTACCGGCCGAGGTTGTGATTCCATCATCCACTTGTGCGGATCCACGGGTTCACCGGTCTGGGACAGAACAGCTGCAAGAAGGCTCAACGTAATCATGATGGTGTCTCCAAGGGGGAGGGATCTAATCCACACTACTTCGGTATTCGTGCAAAAATCAAGGTTATTTTTTGCCATAATACGACGAGGGTACTATACCTACATCAGGCCTAATTATGTGTATTTGTCTTGATACCCCTCAAAATAGTGTGTACAATTACCGGACCCTACGTGAGATCACAGAATGGCTGCAGGATGGCTAAACGAGTAAAGCGATACTGGCTAAGCTGTTCTCGGTTCACGATTCGTGTAGAAACCAATTCCAAAGGCAAGATCACCTCAGCTGCTCCGATCGCGAGGAAGTTCATCGGACAACCACTCTCAAACCTAGAGCACTGGAGCCGCAAGTTTGGTGACTTCCGTTTAGAAGTCTTGAAATCCTGAGTCGAACTACCACGAAGGGCCTCACGGCCTAATCATTTTTCTTTCAGAAGGGGGATTTTTGTGCCGAGGTACAATGTTACTCAACCTGAGGATTGGATGGCTGCGTTCCGCACTCAAGCCAATCGCGAGAACATGGTATTCAGCAGGTGGATGGCAAAGAACTTGCATAAACACTTAGACCAGGATCTACGAGAACCATTAAGTGATCGGCGACAGCCAGGTCGTCCTGCAGCAACTAAACCCGAGACAACCGCGCCTGAACCTGAGCTTGAGCCTGAGCCTGCTGCATTAGCACCGAAAGTTCAACGCACAAAGCCACCTAAAAGAAAGAAGTGATCGTAGCTAGTTCTAGGAAAACAAAACGAGAACAGGCGATTCGGCGTAAACGGATGAAGCGCCTCATGCCGACCAACAACTTGAAAATTAAGGACTGCGTTGTCGGTAACTGGACGCCAAAGAAAGGAGCACCTCCTGAAGCTGTCGTCATGGGATTCAAAACAAATGATCCACGCTACAGCTTTCACCTTACGCTTTGGTCAGTCGAAGCCGTTGATGAGATGTGCAAACAACTACAACGGCACAAGCAACAAGTCTTTCAAGACCCTACCGATGTCGAAGAAAAAACAATC
>Ga0256381_1000058_pt1 | contig 11201 bp, 13 predicted proteins | sample LS1160viralmetaG_FD_189070 | JGI IMG/M metagenome (GOLD analysis project Ga0256381, IMG submission 189070) | Seawater viral communities from deep brine pools at the bottom of the Mediterranean Sea - LS1 1600m | ecosystem: Environmental > Aquatic > Marine > Bathypelagic | place: Mediterranean Sea...
CAATATACCCCCCAAAGCCTTAGCTACATTATAACCGGGCACGAGATTCAGTGGCGACAGGCCGCTCAGTAGATTTCTAAATTTTTCCCCTATTCCGGGGTCATCACCCCCTTCCCCTTCGGCGGGGGGGACTCCGAGCGCCGCTAATGGAGCGGAAGAAGTCCGGGCGCCTACTGCCCCCGCAGCAGGCTCCCCCCCTCGCGGAGAGGGCCGTACGCGAGAAGGATCGCCAATATACGGAACATCCGCAGCTGTCGTGTGGCGCTGATTGACGCCTGTTGCCCCCCCGTACTCCGCGACAACAGGCCCAGGCGTTACTCTCATGCCGACCCCAGGCGATCTTCCTGCGCGGACCTCCCCTCGTGCGAAGGCTGCGGCTAGTTCGTCTATACCGACCGGATCGAGCCGATCATCGAAGTATTCTTCTCCCTCGTACGGGCGCGCCGGAGACACATCAATCGAGCCGACAATCGGTTCGAGGGGGGAACCGGCGGGAGCGGCTCCGAGCCTCGCACTGTATCTTTGCGCCTCCGCATCCTTCTGTTCCCTAATGGCCGCTGCCATATACGCGCGCTGGCGCTCATCCTCCTCCGCTTCATCCTGTCTCTGCTGAACCTCGCCGTCGCGGGGATCGCCCACCTGTTCCCAGGGTGTGACAGGTCTATCTGCCCACGGATCATCCCAACTCTCGTGTGTGTCCTCAAGATCATCATAATCCCAACGCTCGAAGGACGAGATACCGCCCCGCGTGATCTGTCCCCCGTCGGGGGCGACACCGGCCCCAAGGCTGCGTAGAACACCCGCCTCCCGTTCCGTAATGAACGCGGGGCGGTGACCGGGTGGGGCTTCCCGGTTCAGGGCACGAGCCATCATTTTTCCGAATAGATCAGCCATAGCGCAATACGTCTCCCATCATGCGGGCATCTGGAGAAAGCCCATTGCGGGCTGCCACTTGAGTCTGCTTCCCCATCAAGTCAGTAGCCAACCCGTTTATGGCTTCCGCTGTTTGCTTGGCCCCAAGCCCACTGTCCCCATACATATCCCACTCATAATCGGTGGCATAATCGTAAGCAGTTGAGGCGAGACCCCGGAAGGCTTCGGCAGCGGCGTTTGCCCGCTTTGGAGTCTGCTCAAGCCAAAGTGAATCTCCTGTGCCTGCCCCGGCAACTGTAAGCAGTTGAACCGCCGCCTCCTGATTATCTCCACGCCTCAGAGCTTTAGAAGCCAACTTGAAAACTCCCTCCCACCCAGGCATCTGGAAGTACATGGATGTCAAACGAAGCAGGAAATCGTCGTCACCGGCATCTTCGTATACGGGGCGCAATTCTTGCGAGAGGTTCCGGGCTCTATCCAGAGCGGCTGAAGAGTCGGAAGCAAGCCAGCCGTCAATCCGCGTGTTAGTAAATGTCGGGGCACGGAATGTGACCCCTCCCTGTCGCACATCCCCATTGGAAAGTTGTGTAATCGTTGCCTTCCCAATCTTCTCCTTTTCCGCTGAAGTCAAATCGGATAGCGAATTGCCTCCGCTCCTATACTTCGAGTGGGTCGTGGGTAATATAACAGTCACTTCTCCGAGTTCTGCGCCAGTCAGCAGATGACCAACCCCCGCAGTAGGCTTCCCCACACTATCCAGATACGCGCCTTCAATCCGGCCCTCCTCCTCGGAGAGCAGATTCACTGCACGGTCAATAAGAGGATCAGCCATAGACATCCACCCCGTAAACAGACTTACAACAACCAGAACCGGCCCAAGGAAAACTAGACAACATCCTCGCGGTCAATCGCCTCCCGCGCATGAATGTTCTCCGTGGGGCCTGCGGGATTGAACGTCCCGTGGGTGTTGACCGGAGGTTTCTGACGGCTGTTCTTCCCGTAGAGACTGGCCTGGGAACCCTTCCACGGCCTTGCGTTTCGGGCCTTCTCCGCAGCCGCTTTCCCTGCGGGGGTGTACGCATAGTGTTTCCCATCAACTTCTGGCATCGTGCGCTCCTTCTCTAAACGCCTGCATAATTTCCTTCAGGCTCGTTGACTGCGAGAATTGCGGCGCGTGGGCCGCCCATCCGCAGTATGGGTTTCGCGCCATCGTGCATGGAGTAATCCGCGAGGCGCGTCTGGTATTCAAGGTATTGCTGGTCGTAGGGGAGACCCTTCAGCTTCAGGAACCGCCAAACCACACCTAGCACGACAAGTTCCTCCACCAGCACGGTGGTTTGGGTATCCCCGGTAAACTTGTCCGCGTTGGCGGTGGTCCCTCCTGAAGTGTCCACCCAGTTCTTCGAGATGTACTCAAAGAACACGGATTCCGAAGCCGCAGGGGTCGGGTGCATAATGAGCAGACCCCCACGGATACGGAAGTAGTTAGTCACGCCCGCGCTTACGGTGGCCTTTAGCCGCTGCCACTCCGAGTCCGTAATCGGGCCGTAGTACTTGCGATCCGTCGTGCGGTTCCACATCGTATCGTTAGAGAACCTTCCGAAGTCGCTGGCGATGGTCGTCATCGCTCCCTGGCTCTCCGTAGCGGCTGTGGTGAACGATCCTTCCTTGGTAATCACGTTCCACGGATACTGCTGGACGAGTGCCCTGCCTTCCTGGTTCGCCACGGACAGAAGTTGAATCACCGAGGTGTCCGTAGAGGACGTAACCGCGTCCGGCGCGGTTATCCCGATGATCTTGGAGGCGTCCTGGCAAATCGTAAGAAGGGTCATCCCACCACCTGTTTAGGAAACTGACCAGCTATCTCCATCAAATAGGCTCGCGCCTGCTTTCTCAGATCGAGAACACCGGAACCGATCCCGTTGCATGAAGCGTCGGATAGCGCGGCAAGCTGCTCCACCGTCTGTACGTCCTGCCGCTTGAGGGTCTCCGCACGACGATTCGTGATTCCCTCGATCTTTGTAAGAGGCGTTCCTTTGGGCTTGGGCATCCGCACGGTCTTCCCAGGACTCTCCTGCTTCCTTTTGTATGCGGCAAACTCATCGGGAAAGTTCTTCTCCAGAAATTCGATTTTCTCCGTAATCTTGTACAAAACATTATCCGGGTTCCCCACACGCCGTATCTCCACGAGGTCGGGGGCTCCGTCCTCACCGGATATAAAACTGATTCTCAGGTCGTTGCTCTTTGCCATTGGCAGTTACCGGGGGGCCGAAGCCCCCCGGCTCCCTTGCTAGATCACAAATGATTTCGGCCACGAGGCCAGACCAGCGGCACTTCCCGCTGTTCCGCCCCGTGCAGTCGTCAGCTTGATGCCATCGACCCGCGTTTGCGAAGTCGATGCGTCATCCAGGCTACCGGCGGTAGCACTGGAATAAAGGATTACATCCGCTGCACAACTCGCCAGCACATTCAATGTGCAGACACCATTCAGTTGAACCCATCCGTATTCCCCCGATGAGATCGCTTCGGGGGCTATAGCCACAAGTTCACCTGAATCGACGAGAGCTTTGGTGATGGGGACGCCCGAATACGCTTCGGTGATGGCAACCACATCATATTGGGCAACTGCGCTGCCCGCCGTAATGTAGAGCCATTCGGAAGCGTCGTTCGCCACCATCCTGGTTCCAATCGCCTGGGACGGGGTTGATTCCGTTCCGCCGTCGAAGTCAATGCCGACTGCTGATTGTGTCGTATACGGCATATGCTCCTCCTACTAGGCTTGAATGACGCCCTGACGAGCCCGGTTTGAACAGGTCATGTTGCCTGCCCATGCAACCGGCATCACCAGTGCGTCCTGGTTGACAGATGCTTTCTCACCAAGAGGAACAAACTCCCGTCCTTCCGCATAGCGCAGGAACAGGTAGTCGGTATTGAGGAAATACATCCTGGTGGCGGTGCATTGATCGTCATAATACACCGGAGCATCCATGAACATCAGGTTCATAAATCCAGCCGATGCGGAGTCGTCGGAGACAAACCTCTGATTACTCTGGAGCGAAGCCCAGTAGAATTGGAAGTAAGTTGTTCCACCAACGATCACCTTCGGGCGATCAGCGCCTCGGATACAGTTCAGCCAAAGAGTGTTCATGGCTGTCTGGATTGTCGTGGCAGATGCCGTGACGGTCTCCGTAGAGAAGTCATACACCTGGTTCTTCCAGAACGTGTAGGTACCGGAATTGATGCCACCGACCGTGTTACCCACGGTGCCGGGGACAATCAACTGGAGGCCACCGAGTTCTTTCGAGTCGGTGCCCGTACCATCCGCATACAGTGCGGTTGCCATTGTATTCTTGAGAGACTTCTCAAGGTTTCGGATACGGCTCTTGAGCAGATTGAAAATCTGCTCCGGGCCGCTGTTCTCGACTTGCTCAAGGCCGGAGATCACTACATTTCCAGCAAGCTGCTTGTAGTTGAACTCGGCGGCGGTGAACACGTTACTCGTGGAGGTATCAAGAACCTCGTAACCGGAATACCACTTCACAGTGGAGTTTTCGGCATACTCCAATTCCTGAACAATGGTACGGCCCGTAGCGGGCTGCTTCCCACCGTCCCGGTCAATATGACGCAACAACGCATTGTTGTTGGTGATATTGTCGGCAAGGGTCTTCGAGTATCCAGCGAGCGTAGTGGTAACGATTTCCGTATAGGTACTATTCGGACTCGTAGCCATTTTCGGCTCCCATCAAAGGGGCAACCTCAGTCCATCAAATGCCTACACCCTGGATCGAATCACGCAGAATACCATCAAGATCGGACTGCTTCACCGACCCCCTGGGGGGAGCGCCGGACGAAGCGGGCTTGGCCCGCTTTGCTTTTTCAACGGCCGCCTTGCGGCGGTCGTCTTCCTTGCGCGACACGGCGCTGCGTTCGGACTCAATAACCTGTTTATACAAGCCATCGTCCAGCCGCAGAGCCATGTTATAGGCTTTGTCTAGGTCCGTGGTCTCGCCAGAATTTACGAGGCGTCCCATGCGTTCGCGTAACTTGTCAAAGTGCGGATACTTCAGATTCCCCGCCGAGTCTTTTTCCTTAGCGAAAGTCTCCACCGTTCCCACAAGCTGACCGTAACGCTCCTGCTGTTGCGCCTGCTCCATCGACCGCAGATGTTCTTGCGTCTGATTTAGCTGCTGTTGCAGTTGTTGATACTGTGGATCGGCAGGCTCCTGATAAACAGGCTGCTGTTCCACGCCGGTATCGCCAGACTCCAGAGCCACACCGTAATGCTGGGCGAGGTACTCAAGTGTTTGCTTCGGATTTTGACGTAAAGCATTGTCGTAGGTCATCAGCCTGGCAAGATACTCTGCTGGCTGAATCCCGTTGGCCCGCATCTGGGCCTCGTAGGGCTTTACGACATCGAGAACACCTTTCGCTTCCTTACGCTGCTCGGCTAGTTCCGTTGTCTTGCGTGTGAACGCCGCTTCGCGCTCCTTTTCCCGTTTCAGCGTATGTATCTTCAACTGTTCAGGGAGTTCGTCGAACGCTTCACGATGTTCGGTGGGCCATGTCTTTGGCGCACTGATATGCTTTGGCTCTGAGTCATCTACGGCTTCCGGTTCGCCTTCATGACCGAGTTCTGCTTCAGTGACATCGCCCTCGGCGGTATCGTCAGATGGGTCCGCATGGACTTCGACTTCTTCCGCTTCATTAGCACCAACGGGAGGAGTTTGCTTCGGAGTGGATCGCGCCCCGCTGTCCCGCGATTCTCCTGCATTGATGGCCGTCTCCAGTATGCCATCAAGAATAGTTGATGAATTTTCCGGCTCTGGTGCTGGCCCCGTCTCCGGGGTGCTGACCTCAGTTTGTGCCATTTATAACTTCCCAGTTCTTCGGGCGTTCACTCCCCGCCCAGTCATTCCCGATTTGCCGGACATTATGCTGACGCTCGTGGTCGCGCAACTGACTCCGGCTCGAAATCACCTGTTGGTCTATGGGACTCACGAACGCCTGGATGTCGGACAAGAGATGTACTCGCTGCACAGGAACGGTGCGGCGGCTCCGGTTAACTTCCGGCCTCTGCTTCCAGACGATCTTATCGTAGTTGCTGGTGTAGGCGCTGCTCATCGGCGCTGCCCTTCCGCCATCTTCAATTCGGCTTCCAGCATGGCAAGGTCTTCCTTGGACCTGACGCGCTCGGAAGAAGCGCGGCCTTCCTCCTGAACCTTCACGGACTCGGCCCGTTCCCGGCTGGAGATGTCCGCGAGTTTGCCCTGCTGGCGCAACTGCTCCATCTGCATCTGCGCGGCCAGCTTCTCCTGCTGCATCTGCTGCTCCGGGTTGACTTGCGGCTGCTGCCGCGAAGCCTGCAACTGGCCCATAATGGCGGCTTCAGTCTGGTCAATCGTGTCCTCGAAAGTCCGCCCGATCTTCCACCCCCCGGCCACGAACTTGACAATATCGAAGGCCAGCGGCGTCAGTTCCGGGGCCGCCTGCGTGACCTCGACGGCCTTCACCAGATAGGCCCCGATGACGTTGGCGAACTCCATCCGGGTCTTTTTTTCTTCCGCCTCGTCCTCGAACACCGTGCTGTCCGTCTGAACGTCGATGACGTAGCTGCGTAGCTTGTCGCTCCGCATGATCTCCATCATCTCGTCGGTAACTTCGAGGTTGGTCATCCGTTGCAGAATGTCGGGCTCGTAGTTCTCGGAGATCAGTTCCGCCTTGATGCGGAACAGGTCACGGATATACCGCTGAATATCGTCCTGGCGTCGGCGCAGGCGCATAGAGCCAAACCGCGCCTTGAGTTGCTGGGCCGTAGCCGTCTCCGAAGCGCGGGTACTCCCGCGCAGAATGTCGCTGATTCCGGTGACTTCGTAGATGATCTGCAAGACCGCGTTGCGCTGCTGGTACAGACCGTTCACGACGGAGGCGATCTCCCCGATGGGCTCCGTCTGGAACGACCCCTCAAGACCCCCGCGCTGGGCGAGAGACGCAAAGTTCTCCGAAGGGACGAACTCGTTGTCTCCGGCATTTGCCAGATGAGCCAGTTCGGGAACGCTTGCGTCGTACACTCCGCGCCGCTTCAGCCCTTCGATCAGGAACGTAATCCGGGTCGTCAGGCGATCCAGTTCTTCCGCCTGATCCTGGTAGAGCGTGTATTCGGGAACCGGGATGGAAGTGTCCGTAGTGCTGACGGCAATCAGCGGTGCCGGACACGGGTAGAAGCCCTCCAGATTGTACGGATCGTCATCCTCGGCAAGAACATCCCGGTAGCCCGTAGCGATATAGAGGCGCTTGCGCTTTACCTTGTCCCAGATTTCCCAGACCTCGGCCCGGTTATATAATTCGTTTTCGTTGTACTGGTTGGTCTCCGGCATCCAGTTGAGCGGAATGTCCTCCGCGTTCTCGAAGCCCCTGGAGATCAGGTCGTCACGGGTAAAGAGGTGACGCCGCGCCCGCCAGATCGCGTCTTCCGAGCGGCGGGAGGGACTCTCCCGGTAATCTTCCCAGTGGACATACTCGAAGCGGCAACGCTGGTCGCCCAGGCGCTCGACTTCCTCCTCCGACTGCTGCGCGATTTCCTCCCCGTCCGCGTCTTCCACCGTGACGGTAACCTTCTCCGTTACCAGCACCGGCTCATACACCACCCAGACCACTCCGCGTCCCGGCAGCAAATAGTCTTCCAGAGCGGCCCCAATCGGAATGTCCGCCCGATTGGTATCGAGTTCGTATTGCAGCGCCCGTTCCAGAAGAATCGCCACTTGCCGCCCCGCAGGATTGGGATCGTGGAAACGGCGGCGAACGTCAGGCTTCGCCATGCGGGCGAACAACGCGCTTTTCAGGGTTTCGGTGTTAGACCACAGGATATTGAAGCGGCGCGTCAGCGAACCGGAGATCGTAACTCCCTGCCGCTCGTCGCGGTAGCGATCGATAATGCTTCCACCGCGCTCGCGCCAGTCGCGTTCGTACTGGCTGGCCTGGTCAAGCTGCTGCTGCCAGTACAGCGCACTTCCGTAAAGATTTTCCTGGTCGTCGCGTGTGTCGTTAGCCATGTTCTTCCGCCAACGGTTCTTTTATGCGCTCACGCACGGACTCTCCGGCAAGGTGAACCGTATTTCTATCGCCGGATTTCAGGTGATGCCACCACTCAAGATCGCGTCCCTTCGCAACAAGAACATACGCACAGGTCTCCGGCAACCAGTCTGCGGCTCTCACTTCCGCAGGCGTCAGGGTTACGCAGTTGGAAACCAGATCGGACCTTTGTGGGTAGTTCGTACATCGGCAAGTCTCGTGGTCAAGAAGGTGGCAGGCAATGTTGCTGTAACACACCTCGCCGGTCGTGGGGCTTCTGGCTTTTACCAAACAACACTTGGCACATCCGTCACAAAGAGACTCCCATTCCTCCGGGGACATCTCCTCCAGGGTTTTTGTTTTCCAGAACTCATCCAAACGCGCCCGGTCCCGGCATCGGCATTGGCATCCCCGGAGGCATCCGTGGCGGCATCCGCTGCGGCATCCCCGGCGGCATCCCAGGTTGCATCCCCGGCGGGGCTCCGAGTTGCGGGCTTCCCATAGGCTGCATGGGCAAAGGAGCTATCGGAAGCTGCGTAGGGGCAGGCCCCGGCATCAACTGCGCCATCATCTCCTCCACCGGAATCTCCTTGCGGGAGCGTTTGGTAATTTTCGGCCCCGTGTAGTCCTGGGGCTCCTCGGTGGTTTCGGTCGTGATAACCACCGTCTCCGGCGACGAGAGAATTTCGGCCATCATGGGAACGTCCTGGCCGTCAATGTCGAAAACTTCATCTTCGACTTCGAGCGTATCGTACAGTTCTGCCATCAGATACGAGGCCCCAGATCATTTGACCTGGTGTTATCATGTATATCCCACATCTCGTCAAGGGAAGGCATCTTGACAAGTTCCTCCTGAAAATCGGGGGCTTTCGCTTTCGGCTTCAGATTGCGGTAAGCCATCGCCAGATACCGGAAGGAATCCGCCGCATGAGAGGCCCAGTTATGCAGGGGCGTTTTGCGGAATACGCGCTTCACGTCGTCCCATTCCCGCTGGTAGCTGCGGAGGGAATTTATGCCCTGCTCACAGTTCAGTTCGTCAAACCAGCAATGATGCAGCAGTAACCGCGCCGCGTTGATGCCGTCCTCGACCTTGTGGTTGGTCACGATCCGGGGGCGTCGGCCCATATTGACGAGGGTTTCCGCCCTTGTGCGGCCCGTTCCCAGTTCGCGCACCTTGGCGTCGTGGGGAAGCCAGTCGTCTCCGTACCAGTATCCCTTGGCCTCCATCACTTTGACGTAATGTTCGAGACCCACCCCCGAATGTTCGTAGAAATCGACGATACGGACTTCCCCCATCGTGACTTGAAAGAACCAGAGACTGCACGAATCGCTGATTCCCAAGTCCCACGAAACATGGACAGGAAGTGCCGTGTCCACTTCGACACGAGCGATCCGGCCTTCTTTCTCAGCGTCGTCCACCAGTCCACCATAGTAACTCCCCTTAATTGCTGCGGTCCAAGAACACTCAAACTCCTGCATAAACTCATCGTCACCCATCTCCCGGCGGGCCGCTTCCAGTTCTTTCGGGTCCAGAACCCCGGTTTCGGAAGCCCGGTAGATTCTCCGGCACCATTCGGGGTCTTCTCTCACATCCTCGTAAAGACGCCAAAAGTGGTTTTTTCCTTTCGGCGTCCCGATGAAAATAGCCCAACCGCGCCGGTCTACCAGGGACGGCCTCACGATCTCGCTCCACACACGCGGGCTCATGTCCGCGTATTCGTCCAGAACCACGCCGTCCAGGTAAATTCCCCGCAGGGCGTCCGGGTCGTCCCCGGCTCCGGCCAGACGGATGCGGCTTCCGTTAATCAGATCGACGCGGAGTTCCGACTGGTTGATCCTGGTGCCGGGAATGTCGCGGGTGTAGTAGCAGAGATAATCCCAGGCCACTTGTTTGGCCTGCCGGTAATAGGGAGCGAGGTACATGAATCTGCCGTCCCCGCGCTCGGTCTTGATCTCTAACGCATGACGCAGAAGTTCGGTTACGGCATAGACGCTCTTACCCCAACGGCGGTGGCTGACGCAAATCTTGAACCGGGACTTGTCCGCATGGAGTTCGTACTGCTGCGGACGCGGCGTGTAGGGAATCTCGATTTTCACCGTGCTGCCGACGATCCGAAGTAGAAGCTGACGATAGCCGCCAGCGTGTGAAGATACATGGGCGCGAGGGGGATTCCCTCAACCTCGGTCCACACGACCGAAGTTGTCGCCTGCCAAATGAAGGGGATGGAGAACCCGGATTCCTGCACCTCCGAAACCAGCACGGGCACCCCGACGAACGGGGCCGCGAAGGGCACCACTACAATCGTTCCCACGCAAACCAGCGCGATTGCGCGCCGGGTCCACGCGAAGCTCTTGTCTCTCTTGCCGTGAGCGCGGGCTTTCTGGACAATCTCCGCTTTGGCGTTCATGGCCTGCAACATCATCTCCTGCTGCCGTGCCTTGGCCTTGGCGAACTGCCCCAGAAGTGTCGTAAAGAACCCCAGCAACGAACCACCCAGAAGCGTGGTAACGAGTTCCATCAGTCGGGATCGTTCTCGTGGGTGATCTGCCGGTCGGGGGTGGTGGTCACGGGGGTTACGTCGATCACCGGACCCTCCTTCGGAGGCCGCAGCGCAAAGCTGACGGTGATATTCTCCGGCATCCCCTCATGCACGGTTTTTGTAGTGTCCTGCCACCCGGCGCGGGCCTTGAGCCAGAAGATCGAGGCAATCGTGTCTTTTCCGCCACTCGCCCTGCCGTACAGGCTACGTGCCACAGTCAGATTGGCCCGTGCCACGCCCGTATCGAGTTCCGCCCGGTAGAACTTCCGCAGGGTCTCGCGCGCAATGTCCAGTAGCTTGGCAATCATCTTTTGCTCAAGCCCCATCCCCACGGCGGTCATCACCATCTTCCGCGTCTCATCCGTGGGTTTGTGCCGTGGACGGCCCCTTTTTTGTTTTTCCGGTATTCCCAGTCCATCTCCAGAGCCCCGCGGGGAACGCCAGCCCAGAAGCTTGGGACCGGAATCACTCACTTTGCGCCCACAACTGAAGTGCCAGATCATCAATGGTGGCGGCAAGCGCCACTTCGTACTGCGACAGGATGGAGAATATCCTCGCGTTGTTGTCGGTGAACGCGGGACTAAAGCTGATTTCCTCGATGGCTCTCACCAGAACGTCCACGGTGCGGGAGTGCCAGCGGTTAAATTCACTCAGGAAATCCTCTGAGACCCCGGCGTTGACGGCATCGCGTGAATACGAAACCACCGTCTCATTGAGGTT
>Ga0256381_1000060_pt1 | contig 11149 bp, 16 predicted proteins | sample LS1160viralmetaG_FD_189070 | JGI IMG/M metagenome (GOLD analysis project Ga0256381, IMG submission 189070) | Seawater viral communities from deep brine pools at the bottom of the Mediterranean Sea - LS1 1600m | ecosystem: Environmental > Aquatic > Marine > Bathypelagic | place: Mediterranean Sea...
ATTGAGGCCGACCGCTTGTCTACGACCTCACCAATGGCGCGGAGATTTGTTAGGAGGTTCTTCTTGCCTGTTCCGAAATCGACTTCTATTCCGTCTTTTCCAGAAGGCATGGGTTTTCATTGCTCATGTCCGAAATAACACACCAGGGTGGAGGAGGAGCCATTACGACCCGCCAGTGTCGCAACAGCCCTCCCCAAAACACCAACAGACTAGGCTTCGGTGGCTGCGCCACTTGGCCGGAAGGTCGCACGAACAATGTGCAAACTTTCCTTATCCAACACACGCTCGTAGTCCACAATCCAACCCTCAGTCGTTGTGGTCTTTGATGCTCCATACGTCACGACCATCGTCTTCTGCTGGTCGGCTGGCCCTTGAGCCACATCACCAAGCACAGCATCAGTCGTGTTGGCCGTATCGTCATACCAGGCTTCGATGGTGATATCATCCGTCGACCGCATACCCGTCGCCAGATGCTCTTTCCACGAATCACCGAATCCAGTAGACTCCACCATTCCAGCGTTAATCTTGATGCCGCCAAGAGAGATGATGTATTGCGACAAATCCCTCGCCGTCCCGCCAGAATCGTCAATCGTTACCGTTACACTACTTGGTCCGTATTTAGCCACAACATCCCCCCATGCCTGATGATAGATTACCCTCTAGCGACAGCGACCGTATAAGTAAAACTTGGACTAGACCCGCCGACCGTGGCGGCAACGCGCAAATACCTGTTCACCGTCCCACTGGCCGTCTTTCGCTCTGCCCCAATAGCCGTGGCCTGTGTAAACGTCGCCAATGTCGTAAAGGTTGAATCGTCCGCACTATGTTGCACCACAATATCGAGCGTCGGACTTGACCCACTGGCCGCAGTCACCTGCAAATACAGACCTGCGCCACTCGCAGAACTGGCCGAGTTATCCAACGAGGCTGAATTGCCAGTTGCCGTCCGAGCCGCAAGAGCCTCCAGAATCTTGCCGTCCTCAATTTCTCCAGACGCCGTATACGTCACGTTCAGTTTGTGCAACCCTTCCTTCTCAACAACCCGATCCACCTCTGCACCGAATGCCCCAGCAAACCCAGTCGCCTTGCTGCCAGCCGTGCTACCAGCAGGAGCTAACGTCACAACCTGACTCGTCGTTTCCTTCCCAACAAATGCCGCGACTGAACTGTTGGCCGCATCATCGAACCAGCCACTCTGCGTCAACTCAGCAGACCGGACACCCATCGGCGTTTGCTCTCTCCACGAATCCCCAAGCGCCGTTGTCTCTTCCGTGGCCGTGAGGGTCTTATACGAAACATTCGTCAGCACTCCGGCCAGCGAGTTGCCGCCTACCAGAAAATACCCAACCGAGCTTGGCCCATACTTCGCCATTTACGTCACCCCTATTTCTTGCGAGTCGCTGGACGCTTGGGCTTGGGAGAACTCCACGCCGTTCCATCTTCCACTTCAGACGAACCGACCTCCACGACCGACCCTTGTTTCAGTAGCACCTTCAACGAAGACGGTGGAACATCATCACAGAATCCCCCCGGCTTCACTTTCTTCGTTTTCAGCTTTGCCCGTTGCGCCTCTGTCAGCTTCGACATCCCCCCGGCGCTCTTAATGACGGCTTGACTTTTTTCGTCCGGATACTCCAACCCAACGACAGCCCGTAGACGTTTCATGTCGAAGACCTCTCTGCCCCGCACGCCTTGCACAGAATCACCGTCCTGCCACCAAAGCCCTCATGCGTTAGCTGCTTGTCCTTCCCCGCTCCGCACTTCGGGCAATTACTCATGATGGGTCTTTAATAATCTGTGCGTTCAGCGCATATACCGCCCGACCAGACTGGTCAACTTGAAGCAAAAACGGACTCGTCGGCTCAACCATTTCGTAGAACGTACTGGTCAGCGTCTCCGCATCCACTTCCCCAAGCGCATCATAAGCCGCCTGACAATTCGCCCGTGCCGTATCGTAGCTTGCGGCCCGAGACAAGACCTGAATACCAGGGAACTCCCTCCCGATACCAGCCAGCCCGAACTCCTTCTCTCCCGGCGGCCCACCAGTCATCACCACAGCCATTGCCGTGTCGGGAGTTGCTTCCGGTAACGCATCCTCAAACAGATCGGTGCCGACAGCCGTCGCCACACTCTTCGCCACCAGATACGCCGTTACTTCAGCCATCGTCGCCATTATCCAAAATACAGCGTCGTCAAATACGGGACATCGGCAGAATCCACCATCGCATCTGCCCGAATCGTTGGGCGAACCACACTCCCCGGCAACGTAATCTTATCCCTCGTATCGAATACCGTTTTCCCAAGCACTACTAGCTGAGAGGATGACGTTGTTTCATTGCCACGAGAATCCAACACCCTCGTCGGAACCTCATGCAACAACCCAGTCATTGACACCGCCGTGCCGTAAGTCGGCTTCCCATTCCTATCAAGCGTCCCTGATATCGGCGACCTCGTAAACGTCACCTGTAACCCACCGTCATTCGTCACACCATGAGCCACAGCCACCGCATCATGAATCGCGCTTGCGATGCTCATGTTCTTACCAATTCAGCCATCCTCTTAATCCGATGGCGAATGCTGTAAATCCAACTCGGTTCCAGCAAAAAATATACTGCATCAGGAACCACCTTCGGCCCCTTCGTCCCGCTAAACGTCAAATTGACTGGCCCAGCTTTTAGCCCAATAATGCCCTTGGTCGAAATCGCATCATCAGCCATTCGATTCTCAGCAATCACCTGACGAGCGAACTCAGCCGTCGCATCTTTCAGGTCAGTCGGAATGGAATCACTGTCCATTGAGTTCCCGTTCCGATCCCACATCCCCGTTCTCGGCCAGTTTAAGACCTGCACCGTATCAGACGGCGCACCAGTCCAGTCGACATGCTCATCTAAGAGCCGAGTTGCCATTAGCAAAGACTGGTCTTTCTCGTCATTACTTGCCCCAGACCATGTAGTAGAAGACTGCGGGTGATTGTCATCATATTGCGTAGCCTCTGCCCGAGTGCAGTAGGTGTTTGCGTTTGACGCACCCGCTGTTGCTACCAAGGTCGAGACAGCCATTTACCCATTCCTATCAAATCGCACTTTATTCTCTGGGCGCACGTTCACCTTGGGCCTCTTCACCTTTGGCACTGACCTCTTCTCACCGGCCTTCGTATGAAGGCTGGCATCAAACTCTGACGCATTGATCACTATCGTATTGCCCTGCTTATCTGTCACGGTCATCGTGTCAACGAGTCCCATAAAAACCAGCCCTTCCGAATCGTGAGGGCCACAGCCACCCCTAGCCGAGCAACTGCAGCCCTACACAATCCTCTGCCTCGGTCCTATCCAGCAATCCTCGCAGCCAACTCACGACGAACCAACGCAGCCCCATACAAAATATCGTATGAGTATCGGGTTTGCTTATGCTGGCGAGTGACCTCAAGCCTGAGTGTTAGCCCCGAATCAGGATCGAATGCGGTTTCCACAATCGAACCCAACGAACGGGCCTCATCACTAGCAGCCAGTGGTCGAGTCGCAAACGCAAAAGCGTCACGATGGAATGCAAGGTTGACCACATGAGTCGCCTTGAAAGTTAACGCCGCATTATCAGCCCAGGCCACTTTCGCATACGGGAACATTGTGATCACTGTAGCCGTACTAGAGGCGACCGTATAGGTCTGTGTATCACCAGCAACCGTGAAAACATCACCAGCCGCAGGAGCAGTACCGCCGCCGTCCCAGGTCAGCGTCTTATCTCCAACAGATACCGACGCATCATTCACAAGGATTGTGCCTGTTCCGGTGTTGGTATGCGTTGGAACATTCTGGCTCATTGCCCACATGCTACCGAGCTTGCGGCCAATCTGACCATTAGCAATAACGCCATCCCCTCCACCATAGCTCGCATCCTGAAAGGCGCGAAGGTTGATCGCATTAGCCTCTGCATCTGGATCAATAACGACAAACCGTGGCTCCATTGGAGCATTCTGAGTCGCAAGAGCTTTTCTCGCATCAGTGAATGCGGTCAGCGCAGATGCGAATGGCGTCGTGCCAGCAGTTCCAGCATACCCATAGACTCCGGTATACTTACCCCAAATATAAGAATCAACATTGTTTGCCAGCGCCTTGATAGCTTCTGACGCTTGCATCGGAATCGTGCCATCCATCACTTCCATCCGTTCCTTGTCGGTCAGATAGAATGGCGCTTCATACCACTGATCAAGCGCGATGCTGACGGATGTTGGTGCGCTATCAGAATTTGCCGGTGGGGTAATTGCAGGGCTTACCGCAGACGCAGTAATTGAAGACGGAATCGGCACATCAATGGTCGACCCCTTCTCACCCGCCATCGAGTCGTAGCCACGGTTGACCACTCTCGGCATTACAACCTGCTCGCGCAAAGCCAGAAGACCCTGAGCCAACAGCTTCGGTACAACTTCAGTCCATGTATTAGCCACGGTGTCTCTCCTCCAAAGAAAAACGATTATTAACAGCGCTTCCACCGGAAGCATGAGCGACACCGTCGCCCTAATATTTACTTGTCCGCTTTATGCTCTTTGCTTTTGCGCCTCTTTTCTGAGCATGAATCGCTCGCTCCGCTGCTTGACATTGCGCCAACGTCTTAAAGTGACACCCACCACGCTGGCCGTATTTCCATCTCCCATTAGAACACTTTACGCACGGCATTACGACCTATTTGCAGCCCTCGTAACCGTAACCTTCCCCTTCGCAATGTTCTCAAGGTTCCTCGAAAACTGCTCCAGGCTCGGGTCTTTCAATTCACCCGCTTCCATTCTCACGCCAGGGCCGATGCTATCTTGGTCGCCAGTTGACCTCGACGGCTTAAACAAGTGCGAGCCGCCATCTCTCTGCAACCCAAGCAACCACTCAAGCAATCCATACGGCTGATCAGGCTTAATGGTGCTGAACTTCACAATCCCATCATTCATAATCCGTGCTTCGCCATCAACTAATCGGAAACCCATATTAACGGCACGACCAAGCACGTCATCGATAGCTGCCGTGCGAACTCCAGCCTCGGAAGCAGTCTTCTGAACCAACCCTCGAAAAGTTGCTTGGTCTAGCTTCGACTGCGCTTCAGACTCGCGCTGCTTTGACTCGTTTAACTGCTCCTGCATCGGACTCACCGCAGCAGTTACAGCTTTCTGAATCTGCTCCGTCAGGGCGTCATTCGTCACAACCTTGGCGTCCTTTGTTTCAAGCTGTCGTTTTTCTGACATGAGCGTCTGGTAAATCGACGGGTCTACATCCCTGAACTTCTCGGTCATTTCGCCAAGCTGTCCAGTCAAGCTAACCTTATCGTTCATCAGTCCAACATTCGTTTCCCGGAACTCAGTGACCTTCGCCCCAAGCTCCTGTTCTCGCTTCGTCGGCCCTTCCACCGAAAGCGCCCACTCACCGTCCTGCTCTGTATACGCTTGACGCACTTCCTCCGGAAGTTTATCAAGTTCCTCCTGGCTCTTCAGCACCGCCTTGAGCGCCATCAACACCCCCTGTCCAATATATTCGCACAAAGACCACAAAAGACAAACACCTTTTATGCTTTGCCCTCTCGACTTCCTCTTAATTTCCTCTTCACTGCATCTCGCCGTAGTATTAGCGCAGCTTCTTCAGCCTCTTTCCTGGGCAACCCACCATCAAACTCCATAATCGCCGCACGTTCCTCAAGCTCTAATCGTTCGTCACGCGAACAACCCTCCGGCGGGAATCGATATGTGATGAGATGTGAATCCTTATTGATCATCATTTATTAGCCAGGAGTCGCCATCGGAATATCAACCATGCCACCCTTGGCCTTGATGTCTTTAATTTGACGGAACAGCCGTTTCCATTGATGACGGTGTTCCTCATCATACGAAGACGGAGGCTTGTCCTGTCCCAGCGTAATGGCGTATGCCATTTCTTCAATTTCTTCCAGCTTCACCATGTCATCCCTCCACTTCCTCAATCAGTGATGCCTTGAAATACGAGCCACGGAAAGTCACCGGCAATAACTCCAGGAATGGCAAACCGTCCTTCGGCAACCATCGCTTTCTCGGAAAAAGAGTATCCTTCATATCAACCATCCCCTCGTTGAGCAACAGCAACTCATCCTTCGTAAAGCCCTCAAGCACAACAGCCCCATCTCGGAGCATTGCCCGACCAGACGGCCTAAACCCATCCCCAGACAAATCAAAAAACCTTACCTGCTTCACCTTCTTTCACCTCCGTACTTATTATACCATCAATCCCAAGCTCAGGAACTCGCTTTGCTAGCGCCAAGCGGTAACTTCTGCCACCCAGCATCACCGTGATACCCAGACTTGACTAGCTCCCGAAGCAAGTCGCCCCTTTTTAAATGCCTCTCAACCCACTTAAATCGAGCTTTCAGTGCAGATATTTCATTCGCATTCATTCCAACCCCAAACTCCTCCACCAAATCATCAATGTCCAGCCTCGCCATATTCTCCAACACTTGACCAGCGAGCCTTTTGTCAATGTCCTTACCAGGGCCGACAACCTGTGCAAGAAATTCAACCGAATCACTCCTGAACTCCGTCATGCCCAATGTGTCATCTATTGCCATGTCGTGGATTTTCGTGCCACGATATCGCCTGTATCTCCGCGCATACCCCGATTCGGGAAAAGACAACCCGTGATCAATAGACACAACCCGCTTGCGCCCATCGATAACCTTCAGCATATAATTCGAGCTATGCCGATCAGTATTCCCAATTACTAAATCCAGAATCAACTGGCGCTGCAAATCCCCAGCGTCAATCTTTTCTTTATCCATGTAGGTTCTAATGTTAGTGCGAGGACGCTCACCCCGCACCCTACGCCCCGTCCTGATCATCGAACCTGGGCGAAACCCAGACTTCCCAGCCGTCTTCGCATCAGTAACAAATCGCTGTATCGACCCAGGCCCACCCGACCAACCTTTCGTCCGGCGAACAGTCCGCACCTTTGTGTCTGGCACCATATTCGTGCCAAGTAACCGATCTATCCTATACGCCAACGTCTCACGGCGAGCCAGATTGAAATCCGGATTCGTTACCGTGCTCCGCATCCCAGCAAAGCCCTCGCCCTCTGTTGGCTTAAATACGCCCTTGAAATCCTTGCCCTGCACAATCATCGTTTCGCTGCTTGACATCACGTCGAGTTCTTTTCTGCTTGTCACCTTCCCATCCAAATCACTAATGTTCCGATCTCCACTGTTGGCAATCGCGGTCGTTCTCGACTGGCGTAAAGGCTTCGGATACGAATCGCCCACAGTCTCATCAGCCTTCGCAAGAAACCGGCGATATGCGGGGCCGTCAACAATCTCAAGCTCCCCGCCCCTTTTCCACCGTGCAATCAACTTCGGTGGAACGTCCGCAGGGCTATTGTTATCCCACAAGGCAAACTCGTCAAACAAATCATCATCTATCGCCCGTGGCACTACACGAGACACACCCCGATGCGTCCCACGCAATACATCTTCCGGCACATACCTCCCAGACCTCTCTGCCCTCCCAAGCATCCGAATCATCGCTTCATCTGTGTCAATAGTGACGTAATTCCCTACAAGCCTTGTCGCGCCACGCTTTCGATATCCAGCCAACTTCCTTACAAACGAGTCGTAGTCTCCATCTCCAGTCCCGTCGGCAACAATGTTTAATCCTCTGCGCTGCCCTTCTTTGATAATGCGCTTCGCAAGGTGGCTTGCCTCTACATGCGTTATCGACGCTGCTTCAGAGCTACCCTCGACAACAAGCACCTGGTACTCTGGAAACATCCCACGGATTTCGTCTGGGTCAACAGGAGCCGCATTATTGCCGAACCGCTTCAAAGCTGCTTTATTGGCGACTGTTTTTCCAGACGCTGGCCCTCCACCCAACACCGCAATTTCTGGCTTCTCCACAGCAGTCGCCCGACGAATCAGGTTGCCAGCCTTGTCTCTCGGTCCAGCTAATTGGTGTTCTAAAATCTCATCATGGAGCTTCTGGCGCTCTGGCGTGAAAATCGGATTCCCGTCTTTGTCTTTCCCAATAACATGCCGATCCCATGTCGGCTCCAACGAAGTGCCTTGTGGGGTTCTCGGGACGGGCTTCCCTGCCGTCTTTTCTAGATTATCTGGAATCTTCCGCTTCGTGGGCCTTCGACCGGCTGGTCTTTTCTTCTTTACTCCAATCGCTCGCGACGAAGCAAGCGGAGGCTCACCTATTGGCCCAACACGCTGCACTGGACTCGACTTCGACGCCCTCACCAATCCAATCGCACACCGACACAACGGATGCAACGGCGGGGCTGGCACCCCATTCGCAAACCCCTGACCCATCGGGATCGGTTTCTTCCCCAACGCCAGGCACCTATCACACAAACGATCATCAGGCGTTACAATCCACTTCTTAACGAGGCGACTTGGGTCTAGCTGCCCCTGCTTGATCCCCTCCTCCCAGAGCAACAACTGACCCATGTTGGCCGCTCGCATGGATTCAGTCCTGGCGATAGCCTCTGCCCGTAACCCTCGGTACAGCTTCTCTTTTCTCTTTACAAGCTTCTCTATCCTTGCCGACGTTAATCCCTTGCCCTCTAGGTCTGCCCTGTAATTTTGCAGCGCCATATATTGGCGAGACTGCAGCCCAACCGACTCAAACACACGGTTCGCCACCTTCCGCGAGGATAGTCCAGAATCCATCGCATCCTTCACAGCTTGCCGTATGGTTTTGAGTTGGTCTTCGCCTATTTGGTCAATAAGGGTGCCGACCTTATCACGAGCGTATAAAGAGGCTTGTGGATTCGTAACGTCGAACTGGACAGCCGACGGGTCGTCTAGGATTTTCTCAGCACTGAGCTTGCCAGAATCAACAACCGTTTCCGTTATGATTTCAGTGATGACCGCACGTTGGTCATTGGCCTTGGTTCCCCAAGAATCAGCAACCAAGTCGAACACCTTGGGCGCATTCCCCTGCTTAATCGCACCTTCTACACCAGTGCGAAGCTCGGCCCCTCCAACCTTCCCAACAACATTAACAAACCCAGCCTCTAGAGCCGTGACCTTGGCATCAGCAACACCCTGGACACCTTTCCAGTCGTCCCATAAATCCGTGAACGGCATTCATCTCCTCAACCACGCCCGTACGGATCTTCTGCCAACTCCTCCAACGGAGGACACGCACAGTCATTTACCTTTGCCCATGCGGTGTTCAACAATCCGGTGTCATGGGTACTGGCTCCATTTTCCACCCTTACCCATGACACGCCTATGTTTGCTTCTTCGCCACCAGATTATTCAGCGCAACGATGGCGTCAATGACCTCTCTGGTGGCTTTTTCCACATCCTCGTCGTCCAGCAGGTCTTTTCCTGCTCCTGCCTCGACTAGCCCCAGCGTGGCCTTGACCATATACACCGCCGCGTCTTGCTTATATTGACCTCTCGGCGCTTTAATGAACTTCTCTACCCAGTTCACCGCTTCCACGATAAACGGAAACAGCTTCATCCCTAATGCCAACCATCCCATGACTATTCCTCCTCTGTGTCTCTTCCGGGGTCATCAGCCCCGGCGTTGATTAATTGCTGCTCCTCTGGCAATGTGCGCCCCGGTTCGATCCATTCGCCCTGTTGTAAATTCCAGAACAGTGTGTCGTGCGATAACGCGCCAGCTTGCCACGCTGCGACCAACACCTGGGCCTCTTTAGAATCCAGACGCGTATCGAAGAAATCCTTATTCAGCGAAAAAGACACATCATTTCCAACATCATCAATGCCCGCCCACCAAGCGTGCCATCGCATTACCTGATTCAAGCCCTGATCAAACGTCGTTGCCATTGTTGACAGCACCGAATACTCAGCCGACGAGCGAATCCTGAGCGCCTCTGCCGTCTCTGGTGACTTCCTCTGCTGTTCGATGATTCTTGCACCCAACGCCGCCATCCGTTCCTGCTTGGCCGCGCTCAATCGTTCAATTGAACCAAGCCCATCGCCCGTATACTCCAGCATTCCCGCTCTGGCGTTTGGCTCCGGCAACACCCACGCCCGAGAGCTTCCAATCGGCAAATCGCCATCCAACTCCACACCAGACACCCACGGTGTAGGCAACGAGGTTAAATGTGCTCCATGCTCATGGTCGGCGCTCGTCCGGTAATGCGAGAGGTTCACCTCGACCAAATCCAGCAACGGCGGCTTTTCTATGGCTGGCGTCAACGCGCTTGGCCCGAAAAACTGAAACGGAATATAATCCAGCGGCTCTCCTTTTCTTAACGGTATAACTGGCTTATCGAACTCCACCCAATCCTGCGACTCGATAGACTTGTCTCGCTTCTTCTGTCTAAACCTGTGGATCTCGTAATACGGGGCCGCGCTTTCGGAGTCAACTAGCTCCAGTACCCGAATCTGCGGAACCAAGATTGGCACCCACGGATCTAGCGGATCGACCTCCTCAACGGACTCGGACAACACCACCCGAGACAGTCGCTCTTGACCACCGATCACCGCCGTTCGCCAACTCAAAATATCCTCTGCAAGTCGAGGCACCCAGTATGGGCGGGGAGTCGTCATCCCAGGTGGAGGCTCGTCGGTCATCTCAACCTGAATACCAAACCGGCCCAGGATCATCACCTCCTGAAAACCAGTCATCGCAAAGGCGCGTATCGGTTTCGCCGTAAGCGTCACATCCTGTAAGTCAGATTCCAGCGCTGCCGGAAAGATCACGCTCGGGGCCGTCCTGAACACGCACCCGAGCAACCCCATGACCGTCCTAGCGGTAGCATTGTAAAACTCAGCCCTCTCGATGTAGTTCTCGTAGTTACTCGCAACTGATGGCAAGTACTGAGTGCCGCGAGCTTTCACAGCATCGCTCCCCTCAAAACAATCTCGGCACCGTTGCCACCTAGCAAGCGCTGTTATATATTCCGAACGAGGAGAGTTCACAGGCATAGTTCGCCTCTCTGTAAGTGTGAATATTTACACGCCACTGCTGTCGCGCAAAAGCATCAAGCGCCATTCGACTTTCCCTTAGGCGTTGACTCTCTTGCGTAGACATCTAGCTATACTTGGCCCGTCTCGCCAGCTTCTTCTGAACCATCATCTCGTTCAGGTCATGTCCGTCCGCCACAACGGTAATCAGCCACCGCCCATATTTCCCCTGCTGCCGATCCCCTGACGGTCGAGTAATAATCACCAC
>Ga0256381_1000063_pt1 | contig 10880 bp, 24 predicted proteins | sample LS1160viralmetaG_FD_189070 | JGI IMG/M metagenome (GOLD analysis project Ga0256381, IMG submission 189070) | Seawater viral communities from deep brine pools at the bottom of the Mediterranean Sea - LS1 1600m | ecosystem: Environmental > Aquatic > Marine > Bathypelagic | place: Mediterranean Sea...
AGAATACCTTGAGAGGGTAAAGTAGACCATACACTTTAGTTAAGGAGAAACTGGCAATGGTAGAAAGCGAATTACAGCGGTATAGAGACTTTGCGCCTACACCGTTAGATCCGAAGGGTCTAAACCTGGACAATCAACAAGACTGGCTTGTCTCACCTGTATCAGTTACCAGAGATACGGCCGATCATGATTACACCAAGTCTAACTGGAAAGTAATTGAGACCGAGCTAGAAAAGGTCGATCCTGATAATTATCAGGTGCATAACTTTGGACACTGGGCTTGTGGTTGGTTTGAGATTCTCATCGTCAAGCCTGGAAGCGTAGCATCTAAGGCACTGGTAAACTTTTGTAACCAGTTAGAAGACTATCCGATCTTAGATGAAGATATGCACAGTGAAATGGAACATAGCGCCGCGTGCGAAACGTGGCACTGGCTTGATCTAGCCGATAGGGTAAAAGCTATTCAGTACTCACAGGCACAAGGTGAGGATATATCAATATTTGCAGCAAGATCCGACGATATGCCGATGGTACAGTACGAGAATCATGGTGACGGTATTTACTTTTTCTAAAGGAGAAATAAGGCAATGCAGACACAATTACAGATAGGCACGATTAGCGAGGGTACCCTCAAAACCGAAGATATCGGGAATAACTTGATCTGGCATATGGATAGGCTTGATCTAGATACAAACGATCTGAATACCTTCAATAAACTCAAAAAAGAGTTTTCAGATGAAATAGAACACCTGGAAGAATCTGAAGAAGAGTACTCCGAAAAGCTCGAAAATATTTTTGACGAGATTAAGGAGATAGCAGACAACTACACTCCCGATTATTGCTATCTAGGTATGCACCAAGGCGATGGCGCTGATTTTGGCGTATGGCCAGTACCTGATCTGTTTATACCCACTACACAAGGTGGTTATGACGGCTACGTCTTTAGGTCAACGATTGAAACAAACGGAGTCGATGAGCACGTACCAGAGGAGTACTCGCATTATCTCGCAGTCAACGACCACGGTAACTGTACGCTCTGGTCACGTGATGGTGATACCTGGAAAGAATGCTGGGCGATTGTCTAAACCTTTCAACCGTTGAAACACTTAAGGGTACCGTCAAGGTACCCTTTTTTGTGTACGCTCGTAATATTCGAGACTTATGGTTGTATGGAAAGTCTGATCGAAGTATGGAAGTCTACTGCTCGTGTCATTGACGTAGTATGAACTTTCAGTGTACCATCCTACTTAGGAGGAATCATGGCAATAATTAAAGACGATAGAACAAAAGAAGAAGTACAGAAAACAATAGGCTTCGTTGTAGCAACTGACAGTTTCATGTCAGGCTGGGGAGATGCCCCAGGAAAGTCTATTGTGGCGGTACCTGTCACAAGCGATAAAGATCAGGCATGGGTAGAAACGGTACTCGGCAACCGTAGCGAGATGAAGCGCGTACGGTTTGCCTACGGTTCGAGCTACAAGCCGAGACTCGGCCAGGACGATCACTTACATATCTACAATACAAAAAACAGCTTTCGGCATTGTCCGACATGTCGTGATGTCGTGACGTTTACAGAGCCTTATAAGGGTGCTGGCGTTCTGTTTCATAAATGCGGGTGTAACGCATGAAGAATCTGGAATGGTATCAAGTGGCAGTACAGCGCCTTTCGGAGATTCCATTTGACACACTAGGCAATCTGATCGTGGTTGGCATACCTGTATGGATTTTACTGTATGCCTGGTGGAGAAAACACGAGCAGGAATATCAATAAAACAAGGAGATCACTGGCGATGAAAAACCGTAATAGGGAAACTCTCAAATGGCCCTACAACGAAACAAAACCAAGTAGTCATCAGAGAAATGGATGGCCTATAAACCGTGATGCGTTGACGTTTTGTAGCTATGGCGAAGGCGTGAGCGAGTGTTACCTGGTCTGGCTACACGATGAAGAACGAACCATTGCAAACTCAATGAAACCACTACAGGAGAATTGGACAGATAATCACTGTGCAGGATGCGGTAGATTGCTCATTCACGATAATACACAATTTGAATTACTGTTAGAAAAGGGGTAACTGGCGATGAAGAACAAAACAGAAGAACAGACGGAGGACAAGTAAATGGGTGACAGAAGAATAGCTCAGATTAAGACAGAGGGTAAGTCACTGTACTTCTACACACATTGGTACGGACATCAGTTACCAGAGGATGCGAAGGACGCTTTGAGGCTCGCGCTCCCCCGTAAGGACGATCACTCTTATGCGCTTCGGAGAATACTCGATCACTTAATACTCACCAGTCATTCGAGAGATAGCGAAACGGGAAGTGGCGTGATGTTCTCTCCAGATTGTGAGGACGAGTATGGCGGCGATGGGAGAGCCTCTGTCGTGATTGACCTGGATGCGTGGAAAGTCGAGTGTAAAACGTCCAAACAGGTGCGATAAGTGCGAAAAACGTGCATATGTAGCGAACTTAGCAGCACGGTAGGTTGATTGACCTAATCTTTCAACAGTTGAAAAGGGAGAAGTCATGGCAAAAGAATTTGAATTCCGAGAAGAAAAAATCATACGTTCTGTCACAGGCCATGTAACTGAAGTGAGAGAGGCCGTTTTTGCTCGCAGGACAGAAGACCAAATTAAATCTATATACCATGACATGGGTATAGGACACAGGCGCAATCTTAGAGAGGGAGAAGATTTCTCTAGAGATATCGTACATAGCGTCGTTCGAGTTAAATAAAAAGGGGAAGTGATGGCGCAAAAAATATACATTGTCACGTTAACAGACGAGAACGGGGGATTTACCGATTACGAGCGGAGATGCCCGACTGATACGGAAGTGACGTATTGCCCTGATATCTCAACAGCCGAGTCTGTAGAACGTGAGTTTTTTCAGGAGATTTCCGAGACAGAAGATTACCAGTCGTGGCTGGCGAGTCAACGGCGAAGCAATCTCACTGACGAGAGTTTCGAGGAGTACTGCGCTCTAAACGGATTTTTCGCTGACATCAAAGAAGGATTTATTGTTGACTCAACTAGAAAGGATACAAAGGCATGAACGACAACGTGAGACTGCTACAGGCTAAGATACCGATTGAAACAATCAACAGGCTTGATGACTACATCAAGAAAGAACAGCCACTCTGCCCTGGTAAGTTATCAAGGGCCAGCGTACTAACCATGTGTCTGAATGATTTCTTAGATACGGTGGAGAAGGTTAATGCGATACCTGTTAGGTAGCGCGGTATCGGGCGGTATTGCCGTGGCCCTTATGTGGCTTGATATAGAAATGTGGTTCATTGCCCTCTGTTTTGCTGCCACCAGCGGGTATTGTGCTGCATACCTTGAGGACTGGTCTATTGAAGTGGAGGATGATGACGATGAAACCTAATACCGGCGAGCTATTTGATGCCCTGAGCCTCCCATATGGAGGCGTGTCCGACCTACTCAAGCGAACGAGCCTGGAAGCTGCACTGAAGAAACATCCGACCATTGGGCCATCACAGAGGAAAGTCTACGAGGCGATTAAGGGATCTCCTGATGGCCTCACAGACAAAGAGGTGCAGATCCTCACTGGTATGCCTGGAGATACCGAGAGGCCACGACGTATTGAACTCCTGAAGGCCGATCTGATTGAAGAATCTGGTACGCGGGTGCTTGACGGTCGGCGCTCTGTCGTCTGGAGGGCAAAGTGAGTGTATACCCGCCCGATCAATACAATCGCATGAAGTTCATTGAAGCACTTGAATCTGAAGAAGACATGGTAAGAACTCTCGAACATGAAAGGAAACACCGTGCTTATTTATCAAGAACTAAAAGCAACAGTCTTCCAACTGATACCTTACGCGCTACTCGCGCTCCTGCTCGTTCTGTTCGCTCAGAACCAAGAGGACATCACACAACGAAGCCTTAACGACATTCGGGAGGATATCCAGAACCAGACTGAAGTGCTGGCCGCAATACGGGATAACCTACGGGATTCCGGTTTGGTGGTGCCACCCTTTCGCACGGGAGGAACTGCGAATGATTGACTTTGATGGCTTGCGCGAGGCGCTATCACTCAAGACAGTACCGGATGAACTGCTCCGAATCCTTAAAACGGCCGCTGCCTGGAGTAATCGTAGCGGATATAACATCCGTATCAGTTCGTTAAACGACCATACCCATAGCAACAACAGTCTCCACTACAGCGACTTGGCCGTGGATTTCCAAGTGCTTTCAAAAACAAAAAACGGAACGCCAAACAAGAGGGCGATGGGGACGCTGGCGAAGCACTTCAAATCCCATCTTGGTTACGGCTACGATGTTATCTGGAACAGTCCAGGCCACTATAACCATATCCACGTTGAGTACGATCAGAACGAAAGGCCACGAAAAAATGCCGACTAAAAAAAAGTTCTTTGGGAGAGGCTCAGTCAACCTTGCGATTAAGGATGGCAAGCCGAGCGAGGCCGGCATACGGAGGGTAGCGCGTGAACTATCCATTAGCACTGACGATGTTAGGGGCATCGTGACACTCAGCAATGCGATTCGAGGTGAGGCTAGCGATGGTGATTACGCCCCGCCACAGGTCATGTCGGCCTGTCTCGCCGTAGCCAGTGAAGTTATGGCCGAGTGCTATGCCCCTGAACATCAGGAGCAGTTATGCGCGGATATCTACGAGCAGTTACGGAGTGCTTGTGACCTGAAAGTGCATTAAGACCAATAACCAATCATTACAATGGTAATCCCGAATATTGACACGCCATACTATCTGTGATAAGATCACTGTAGCGTTGTTTTATCTAAAAATACGGAGGAACTGGCGATGGCAACAAAACCCAAAACATTACCAATGAAGATGAGTAGAGACTGGTTGGTGTCGATGCTTGAACACGACACGCTGCCGACAGGAATGACCTATAGCGATATCGTTACTGGTGTCTCCAGTAAACAAGAGGCTATTGATTTCCTGAAAAAACAACCTGAGTTTATAGGATGACAAAGCCAAGCGACATCAAAGAGTTTCTGTTTCATGTAACGCTGCCGAGTGGTGCGACTGAGCTACATGGGGCATTTGGCTCCAGCCAGGAGAACGCTTATAAGAAACTGGCCGAGCGTTTTCTGGATGCGGAGATCGTCCCGTATACAAAACAGAAAAAGAGGATATAATCAATCGGTAATTACAACGGTTGAAAAATTGAATAGGAGGAATCATGGTAGAAGAAGCAGCTGTACCCAAGACAACAAAGAAACGAACGAACGGGAAACCGAAATCACTCGTCGCTAAACTGTCTCAAATTATGGGCGAGATTGAAGAAGTCCCCATGAAGGGTTACAACGCCCATCACAATTATAAGTATGTGATGGAGCCAGAACTCTTTGATGCTATTCGGGGCAAGATGGCGGCGAATCATATTATGCTCATCCCGTCGATCACGGGCGTGGAGCGTGTTCCTGAGAAGGGTCTTGTGACAATCAGCATGAACTATCGACTCATGGATGGTGATACGGGAGAAGTCATTGATATCCCGTGGCGTGCTGAAGGTGCTGATGCCAGCGATAAGGGCATCAACAAGGCCACCACCGCAGCCAGTAAATTCCTCGTAGCAAAGATGTTTCTCTGTGTGACCGACAACGGCAATGGTGAAGCACCCGACGCAGAAAACCACAGGACTGAGATAACACCATCCAAGCCCGTAACGCAGACGGCTCCCCCAAAAGCGAACGGGAATAAGAAACCAGGGTGCATCTCTGAGAAACAACTGAAGCGTTTGTATGCCATTGCAAAAAGCAAGGATGCCGATGTTGAGTCTATCAAGGGCTATGCAAAGGAAAACTTTGGCTTTGATGGCCTTGAAGATATCCAGTGGAAGAAGTACGAGGAAATCATCAACATGATCGAAGCGGGAAACTTCACCGTGGAAGCGCAAGAAGTTACGGCTGAAGATATCCCGTTCTAGGACGATGAGAGAACTTCCGAAGTGGCGATCCAAGTGGTCGTTTAGTTCTGTATGGCAGTACCACTATCCAATGCCAGATATCCCTGGTTTTGAGAAACATCTTATCAAGGGTCGGGTTGTGCATAGATGGACTCAACAGGTGGACGAGGGGGAAACCGTACGCCCCCCATCTCCTTACGAGGGGTACTGTGAGGCATACAAGAAGTTCTGTCATACCTTCGCTCCAAGCTGGACGCATATTGAACAGCCGTTTGACAACGGCGAGTGGCACGGGTTCATTGACAGAGTGGGATACATCAGAGGCCACGATACCCTGGTCATCGCTGACCTGAAGACGGGGGCAGGGAAAGGCAAGGCCGCGCAAACAAGAATCGCCACCCAACTAGCCAGTTACGCAATGGGATGGAAACCAGAGGCGTTTGAGAAGGTAATAAGGGTAGGAATCTTCCTGCTCTCCGATGGGGCATGGCACACAAAGGTTTACGATGACAGGCGGGATTTTGACCGCTGGCAGCAATTACTTAAGGAGGCAAGACATGGCAATCAGGAAACTTCCGAAGAAGGTCGAGACACAACTAAACCAGATCAGCGAGGTAACGCTGGAGGTTCACGATCCGCAGACGTATCAGATGGCGTGCGAACACCTCTCAGTCGTGCAGACGATGAGGCGCACCATCACAAGCCACTACAAGCCGATTAAGGATGCGCTGAACGGTACGCGTAAGACGGTACTGGACATGGAGAAGGCCGACCTTGCGAAACTGGCCCCATCAGAAGAACGCCTCTCGGTACTCATTCAGGAATACGAGGACACAAACGAGGACGGGCTGGATCAAGCTGCCCTCACCGAGCAACTCAATCACCATCGCCTCACCACTAGTCGTGTTGTTGTTGAGGATGTTGATGCCTTAATTAAAGCGATTGCCGAGGGCAAGGTATCCAGCGATGTTGTAAAACCTAATATCCCTGCGCTCAACAAGATCGCCAAGCAATTCGGTGGCTTGTTCTCCATGCCAGGATGTCGTGTTGAGACAGATGTGACGCTGGTTACACGATGAGACTCCAGACGGGAGCTTTAGCTGTTGTTCCCCTGTGGATGGTTCTCAGTAAAAACATTCCAGCAGGGGCGCTACGACTCTGGTTGTATCTTCATGCGGTCTATACCAACAAGCGCACTGAGCTATCGAGGGCAGAGATGGCCGACCTGATGGATGTCACGGTAGAAACCATCGACAGGTGGATACATGCGCTTAGGGATGAGGGATGCTTGAAGGTCATCCACAACCGTACCGAGAAGAACGGCTGGATGCCAAACGAGTACGAATTGATTATGGTGCAGGGTAGCCATATTGATGTCGCTACCTACCACGATAAAATACCCCTACCTGAGCCAACTACGTCAACGATAAAGACCGCTCGTAGCCGAATGCGTCAGGCGGGTGTGTTATATAAAGAATTAAGTACTAATAAAGATCAAGTAGTACAAAAAACGACGCATCCGAGATTTAAGGAATGGTGGAGACAATATCCCCGCAAGGCCAAGAAACAGGCCGCGCTCAAGGTATGGCACAAGCTGGACGTAGAAACCGACGATGACCTATGGGAGTCTATTTCCGAGGGAACAAAGCGATACAACCAATACTGGAGAGCCAACCAGACGGGCATGCGCTATATCCCTCATCCAACTACATGGCTACGGCAGCAGCAATGGGAGGATGAACTACCCACTCCAACCCCAAAGGTCAGCAAGCAGACACAATCGCTCGTATCGGCCTCTGAGGGGTTCTTATCGCGCCATAAGGAGGAATCATCGTGATGACGCATCGTTATACGTCAGGAGAGCCTCAGAGGTTCCTACGGGCATTTAACAACCTCGCTGTTTCCAAGTCAGGGGAACATGATGAGGCTGAGTATGAATCGTATTTTGAACTGCTTGGCGAACTGCCGATAGATGCCGTTGAACAGGCCGCACGGGAACTTAAACGGACACCTGGCGCGTTTATGCCAGATGCGGGAACATGGTTCCGCGTGGCAGACAATATTGCAGCGGAATCACTGGTCGAGGATACCAACACCGACCTCAAGCAACTTTACGCACCGAGAGATGCAGAGGGGAGCGAGGTTGAGCGGATCAAGGTGGCCCGTGCCAAGTTCGTCGCTGATATGGAAAAACTCACAGGTCGTGTCCTTCCAGACGATCACCCGATGAAGGTATCCACGCCGAAGGTGCCGACCTATGCGTGTCTAACGTGTCAGGATTTGGGATGGGTGGAGGTTGAAGACAGACGCTATCAGCATTGCCAGTGCTGGACTCGGAATCCAGTGCTTGAGAAAGAAAGAGCAAAATCACGACTCAAGAGAACAAAAACTCATGTAAAATAACTTCGGGGTGCGGGGCAGCCCCCTGGGTTTGCTGGAACCGAGAGGTTTCAGTCGTGGATCGCCAGTCCACCTCCTTCCCAGTACTCCCCGTACTCCACCAATCTCATGCAATTCCCAAAACCAGAACCTCGGAAAAAAGAGAAGGCGGCTCAGAAGGCTCGTCGCAAGGCACATATCGCCAAGATACGACTATTGGTGTCAATGCGTGACAGGAGATGTCGTGTCTGCGGGGAGATATTCGGAACAGGAGAGCAGACCCCTGAAATGCACGAACTGAAAAGCCGCGCTCAACTTCGAGGCCGACCGATTGAAGAAATCTTTAGTCTGGAAAACTGTGTCATGTTGCACCGGAAATGCCATCGTGACGTGACTGAAAAAAGGATATCCCTAAACCCATAAAGGAGAAACAATGGCTAAATTGAGTCCACAAGAGGTATTCGACATTAAAGAGCGTGTCCACAAGGACGCAGAGCGTATCCACAAGGAATCAGAAGCATTTATACAGAAGCAACAATCCCTAGAAAACCAAGAGCGAATGATTCGGGTGCTTGAAGGCATAGAACACGCGCTAGACGGTGGATCGTGGAACCCAGGCGTCAGGGACTCACTGGAGAACCTCGAAAAGATTGACCGAAAACTGGAGCGTATTGTGGACGCTCTCAATAGAATCGCCAGTAAAATGCCCTAGCATCAATCGGTAAGACGGGTATCATAAAATTTCAATACGATGATTCGCACTGTTGGGAGTTTGTTTTCTGGAATTGGCGACATAGACCTCGGTCTTGAACGAGCGGGGATGACAATTCGATGGCAGGTAGAAAAAGATGACTGGTGTCGGAGGGTTCTCTCAAAACACTGGCCTGATGTGCCTAAGTACGAGGATATCACCACACTCACAGGGCATGAACTTGAGCGAGTAGATGTATTAGCGGGAGGATTCCCTTGTCAGCCAGCCTCAGTCGCAGGGAGCAGGAAAGGAAACGAAGATGTCGAAAGATGGCTCTGGCCGCACTTTGAAAAACTTATTCGCGTACTACGACCACAAATCGTCCTCGTGGAAAATGTCCCAGGCTTGTTTACCGTTAATGGGGGAGCCGCCTTTGGAGAAATTATCGGTTCACTGGCCTCGATGCGGTATGACTGTGAATGGGATGTTATATCAGCAGCCGACGTTGGTGCGCCGCATCTCCGCAAGCGCGTCTGGATCGTGGCCCACGCCGACAGCGAGGGACTACAAGGGATGCGGGGCAAACGGTCGGACGCGGGACGGGAAAATACAAGTGGATACGCTGGATTGGGCTGTGTGGCGGTGGCCCACGCCAACCGCGACCGACGCCACGCCATTCACGGGGGGGAACTTGTTTCAGACGAAAAGCGGAAGCATACGCGCTCGATTGCCAGACGGACGAACCAGCAACCGTGGTTTGACTGCAATGGTGAAGTGGCCGACGCCGGATGCGAGTCCGAGAGGCCCGACAGCTTTGGATCTGATAGTGAACGATTCCACGGTGAAGCGGAGGGGGTCTGGTCAGCACCGGGGGATCAATCTTCAGACGGCTGTAAAGCTCCGCGACGGGTCTTCGACGGTAAAATTGGAGGGATCTGGAAGCCTGAACCCAGCGTGGGTCGAGTGGCTCATGGGGTACCCCGCAGAGTGGACCGACTTAGAGGACTAGGAAACGCCGTCGTGCCGCAAATTGTCGAGTGGATCGGAAGAAGAATACGTGCCGCCTATGGCAAAACGAGTCGATAAAAATCACAAGGAACTAGTTTCCGCGCTTAGGAAAATCCCAGGGGTCACGGTGTTCAGCTTGGCCGATCTTGGGAAGGGTGTTCCTGATATCTGCATCGGGTATCGCTCGTTCACCATACTGGCCGAGATAAAAAGTGCGAAGGGGAAGCTCAATCCACTTCAAACAGAGTGGCATTTCACATGGACAGGAACCCCTGTGGTTATTCTCAGGGACACTGACGACATCGTAGAACTGATCAAGACACTGGATACATTCTATGTGGAGCTTGGGCATAGCATTGCCGAGGCGATAGATACGAACAACTGAAATTGGAGGATCAGATGGCACTCGATACAGATTCAAGTAACAGGCATCAACTCAAGCAGGGTATTTTGTTTACCGTTCAGCAAGCCAGTCGCATTCTACAGCTTTCGCCACATACGCTTCGAGCGTGGATCGCTAAACGTAAAGTCGGCGTGGTGCGACTCGGACGGGTAGTACGTATCCAATTAACGGAAATTGAACGGCTGATTGAACAGGGTCAGATTCCAGCCCTAGAAGAAACTCGCCCTAACGATCAAAACTAAGGTTAGAAAATCAGAACTAACCCACTTTACAGGGTGTTAAAAAAAAGAATAAGCACCCCCTTAAGGAGAACCCATGACAGAGATTTCACTGGTCACAGACCCCACTGGCGTTGTTGCGCCACGCCCTGATGCCCAGGCACTTAGATTAACGGCGGGTATCCTGATGACACCAACCGGAGCGGTCATCAGTGAGGACATCACGCTTGATGAATTTTGTGACGGGTTGAAAAATTGCCA
>Ga0256381_1000065_pt1 | contig 10701 bp, 8 predicted proteins | sample LS1160viralmetaG_FD_189070 | JGI IMG/M metagenome (GOLD analysis project Ga0256381, IMG submission 189070) | Seawater viral communities from deep brine pools at the bottom of the Mediterranean Sea - LS1 1600m | ecosystem: Environmental > Aquatic > Marine > Bathypelagic | place: Mediterranean Sea...
GTACTCTCACATTCCAAGACTCAAAATTAAATACGATACTGCTGTCTGCGGCTTCCATGTGACTCCCACTATAATAGACCATGAAAGATGATTATGACATAACAAATCTAAAAGAAAAAAATAAAAGAATTAACAGCAGAAACAAAGGCAATACTTTTGAAAGAAAAATAGCAAAGCTTCTTAATGAACACTTTAACATTAAAGAGTTTAATAGATCTCCAGGGTCAGGTGCTTACGCCACTACTCATAATCTACCTGAACACTTAAAAATATATGGAGACTTAATAACACCTAATAACTTTAGGTTCTGTATAGAATGTAAAAAAGGATATAATAAGGAGAATATATATAGCTTATTAGATAATAGTTCAGACTTCTGGGGATTCATAGAGCAATGCGAAAAAGATTCAGAAAATAGTTACAAATTGCCCTTAATCCTGTACCAGCAAGACCGTAGGGATATACTAGCCATCACGCAAGCTGATGTATTCCCTACAGATATAAATAAGATAAAAATCTATAAAGAAAAGGAGTATGAAATTTTTAAACTAAAAGATCTCCTACTTAGACCAGACATTAGCTGGTTTTAATAAGGGATACCAGATCTTCTAAGATTTTTTGTTGGTTATCTAAGTAACCAAAGAGTAAAGTCTCAGCGTTCTCTGGCTGAGGAACTTCAATTTTTTCATGGACCTTAGCTCGTTTTAAGGCTGCATGTCTGCCAATGACTAGTGACCCTCTAGTTACTGCTTTAGCTCCATTCCATGTCCTACTCTGTCTCCACGAAAGTTTATCTTGATCATCTCCCTCAGGGTGTGTCTCAGTTTTCTCTCTATTAATCATATTAATAGTAGCACCAGCATGAGCATGTTCCCCTCTAGCCTTGGGCATTTCAACAGACCAAGTATCATTCAGCACCCCTCTACTGGCATCATTTATAGCATCATTATGAGAAAAAGAAAAAGTTTCCATACTACTAATATCTTGAACTGTACTTGGAAGTCCTGCATCTACTCCCCCTACTAAGGTAGCATTGTAAACTAACCATCTTCTAGCTTTCATAGCTTCAGGAGTTAGCTTTCCCTTCTTGTCTCTACTATTAGCGTCAGTGCTTACTTTCATAGCAAGGAAGTATCTTTTAAGACCTTCATTAACCTTTGCCATATTAACAGGGTCGCTTAGATCTAACTCATTGCCTTTCATGTCCGAAAACATTCTAAGTAACTCGCTATGCTCTAACTCATCAAAGGTACTGTTATCTGCTAATATACCTCTAACGGTTTCTAATTGTGTTTTTCCATTACTAAGGGTAGTATTGCCAGTTTCTCTATCAAAAACTTGAAGACCTCCTTGTGGAAACACATCATCAATACCCATTGTAGCCTTTACTACATTCCCATCTGAATCTAGTACGGGATTTCCTTGAGCATCTAATTGAGGAATTCCTACAGACTGGGCTCTTAATTGTTGGTTGTATTCTCTAACCTCTGTGACATTTTGCTCTGTGAACCCTAACCTCTTTTTAACCACATTATAATACCCTGGAGCTATTTCAGGAGCATTACCGTCAATCATATTTAATACTGAATCCGTTTCTCCCATGGTCATTTCAGTAAATCTTTTAGCTTTTGTTTTTAATCCATCCCCCAAATGCCACGCTTCTCTATCCATGTCTTCTTCGGTTAAACCATGCAACTCCACCCAGAAATCTTTTGATGCCGCTGGGTCTAATATATCACCCAATCTTTTTTTATGTTCTTCTTTTAATCTAATGCCAAAACCTGCTGCTGCTCTTTCTGCTCTCTCCTTGGCTGTAACTACATTGCCGTCATCGTCTATCTCATCTCCTATAAATACAAATGAGTTGTCTGCTTTATGCCCTTGACCTTTTACTTTACCTACTTGAAGAACAATATCAGGCTTCATATAGTTAAACAGAGGAGCCGAGAGGGCACTTAATTTCATAAAGAAGGACATAACCTCTTCCTCCGTTCCCCCCACTAAAGCCTCTACCTCTTGGGCTACTTCTTGAATTGCTGCACCTCTAGCATCAAGAGAACCTGTATCTACCTTTTTTAACCAAGGACCCCAAGCCTGTAAAAATTTATTTACATCAGCAACAATCTCCTTTCTAGTAAGCTCCCCTAGCATACCAAAAAGTTTTTTCTGTTTAGTAGGATTAGAAATAAGCTTAGGTATCATCTCGACTCCTGCTAAAACTACTGATGCCATTTCATTAGTTTTTCCTACAAAATCGTTTATTGAATGCTGGTCATACCCTGTATCTCCAACAGGAGTGCGCTCAATTTGTTGACCACAAACCTTTTCAGCTTGATCCATAAACCATTTATCCGCAGGACTAGGAGTGAATCTAATACCCTCCGTAGCATCCTCTGCGGTTAGAGCTACAATCTTACCCTTCTTATCTTTTCGTATGGAGTTAGATAGGTTAGTACAAGCTCTAAGTTTTGCTGCTTCACTATCATTAGGGAGCCCCATCCGATAAAGATTCTCCATAGACTGGAGAGCGTTCTGTATCATATTTGACTTTACCGCAGGGTCCATGTCTACCTCTTCTAGCCGACCTGTTGCCGAACTCAACCTAACAAGACGCAGATCTCTTAATTTCTTTTCCAACGACTGCCCCCTGTTGCCTACCACATATGATGCTGGCTCATCAACCCAACTCATTCCTTCGGCTGCGGGGTTACTAGCAGCAGCCCTTATGGAATCAACTAAACCTTGAAGAGCAGTTTTAACCTGAGGTGTGGCACCTGTTCCTAATAAACTTCCCGCATTAATCTTAGCTGTATCTATATCGCCACCAAGCATTGCGATATCTCCGTGGGAATTAGCTAAAGCATTTTTATATCCACTCAGTTCTCTTGTGTTAACCTTGCCCCCCCCAGAAATAATCATAGCGTTGGTAGAAGACCCTTCTCTACGATAATACACCGCAGTACCCCCCTCTTCTTCTGGGTTAGTAGGTCTTAAGGTAACGGAATAAGCTTGGTTTGTTGCAGGAAGGTTCATAGTACCTGCGGATTCTCCTTCTGGAACATCAACCGTTGGGAGATTACCTATACTAATATTAACATTTTCGCTAGGCTTCCCAGGAGAGTACCCCTCAAATTCTTGAGAAAGTTTTTGCTCAATAGCTTCCGCTTTATCGGGGTCAGTTTTTTCTAGTTGCTGAAACTCCCCCCTTTCATCTATCCTAAGAGCGAACTTCCTCTGTTTAATTTTTTCGTAGCTCTCTAGTAACTCTTGAAAGTAGTTCATGTTCTATTATAGAATTAAGAACCTACTCAGTTACAAGAACTGAGGTAGGTTCTTTATTTTCACGCATCAAACTCTATGCCGTATGAGAGGAATGGAAATGCTTTAGGAAATCGTATCGGAAGGTTACTTCAACTGTGTGAAAATCATTAGTAGAGTAGTTATACTCAGCAAGAGTATACTTTTTAGGATACGCTCCTATCGCTGTAATATCATTAATAGGTTGCATGTCAGGTCCTAACTGAGTTAAGTGAATAGGGTATTTAAAAAACACCCCTCCCCCTTCCATATCTCCAGTCATAGGGTTATATGTAGTGTCGCTGAAAAACTCCCACAGAACTTCACTAATCTTTTCCTCTCGAATATTATCAAAGGTTATAACTAACTCATCCATGCTAGGCTTTCCAGGATAGTAAACCTTATCATTTACTCGGTTAACTTCAATGTCTTCTACAGACATGCCTAAACCATTCACCTGCTTTGCTGCAAGAGTTAATGGTTTAGGTTGGCTACCTTGGGTAGAAATGCTGTGTGTAAAAGTTATCTCCCACTGATAAGCTCTAATAGAATCAAGCTTATTGGAGATAATAGGAATGCCATCAGTGTTTTCTCCACTAATATCTCGATACAATGTGTCTGCATAATATGCCATTTAAAATTCTCCTAATTTCCTAGTTGCGCTGATTGATTTGTTAGATTAATTTCGAAGACAACAACCTCAGCAGTTTTTGTTGGCTTCACTAGTACCTTGCACCACATTTCGTTTCTATCAACACGCAAGGGTGTGTTAGTGGTTTCATCACACACTACTCTGAACTGAGTAATTCCTCTCCGAGCTTGAATATCAGCTAACATTGGGTTGAGCAGGTTACCTACCCTCTCCCATGTGAATGTATCGTTAGGCTCAAACACAAATTGTTGAGTGGACATCAGGATCTGCTTTCTTATATAGATCATTAACCTTCTAATGTTAACTCTGTCGAGAGCCGTTGGGTTACGCTGAGTAGTACGCTGTCCAAAAATTGTAATACCCTGTTGTGGGAAGTTAACAATAGGATTAACCACATTCCCTCCACTATACATACTATCTCTATCTCCTTGATTACATTTTACTTCCACCTGACTAGGCTTTGAAAGGCGACCTCTAACAAATCCCGCAGGTGCGAACCAAGCGTCCGCTACTCCGTCAGTAAATGCCATTTGCCGCACCCCGTAGATAGCAGGATCATACCACCTATCTTTGCCATCAAATACATCAAAGGTTTTAACCCAGGGCCAGTAACACGCAGCATAAGAGTTGTTAAGGGCAGCAGAGCGAGAAGTTTTTAATCCATTACTCCAATCAATAGCATCTTGAACAGTTCCTACTCCGTAAGGAGGAGACACAACGGCCAAGAAGTTTTGAGTATTCTGAGCTAAGGTTATAAGGTTATTCTGCACAGCCTGTAAAGATACCCCTGGGATACATGCCATTGAGATATTAAGAAGATCATCATCTAAAGCTTGCATCCCAGTCTTAGGATCAACAGTATTGCTTCCAATCAAAGCAGTAGCAATAGCATCCGTATCACTACTATCTGCACCATCTGTTCCTCCTGCCATGCTGTAAGTACCCTCAACTAATTTAACAAAGCGAGGGTTAATTTGTCCAGCGGCAGCAGCCGAAGCGGCAGCATCTATTGTTGTTGCTGCTACTTGAGGGCTTCCTGTATTCGTACTGAAGTATGACATTCTAGGAGCAACACCTGCTGGTTTAGATGCGTCATCTGCTGCTGCCCAACCCAAGGCAGTGTATTGGTTAACAAAATTGTTTAAAGCACTGGCAGTGAAATTATTTTGTCCTGAAACAAGAAACCCTTTAATAGTATCATTGGTGGGGTCCACGGACCCTGTGTTAACCACATTCTCAATAAACGCCCCAGAGTTTACTAGAGAAACATACTGAGAGAATCCACCAATAACACCATCCTGGAATACAGCTAAGTTATTATTACTAGCTCCTATAGCGTCGATCTTTATGGCATTCCCGCTTGTATCTCCTCCTGTAGTAGTTCCTTCATTATAACCCGTTCCAGGGTATAAACTTTCCACTTCGTAAGCCGTAGTTAAGCTCTGATTATGTTCAAAGTTTCCTCCATATCCTGAAGCGGTTGATGAAAGCTGTCCACCATAAACAATAATAGATGATGCGAACTTACCTGATGATCGAGGATCTCCTACCGAAGAGAATCCTCCACTTCCGTCTGTAGGACATAGGATAAGGGCTCCCGCTCCTTCATCAAAGTTTCCGTCAGAATCTAATGCGCTGTAAGCTTTAACTTTTAACCAAGCACCTGATCCTGCCCACTTCCCTGCGATAATACCACTCGACTCAGAGTTTGCAAATTCAGTATTATCCGCAAAGACACCCACCTTATCAGCAGCAAGACTTCCTCCAAATTTAGCTCTTAAAGCTTGGTATTGAGATCCTGTAGATCCTACTGTTCCTGCAATAACAGGCACCTCTCTATCCACAGTATAAGCACTAACACCTGTGTCATCATTTCCTGCGTTAACTTTAAACCACATACTTCTACCACCATCAACACCTATGGAGGGGTCTGTGCTTCCTGCGGTTATACCACTAACCCCAATAGAAGGGCATGAACCCAAGGGTATAGTAGCAGAGGCATCTGCTGCCGTACTGTCTGCGGCTCTAACAAAATACATAGAGTTAGTAGTTTCTAGAATTTCTATAGAACCCTCTAATCCTTGACCATAAATAGCTTCAGAAGGCTTGCCAAAGGTATTAATTAAATTCTCTCCATTGGTGATGAGAGTTGCTTTATTGGTAGGTCCTTTTGAAGCAAATCCAACAATACCTACAACAGAAGGGTTGACAGAGGGTGAATACTCACTAATGTCTTTTTCAATGGTGTATACACCTGGGCTTACGAATGATGGCATCTAAATACTCCTATGCGTTTCTCACGCTTAATAATCTTCTTCTAATCATGGTCTGAAGCTGGTCACTGATGTACCCACCAGGAACTGACATACTTTGCTTTGGGCGCAGCCATACCGCTTTTGCTCCCTTAGGAGTATTGAAATATACCTCAAACGACTGTAGACTTTGGTTTGTTATTACCTTCATAATAAGGGTTTCTCCATAACTATCTACCCCGCCAAGGCAATATTTTTGAATAAAATTTTCATATTAGCAATCTACTATAGGGCTTTCTATATTAAACCTCTGTATCTCCCCAGTAGAGGTTATTTTAAAGCGAGGATTCTTAATATAGGTTTCCACTCTTATAGTAAATGCTCTTCTCACAATTCTGTCTTCTCTATCCGCTAAAACCATAGAAGAATTATCACTTTCGTTTACTATAAAAGCAGGTGTGTGCAGAGCGTAAGGGGTTTCTACTGCTAAAGTAGGGTTAAATATAAGGCGAACTTGCTCTGCTAATTGATCCATATCCTCTAAATATTTTGCCCAAATATTGAGTGTGTAGATAAGATTTACAGGTCGATCCACAAATCGAATAATCCTCTCGGCTCTTTGTTTTATCTCATCCCAATAAACTTCATGAATTAACATAGGCTTCACCCTCCTGCGATTGTCAGCCTCTTCTATGGAGGTTTGAGCAACGGTAGTGGTAGGTAATATAATATTTTGTTGTTGATTTAATTTAGCTATAGCTCTTTCAGGACGAGCATGAGTGCATTTAACTGAGATTACTTTTTGCTCTTCGTTTAAGTACTTTAGCCCTGAGAACCTTGCAATAAGAAACCTAAGAATTTCTTTGTACTCAGCATGAGGAGAATTTCCCATTACACTAGGATCAGACTGCATTTCATCAAGAAGTTTCATGTATAAGGCTTGGGAACTTCTTCCTCTAGGTACATCAAAAGTACTCGTAACAGCGTCATCGGGGGATTGAATAGTGGTGGTTATAAGATCTTCCTGATCATCCCCACCCTCGCCTGGATCTCCTCCCCCCGCTCCAGGATCTTCTCCACCATCTCCACCACTGTTAGGATTGTAATCAAAGCCATACCATGCCGCAGGTCGAAGTGTATAACCCAGATATACCATAGGCTCGGGCTGGGGACCTGGAAACCCTATAGGTTCAGGCCAAAAAGGAAGGAAAGGATCACCAAAAACAAATGGAACATCTGGGTCCATCCCTAATTGATTCAACAATACGGACCCGCTAAGAGCTTTTACAGGAAGTTTCCACGCATCTAAAGAGCTATTGTAGGATGGAGCCCCTGATAATTGAAATAAAAGGTTATAGGGATTTACTAAACCGTCCACAGCATTTATAAGACCTACTAAAAGTCTAAACAAGCTTCCATTAGTAAGCTCTGCAAACCCTCCTTGATTAGTTATAGGAGTGTTGGTAGGAATACCACTAACATCTTTAGCTGAAGCCCATATCTCTCCTATCGAAGGTATGTCATAAGTATCATCTGGAGGCACCCCAGCCTCTGTTAATCCTGCCCAATCATATATGTAACTGCCTACAGGAACTCCTCCTGAAGGTTCCGTAGCAGATGAACCTTGATCTAGTTTATAGCCTCCTCTAAATTGGTATGGCCCTTCATCTGCTCCTCCTACAACGCCTCCTAGTTTTGGGGACTCATAATTACCATAAAACTTAGGAGTTAAACCCTCTGTAAGAAATATAGAAGGATCAAAAGGAAGTAAGTTGCTCATATATGCTCACCTAACCTAGGAGCAGTCTCCGTTAGTGGGGTGGTCTGAACATCAGCAGCATCACGGAGGAGTTTAGCAGAGCATACCATGTGGAAAACACCATACGATTCAAAGCTATCCTCCTGTACTTGAAACAATTCATACCTTTGGTTCTGGAATTTAGGCAGGATTACATCCCCTGGAATGGGGGCTCGACCTAGCTTCTGTAAAATATATGTCTTGTTGAATATAAATAACTGATCATTAGTGAGTTCAATTCCAAACTCAGTTAAGTTTTCTTCTAATACCTTAGGCTCGTAGTGACCATGTACAACAATAGGTTCTTCTCCTATAGGCTTGCTCCTAAGTTCTCCATAAACCTCGTCGTAAGTTTCGTCTCTAAAGAATTTAAAGTAGTTTAATTGAGATCCTCCGAGCCTTATTAATTCATCGTCTACCAAGTTAAATAAATTGATATCAGGGTTTCCAGGATCAAATAAGCTTAAATTACTGTCAGATTCTACCTCAGGAAGAGGAGGCATCTGAACATCAACATGATATGGTGGTACTTTTGCCATAACTAGTAACAGGTAAAGGTGGGTGGCTCCTCAATTTGAGTGATAAGTTCTTGCTCTAATCTCTGCATTTCTTGTTCGCCTTCTGCAACAAGCTTATCTCCATTAAGAGTTGCTCCCCCTCCAGGCGAGGGAAGGGTTGCATACTTACCTCTAATCTGACCAAGAACAGTTTTTGAAACCGCAAGAGCAAATTTCTGTACCCAATTTCTGTACGCTGGTTGAATAGTATCAGAGTTTAACGCTCTGTATTCCACTATAACGGTGTCATTAACCTCAGGCATAGGGTATATTTGAAGCATTCGGTTGTCAATAACATTCCAAGAACCTTCCTGACTCAAAACCTTTCTCATCATCTCTAAGTTTTGTTGCAAGAGATAAAAATCTCCTACACTAAAATTACTAAAGAGAAAGTTATCTTGGAAGTACTTAATAAAGAAATCAAATTCCAAAGTTCCTGCTTGAGACTGAATAGTAAGAAGAGTTTTCTTATATACAACATACTCAATGTTGTTTAACATATATCGTGGGAGTTCGTACTGATTTACACCAGCAGATGCCTCAAAAGCTGCCATTTGCAGAGTCCAGAGAGGTGCATGGTAATCCAGCTTAGTGATAGCCTCATCTATACAAGACTTTAGCTGAAAATCAGTTAGCTCTACCCTGATTACAGGGTGTCCTAATCTAGCTAAAACATAGTCTCTAATGCTTTGATCAAATAAACTAAACTCAACAGTATCAGTAAGCTTGCCTGTGTTTAGCTTATCAGGGTCAATATCCCCTCCTGGTGTAAAACTATCAAGCCCAGGTTGGATTGTTACTCCGAAGCTATTTCCGTATCTTAGGGGTGTTGGGTTTGCTCCTATATTTGCCATTTAAATCTCCTTTTTTTGTTTCTTTTTTCGCATCTTCTATTAGAACTAAATACGGATATTTTACCTCGGTGGATGTTTCAATAATTTGTCGTGGCCTGATCTCAATGATGCGATCATTTAGGCACACAAGCATTGGGAATTGGCTCGTACTCTTATATCTATACATGTTCTACATATTATATAGGTAAAAAGAAAGACTGGGAGGACCCAGCCTTTCTTTTTTTTACCTAATCCTTATTAGGATTACTAGAGTGCAATACCAGCGTTTGGTGAACCAGTTAAGGTAGCTTGCTGGACGAAGGGGAAGGTGAGGTAGTTGGCAGTAGGCCCAACAATTCTCACGATCCGATAGAATCTAGACTCAGGAGTGATAGCGACTTTGCCGTAGCGAGTCATGATACCCTTCCTGGGCTGGAACGAAGCAGGATCAACTATAGTTGGAAGCTGCTGTAATGGGATATAGGGTGCGTAAACATAACCTGCATCCATCGCGTTAGAGCCTTTATAGCCTACAAGAATCTCGTCTTCAGGATACATAGGATCAATGTACATGTCGTACTTACCTGCGAACTTACCTTTGAACTGAATAGTTCCACCCATGTTACTAGGACCGTCACCTGATGGAAGACCTCCTTCAAGCTTTGCAGCAGACTCAAGAAGAGAAGCAACAAGGGGTGAAGTGAGGATCCAGTTACCAGGACCGCGCCATGTAGACTTATAAATGTCCTGACTAGCGAGGTTAATGGTAGCAAGAAGGTTTGAGTACATCTGACCCACATGCTGAGGAGCAAAAGCACCTGAACCAGCACCGAAGTCCACTAGGAAAACATTTCTACTTCCATCCCCTGCGGGGTTAGTAGCAAGCCCAGACTGATCATAAGTGTAGCTTCCTGCAAAGTTATCTGGGTTAAAGACAAAGTTGTTAGGGTTAGCTTGATCAAGCATAGCTCTGTTGAACCCACCTAAAGTATTAGTAGCTCCAGGATTGACATCATATGCGATCATTCGAATATCTTCAATAAGCTCACGGTCAATCTCTAAACGAAGCTCGTTGCTGAGAAGCTCAGTAAGCTCCTTCTCAAGATCAAGACCGTGGTAAGCTCTCAAGTCTTGAGAAGCCTCCATAGTCCACAGAGCCCTCATCTTACGAGTTCTTGCAGCAACAGGTTGTTGTTGGATGTGGAAAGTAATCTCTGGGATTTCACCAGCAGAGAGTCTTTCACCAGCAGATACATTGAAGCCCCAAATCTTATCGGTTTCGGGCCATGCGGCGATCTGACCACCAAGAGTA
>Ga0256381_1000067_pt1 | contig 10472 bp, 13 predicted proteins | sample LS1160viralmetaG_FD_189070 | JGI IMG/M metagenome (GOLD analysis project Ga0256381, IMG submission 189070) | Seawater viral communities from deep brine pools at the bottom of the Mediterranean Sea - LS1 1600m | ecosystem: Environmental > Aquatic > Marine > Bathypelagic | place: Mediterranean Sea...
ATTTGGATTGGACCGGACAGTCGCGCAGCACGACATCCAAAATCGACGACTTGATCGCATCCTCCCCTTGCTCGAAGTGTATACACGCACCATGCAGGGCCTGGGACAAGGTTACACGTTCCATGACCCGGAGCGTACAGGGTATATGCAAGACATCGTCAAGAACTACCTTCAAACGCCAGACGTAACAGCCGCAGACCTAGACGACCCAGACAGACGGGGGGGAACGGAAGGAACAATGTGGTGATCGAGGTCTGGCCGACATAGGAACTCGACAGCGACAGAACGAGAGCATCATGGCACAACGCATCGCCCCACCGGGGCAACCACCGCAGGCCGGACAGCCGCCACAGGGAGGCGCAGGCCGACAGAAGCAGCTCATGGACGATCCCGAGGACTATGGATACTTCCCCCCGTCGCCGATTGGGGGAATGCCCGCATTGCCGGACTGGGGTGCGGCCTCGGCGTTAACGCGGATTCCCGGCATCGGGGGCCCTGGCACCGAATATGGGGCGATGAACGTGCGACGACGCACACGTCGTGGCTATTAAGGAGGACACCATGCCGAATCGTCGAAGCCCGTGGATGGATGCTGTTGTGGGAGCCGCGGGAGCTATCGGCCAGCAGTTGATGCAAGACACGGAGTGTCAGAAAGAGCTACGTGATTTACGGCAGGAAGTGCAGATATTGCGTGCGGTCTGTGGGAATCGCGGTGGATCAGGGATGCCCCGTTCACCGCTGGATCCATCGTCTCCCTACCACCAATTCTTTCCCGACCCTGGGCTAGTCCAAACCCTGCCGTGGTCCCCACCCGGATTCAACACCCCACAATACGGAGCCCCCTCTGATGCAGGGAATCTGTTTGGACAGCTCGGCCAGATGCAGCAAGGAAATCCAAATATTGCGCCGGGCCCCCTGCCAGGAGGACCAGCAACACCGCCGTGGAGTCCGAACATCCAACCAAACTGGTTAGGGCCAGGATTTAAGGGCCAGTTCTAACGAAGGAAACGCCATGCCGCGACGTCGATCCAAGTGGGAAACATTCGGACGCATCGCTGGAGGTGCGGGTCAGGCCATGTTGCAGTATTGGCTGGCTCAACAAGAGCGCAAACACGACCGTGAGTTGCTGGAGATGCGCTTGAAAAACGATCCGCGCGTCCTGATGATGCGCGAACGCCTTGGTGCGGTACAGGATATCCTTGGTCGAGATCAGATCGAGGGAAGCCCTTCCGGTGAGATGGACGACGGACAAATCGTGGCGTTTCTTGGAGACCGCTACCCGGGTCTCGCTGAGATCCAAGATCGAGCGCCAATCATGGGGATTGGACAGCCGAGAGTGGATAATTTGTTTCTGCCCGAGGACGCCCCGGTCACGCCGACCGATGCACTGCTCGCGGAGATCCCAGAGTGGGGTTTTGGGACGACGGGCATACATATAGGTCTACCAGAAGCCATCACCGAGGAGGGCGTGTTTGGCGGAGACCCCGCCACTCCTGACGTCGATCTCTCGGGCTTGGATGTCGGGCCCTTTGGTGAACAGCGCCGTCAGCAAGCGGTCCAGGAGATTGCGGAGCAGACGCGTGACGTGCCTGCGCCACGAGGGTCGCGTAGACCCACCGCGGGCGAGTCACCAGATTTCAAGGCCGGCACTAGCGAGATAGGCCCGGAACCCCCGATGTGGACAGGACGCTGCCAAAAGTATTTTGACGACAAGAGAAAAGCGGATCTGATGGGGGTCGGCGAATTCTTTGAAACCCCACCGGGTGGCCCCTGTGGAGAAAACGAGAAAAATCCCGATTGGCAGATATGGATGGCGAAGCAAAAACGCGCCGCCGAAGCCGGGGAGAACGTGCAGTGCGAGACTATTGAGCAAGGCACAAGTTCATACAAAATCTGCTTCAAAGTGGCGGATCTGCTTGAAGGCGGCGGACAAGGGATTCGTATCGGAGACAGCAAGAGAGAAGAGGAACGGATTGATTCCGAGATAACAGTACGGCGAGAAATGTCGACGCTCTCTGGATACGTGAACGAACTGGAGCGATTGATTCCACGGATCTGGTCGGAGGGGCGCACGCCAGCAAGTATCATGGGGACATGTCTCGATATTACCTTAACGGATAAAGTCGGCCCCCTCCAACAGTGGTTGCAACAGACACTACGGCAGGGAGAGGGAGCGGAGCAGGCGGGATTGGAGACGGATACGGACCTTGCAATCCGAGAGTGGTTGCGTCTCCAGCAAGGTTGGGCCGGAGAATTGGCGAGACTCGGCGGAGAGGGATCATCACGGTTATCCGATCAGGATGTTAGTCGCGCACAGGCGATGCTGCCATGGTGCTCCTCGACGTACTCGGATGCTCTGGGGGCCGTGGAGCAATTACGGCGTGGCATCGCTCGCAAGATTGAGGCAGCGAGACGCGGGTATGACGATCGGAATGTCTTCGCTCCGGAAGGGGGTATGTCAACAGAGATACCTGCGCCGGAAGCATCTGTGGGCGTACAGGACGCCGCTGTCCCGCCGGATGCGGGAGAGCCGCTCACCGAGAGAACTCCCCAAGGCAACACAGTAAAGTACAGACAATGACCGAAGAAGAGCTGACTGCGCTGATTCGTGAGATCGCTGGGGACTTCGGAGGTATCGACCCAGCATTGTTGCGTGCCATGGTGGAGACGGAATCCCGTGCCGACCCCTCGGCCATCTCCGAGGCGGGGGCGTACGGGCTCATGCAGATCAACGACATCACCGCCGAGCATCTAGGGTTGGTCGAGAACGCAGGCGATGCATGGGACTGGGAAGACCCGCGTACGAACATAGAGGGTGGCGCACGCTATCTACAGGAACTGCTCAAGCGTTTTGGGACTGAAGAGGATGCACTGCGGGCCTATAATGCGGGGCCGAGCTATATTGACGACGGTCGAGAATTTCCAGTGACCGAACAGTATGTCACGGATGTCTTGGGAGCAGTCCCCGGTTACGAAGAGGTATTTGCGCCGACATCGGTAGAACTAACAACCTCGCCGGAGGAGTCGTCAGCAGCAGACACATGGAGCTTCGATGCCCCCGGCGTGGATATGTCACGCCCACTCAGCGAACTCTTGGGGGGGCTCGAACATGTGGCACGCGGAGTGCTGCCCCAGTTCCTAGAAGAGCGGCTCCTACCTGGCGACGAGGAAGAGACGGGGGTCGAGTTTGATGTATCGGGACTGGACAACGATACACCCGTAACATTCCGAATAGTTGATGGTCCACTGGGGTGGCGCGAAGGACTCCAGTCGGTGCAAAGGGGTCCGACTGGCGCTGAGATCGATCAAGCCTATGGTGCGTATAAAGAGGCGCGAAAGCATCGCGAGGATCTAGTAAGCCGGGTGGCGCTCGCGTCCTCAGTTGGAGCTATTCCGCTGAAGCCCGCGGCGGGACTAGGAATGGGCATCGTCGGTGGTCTATCAGGAGCCACGGATCTGGCGGCACAAGGCGGAATGCCAATGCGATACCCAGTCGGAGAATGGACGCTCGAAGTGGTAACCGCTCCAGAAACGACCGCATTTGGATATCTCCCGGTTGAAGGGGCACCGCGAGCGACTCCCATGATCTGGGATGACCTCTGGGCCGCGACCGTGGCGGGAGCCGAAGAAGCCGGACTGGAGGGTATCGGCCATCTATTTGGGAACCTTATGTCAGGGGCGGGAGCCCTCGCCACCCGATTGGGTACCTTCCCGAATCAGCGCATAGCACGCGAGTTTATGGACCAGTATCATCAGATGGCCCAGAAAGCGGGGCATAAGGACTTTCTCGAATTCCTCGGACGATTCCGGAAAAGTGACGTGACCGGTGAGTCCGTGCCCGGCATGTTCGGCAGAGGGGTGTCTACCGCTAGCAGTGGACGAGCTGGGGTGGCTAACCGAAAGCAGCTGGATCAGCTGGTGAACAAGAGCATGCAAATGCAAGACGAGATGATTAAGCCCTATCTCAAAGACACAATTGACCGAAGCGACTGGGCTGAACAGCTCCTTGATACACCGTTTGCAAAGAAGCTGGCAACCGCCGAGGAGTTTGTCGGCACGCGTTCAGGCTTAACCTCGATGCAGCGGCTGGCTAACATCGCAGGGTATCGCGTCATCAAGCGCCCGGTAGATGCTGCGGGAAGGTATGCGGCTCCGGTGGTGGAGGATCTGCAAGGTATTGCATTCCGCCCGGACTGGTTGCCACAGAATCTCGCGCTGAAGCCTGTCCAACCGGAGATAACGCTTGGGAGGGTGCAGGAATTCAAGCGGCTCGCAAGTGAATATGCGGACGCGGCATTTGCAGATGCGAGCCAAGGGACCAGAAGAGAGCTAAATCCGACGCTCGCCAGAGATGAAGCGAATAGCTGGCGTGCGCTCTGGGGCATCGCGGATAAGGCGATGATGGAGGGGCTGGCTAAATCGAAGGGGGGCCTTACCGTCGCCGACGCCTACAAGATGGCAAGCCTACGCACGCAGCAGGCCGGTGCGTATCGCGCTCTCGCAGCGACAGACGACGTGCCCTTTTCGCTATGGCGATCCATGTGGGGAGTTCCGGGATTGTCAGGGGCCGGAATGGCACTGGGGACTGGGAACCCATTGGTCGGGGTGGGAACCACGGCGGCGTTTGCGACAGCGATGAATCCAACGGTGCAACGAGGGTTAGGGCATCTTTTGTCCACAGGGGCGCAGTGGCCCATCCTGCAAAACATACCTCGTCTGAGGAGTGATGGCGTGAACATCTCCGGGATGACGCCAACAGAGATGGCGCAGGATGCGCTTGGGCCGCAATTCGACCCGTCGCTGCGACGTCCGAATATCCATCACCAACCGGAGGAGACCTCAGCTCTAGGACGGGCGCTGCAAGATGCCTGGGCGGGGGCGTCAGGCAGGACATATCGAAGAGACCGTCCGAGGGCGGGCTCCGCCCCCGGACAGTAAGAGTGCCGCCTATGCCCCTTTGGTCTTCACCACGTTCTGCAAGCTGACCACGGCTTTGATGACGTCGCGGGTGGCCGCGTTCACTGCCGCATCGTTTAACAGGTCTTTATTCGTACCCGCCTCGACCGTCCGGAGGATACTATCCACCATTGCGACAGCCGCGTCTTCCTTCTCGGCTCCCTTTCCTGTGACGAACCGTTCAACGGATTCAATGGATGTGAGAATGAGGGGGAACAGGCGTAGGCCGATATCGAGAAATCCCATTAGAACTCCTTAGTGAATAAAGCTTAAAGCACGGGTGAGCCAGCCAACAAGGAAGACCACTTGGTCAGGCGATTTCGCCACAATGCGAGCGAGCCGGAGCGCCCGTTCGACGGCCAGACGCCGTCCAACAACCGCGGGCGAGAGTCGGGCGATGGCGGCATTCGTCTTTGCCCCGATAATCCCGTCGATCTTGAGCTTGCCCCGGATGGCCCGCTGCAAGTCTTTCACGGCGGTTTGTGGTCCGGAGAGTACCCCGGTGTCAATGACCTGCTCTTGCAGGTCGCCATCACTGAGGGTGTTAATCCCTTGCACTTCCACGTAGCGTCTCCGTAGGATGGCGAGGGCTTCTTCTTCTTGGAGACGTTTCAGTTCTGCGCGAGTGCAGCGGCGTCCACGCCACGATTCCATCGTGCGAAGCGTAATCCCTCCTTTGGTCGGGCCACCTTTATCGTTCGGGTGCTCGGTGTAGGCCGGCCAGCCCTCGCGGTCGAGGATTTCATGCAGGACATTCGGGATACTCATAGTCGTCTCTGGAGGAGGTAGGCAGTACACAAGAGCCCCGCCGTACAGCGTCCGGTTGCCACCTCATAGGGGATATAGCGTGTCCACGCGGGATTGGGAGCGTCAATAGTCTGGATATTATATGGCCGAAGCGGTCGCCCGCACTCGCACACTGTCAGGTCCCACTCACCCGGCAAGGACACCGGCCCCACTCATATCAAAGTCTGCCGCACCGGAATCAACGAGCGCTTGCCCGAAGGACTGCGCCTCCGCCCAGGTGCGATGGTCTGAGGTGAAGCCCACGTCAGGGATGCTGGCCTCGAAGCAACCGGAGACATGCTCCCCTTCCAGCTGACCCGCGAGGCTGTAATTTGCCATGCGCGTTTTGTTCTGGCGACAGAAGTCAATCGCCCCCGTGTAGGTATGGCCGCCGATGGTGTAAGACCCGCCGTCCAGGGCCATGCCGAAGCCTGTCTGCAAGGCAGAGACAGTGGGACCACTCACGCCGTGGAAATCGGCAACCGGGATCTGCTCGCCAGCCCGTTCATGGCAGGCGAGGGGCGTGTGCGGGGCACCCTGTCTGAGCGCCCTAAAGACCCGGTTGCGCTTGTCCATGTCGCTGCTACCCCAGACGTCGCCCAGCTCGCGGAAGGGCGTTAGGCAGCAGGCGACGTCCCGGACCAATGCACCCACCCCTCTCATGTGGTCCTCAATCTGGGCGATGGTCAGATTGTTTTGCAGGATAAATTCCTGGCTACATGCATAACACCACACCTGCTTCCCCGCTCGCCGTAGGAGCTCAAGGACATGGCGCACCCGTTGTTCGCTCGCGTCGTTTTCCAGGGGGTTGAAGGGTTGTTCCCCGAGTTGTGGCCGGAGCCCGGTCGAGACCGAGATGACTACATGGGTGCTCTGTTGCTGCGGACCCGTCTCCAGCCAGGCGAGGATGTCTGAATCCTGTACCGTGTGCACCATGCGCTGAGAGAATAGCCAGTTGCTATCGCCGGGATAGAGGTAGGCCCCGCGTGCGCCCCGGATGCGGAGGTCTGGCGCAGGCAGCTCACCCGTCTCGGGAGGAGCAGGGGTGACGACAGACTTCACCCACTCCTCAATTTGGGCATGACTCTGTCCACGGCTCGCACGGGACAAGACCTCTCCAAGGAGCTGAAGCTCCAGCGTGTCACGGAAGGGACCGGCGTCACGGATGGTGTTGTTCGGCCACGGGGGGGGCCAGTTCTGGTGGTCGCTGCAATAGCGGTGACCCAGGTCGTATCCCCACCGGATGAATTCCTTCGCTTCGTCAATCGTCATACGGTTGCCTCCTCCATAGCATAGTCCGACCAATCAAAGAAACAAAAAGCAATTCCGGTTTCGGGTTTTACAAACTTGGCGGTGGAATGACACCTGCGCCGTCACAATCAGGGCAGCTAATGGTGCCCACGCTTCCCTCGGCGTCACAGGTCTGGCATCGGTTGTCCCGTGGGACCGCCGGGTGTACGGGAGGATGGTGGCCATCGGGCCACGGGAGATGCACCCAGACCCCATCCATGCCGAGTTCGATGGGGCCGTCACAGGTCTGACAGTGGTTGCTAATATTCATGGCCACAGTTGGGGCACCGATGGCGTGTTGTGGGTTTGGGATCCGACAACATGGCCCGGACGTCATGGACGCTCTGGTGTTCGACGGCGGCGCGTTGGAGGAGCCGGGTGCGCTCGGCGGGATCCTTCACGGCAAGCATCACGCGATGGTGTGACCAGGAGACCTCTGGCACCCGGTCCTCTTGGGGGTAGGCTTTCGAGAGGCGCACCGCTTGGGTCAGCACCTCGGCGCTCTTCCCGGTGAGGCTAATGGCCTGGGTGTAGGTCTCGCCCCATGTGGCGTGGCGTTCCCCGTAGTAGAGCAGATCCCCGAGACACCACATCGAGGCATTGGCGAGCCGCTGGCAGCGGTCCACCGAGTCGCAAAAATCGTCCAGCGTGGGATCCCCGATGATGCGGGCCCCGAGTGGGGTGAGGTAGATGCCGGTCGCGAGTTCCACTCCCCTCGCGAGTTCGTCGTCTGCGTTGTTTGGGACTAAACTCATCGCGCCTCCTGTGGTATAGTGAAGACGCTCTACATCGTCGGGTTGTTTCTCTCTCCTGAGGCGGGCTGGATGGTATTGGCAGGTACTGTTCAGCCCGCTCCTCTCTCAAGCTCCAGCAGGATCGCCTCCACTTGCTCCTCGTTCCAGATCACGTGCAGGGGCCCCCCGTTCCACAGGGCATGGAACCGTTGCTGCTGCGCCGTGAGCTTGGCCTTGGCGTCACGCTTCACCTCCAGCAGCAGTGTAACGGACCCGAAGCGGGGGCCGCACGCCAGAATCAGATCCGGGAATCCGCCCCCGAGGTTCGCGGTGCTATAGATGCTGACTTGCCCGCCGTAGTGCCGCCGGACCCAGTCGACGATTGACTGCTGATTCACATCTGTGCGTCCACGGGTTTTCATGGTTTTTCCTTCGGGGGGCGTGCATGGACGTTCACCTCCCCATCGGCCCCGAGGGCCGCGTCGACCGGGACGATGTCATAGCGGGAGGTATGGGCGGCATCGCGGTGACACCGGCGGCAGAGGAGCAGGCAGTTCTGGGTGGAGTGCTCCCCGCCTGCCGAACGAAACCTGATGTGATGCAGTTCCAGTGGCCAGTCATCCCCGCACAGACGGCAGACCCGGTCACGGGCGGTGACGAGTTCGCGCACCCGTGCGAGGAGTTGGGCGGATTCACGCTTACGCCGTGCGCGGGCCTGCTGGGCCGTCTCAGGCTTTGGAATGGCTGGCATGACGTCTAGCCCTCCGATGGGCACGGTCGCGCACTAGCGCGGGATTGTGGCGGTTACAGAGGCATTCTCCCCACCGCTCCACGCCCTCGGCATCCAGCGTGGACGCCCAGCCCATGTCCCGGCAGTTCGCGCAGTGGTAGCGTTCGGGGATGAGTTTGAAGTGGGGCGCGATCTTTTTGACCCGGTCGATACCCAGGAACGGGACAAGGGCTTTCAGGAACGTAAGACGGTTCTCGGAGCCGCGAGCGCGTTCCGCCTCCCACTCATCGGGAGCCGGGAGTGCCGGTTGGGCGTCCATCGTGGCCTGCCAGTCTTGGGCGGCGAGTGCGTCCGCGTGGGTGAAGACCTCGCCAGCGGTCGGCATGAACGCCGAGTTCCGGCGAGCCATCGTGCCGCACGTCGTCTCGACCGCGCCGATGGGCAAGCTCCCCAAGGCCTCAAAGTAGGCTTCATGGTTCGCATCATCGATGGTGGTATGGTTCGCGGCGGCGAGCATGTTCAGGGCCGCGACAAACCGCTTCGGGTGATCACGAGTCATGTCAGGTAAGGCAGGTAGGTTCGTCATTTGTCTCCTCTGTGGCGGTCCAAGAATCGGGCCGTCGATGCAATCATGGTGGACGTGGGGCGCGAGAGTTCGGGCGAGGGCTCAGGCACGGCTTCCCAGCGGCGGGCGCTGAGAAACGTCGAGGGATAGGGGATGAACTTCGTGATGGTTTTCTCCAGGTCCCAAACCCGGAGCCATCCCTCCAACCCCTCGATAACTCGGAGCCGCTCTGCGGCGAGCTGGCCCTTCACCCACAGGCCACGCGCTCGGCGCTTGTCGGTCTTGCGGGGATAGAGCGCCCAGAATTCATCGAACCCCGCGCCGAGGCTATCGGTCGGAATGGGGGTATACGGTACAGTTATGTTAGGTACAGGTACGTTAGTATATTTATTATATATATATATATGCTCATCCTGATCAGAGGGCGTTGACGCCCCATCCGTCAGTGCCATTTGTACCTCCACCCGGTCGATGCCTGCCGGGTGCGAAATGATGAGTTGCCACGAGACGCCCTCGTCGGTTTCCTCCAGGCGCAGCGCCCCGCACAGGATGAGCTCATCGCGCCAGCGGGAGACCGACCGCACGGTGGACCCGAGTTGGGCTCCGAGGCCGGTCAGGGACGGCTCCGTCTGCGCCTCACCCTCCGACGCTCGGAGGGCAAGGCAGAGCCAGAGACGCAGGGCCCCATGCGACAAACGTGGATCCTCTACGATCCACGCGGGACATGTCAGAAGGGTACCGGTATCCGTTCGCATCACGCTTTCGTCACAATTGTACGGTGAACGTCGACTGCACACCCAGCCACGCTGAACAGCTCCCCGTGAGCCCGGAGCATACGATTCAGCTCGGGGATGTTCGGTTCCAGTACCTTCAGCGAGCAGTCGCCTCGCGCCACGGCCTCGACCAACTCCTTCATGTTCTCGACTCGCACAGACTTCGTTTCACGCGTGCGGTGCGTCGTGGCTTTTGTTACGGGCTCAATGCCATGCTCGGTGTCGAGGATTTCGTTCTGCTCCTCCCATTCCATGATGCCTACAGTGAGGGCGGCGAGCGGGACGGTGAGACGCCCCACCGCCTCTTTTTCCTGCTGAATATTGACCCTTCGGGCCTCGTTGAGCGGACGGCGCACCGCCTTGTAGTGGGACTCGATTTTTGATTTTAACTGCTTGCAGCCGAGTAGCCAGTTGACGGCGTCCCGATAGTCCGCGTCGGTCTCAATGTTGACGTTGACAGTCAGTTCGTCGTAGCGCGCGATTTCCTGTAGATATTTCGTTGGCAGAGTACTCATTTCATCTCTCCTCGTAGGCGTTTAGTATCTCAATCCAGAGATCATAATCTCTCAGGTCGTCATACAATTTCACTCGAAACTGCCCATCACGTTTCAGGTAGAGCCCCACGCGCTGAAGCTCTC
>Ga0256381_1000072_pt1 | contig 10039 bp, 24 predicted proteins | sample LS1160viralmetaG_FD_189070 | JGI IMG/M metagenome (GOLD analysis project Ga0256381, IMG submission 189070) | Seawater viral communities from deep brine pools at the bottom of the Mediterranean Sea - LS1 1600m | ecosystem: Environmental > Aquatic > Marine > Bathypelagic | place: Mediterranean Sea...
GACTGTTCCTTGGGTAAGGGTTACTTTACTTGCTCTGTGAATTGCAGGAGCGTTGGAACTCCAAGCCTGTGTAACAAATGTATCGAAATCATAAGGGTTGTACTGAACTACTTGTGTACACTCATCCTTGAATGTCTCACCAAACTTATTATCAGGAGCCTTAACAACATTACCTCTAACGAATGCGTGAACATTCTTCTTCTGTTCCCGACGAACCTTTTCTCTACCAGCAGGTTGTACAGCGAATGTTACATTCTGCAAGTACACACTCATCCAGTTATCAAGATGTTTAATCACCTTACCTTTCAGTCTCCATCGTGAGTAGTCCTCTGGTCCCCCCACAGGGCTAAGGAGGCGAACCGAAAAGGTGTTGTTGTGAAGGTTGCGGTAAACTTCCACGCGATCACCCTGCTCTAGCTTTCCATCTCTACGCTTCATTTTTGCCCCCAGGTCTGTAAGGATGTAGGAAACATTCTACGCTAGTACACTTTCTTGCTTCTTGGGAAGAGCCGATACAGTTGATGCACATAAGGTAAATAGCCTCCTTACGGCTCCCGTTCGCGGCCTTGGCAGCCCTCTCAGGCCACTTTTCCCGAAGTAGTTGCTCGTTTGTCTTGGTCATGTTCCTATTATACCATGAATCACGGGAGATGCAAGGAATCGTTAGGAAATAAAGGGGTTGGGTGGATCACCTAACACCATGGTATTACTGCACTTATGACGATTCATTCCGAGCAGGGCGTATCCCACAATATCTCGATAGGGATTCTCATCAAAAGCACTAGGATCGTTTGCCAACCTAAAAAGTTTATCAAGAATCCTAGCAATAGTGAGGAGATCGTCATATTGATCGGGCTTAATGCCCTTTGGGAACATCTGGCGTAGACACTCACCGCTCCTACCAAAAGAATCGCCATAAGCCCGTTGCTTATCGTTAACAAGATCTCCAACTTGATCTCCTAATATTGAAAATATATTTTTATTCGTCATCTAACTGTAATCTCTCTTTCATATCATCTATGGCATTTAGAAATGCCTTGCGGTCCATATAATTTGTTAAAGCCATCGCTACAACCTGTCGAGAGCATATTGTACCTCCCGCTAAATTAGCATACATCTCTACTTCATCTAAGTAATTACGCAGATCTATAGGGATCTCCTTTACTTTCAACATCTCACAAGCACAAGTATGAATGAAATGTTGAACAGGCATTAGAACCACACAGGGATGGGATCTCCCAACTCTAGTGCTACCCTAAAAAGCTCATCATAGATATTTCTAATACCCTTAACAGAATCTCGATAAGCACTTTCACTATGCCAATAAGGCTTCCCATAGTGAGCAGATTCTGTACGCTTCAACTTCTTTTCTAACTCTTCTCTTATCTCTTGTAAGCTTTTCATATCATTTAACTAAGGACAGCAGGTTTTAATGTGTTCACCGTAATCAGGGTAAGTAAAGTAAATTCCACAAGTAAGGCATTTAGTAGCAAGTTTGGAGGAAGTTATCTTATCCTCCCCTTCTAAGAAGAAATCATGGGATCCAAATAAAGCTTCTACTTCCTCATCCTCACAAGCACTACACTCATCACATACACTACACTTAGGAGGAGTGCTACAACCTGTACAGCCCATGTATACTGCTGTAACAAGTAGCACCCAAAAGATCATAGTAGCAAACTTCATTTGGTTAAAGCCTCCATACCCTTACGAATAGAACTCACAACATCCTTGTACGGTTGACGAATTAGGATGGGTTCTTCAAGATAGTTAGTAAACACCATTGTAGCGTAATCATTCTTCTTTGCATCCTCATAACGATATGCGCTGGTGATGTATGTTACATTCAAGAGCAAATCATAAGGCTCACCCTTGAGCATTACTTCACCTAACTCACCATACTCAATCTCTTGCACTCTAAACTCTGCAAATCCAGGGAAGTGATCTCCTCTGTATGTGCTTAATCTTTTAATGGTAGGCCCGTCCATGCTCATAACAAGCATCATAATACCTACTACCAATGCAATGCCTATAATTGACTTTAATACTTTATCCATAATTATTTAAACTCCACAACAGCCCAATGTTTCCACTTGTTTCGCTGTCTCTTTCTTCTAACTACTTCTCCACCATGCTCCTTAGCAAACCTTACGGCATCTACTTGGTAGTGAAACCACCCCAACCAATGCTCATAAGGAGGCTTTGATTTGACTTTCTTATTATACTTCTTTTTCACGACATTCCATTCATGAACCACATGATATAGGATGCGAACACACACGCATAGGCACACGCTCCCATGAAAAGGAACATGATTAAGGAGGTCTGCATCATCTTACTTGTAATTTCAAATTTCATATTATCTCCTCTTGTCCATAATTTCCAATATCTAGGTTAAGCATCCTATCCGAACCTTCTTCAAGGATTTGGTAGAATATAGGCATATCCAACCCCTCTGCAATAGTATGCTCTAGTTTAGCCCCACGGCTCTTTCTCCAATTCTTCAACATATAAATGGCATCACAATCACACAACTGCGGGATTGCTTTCTTCATGTAGTAATGCCATGAACGATGTTCAGGCTTACCTAATTCACTAGGGTCTACTGAGTCATGACCAGACTCTTGAATAGCTAACGCAGCTTTTTGAAACTCATAACGATAAGCATCATGCTTAAGGCTGGTAATCATACCACTAATGTATACTTTCATAATTGGTTAATCTCCACATTGGCTGTCTTTAAAAGATCCAACCCATTCTTCGAATAAGAATCCTCATACACCACTCTCTTAATACCTGACTGAATAATTAACTTGGAACATTCAAAACAAGGAGCCAAGGTAACATATAAAGTGCTGCCGCTAGAAGAGTTTGTCGATCTAGCAAGCTTAGTGATAGCATTAGATTCTGCATGAAGAACTTCAGGCTTGGTGTACATCTCATCCACATGATCAATATACTCGCAAGAGTTATTGAACCCAGAAGGCGTACCATTGTAACCTTCTGCAATAATCTGGGTATCCTTAACAATTAACGCTCCTACTTTCTTTCTTTGAGCATGAGAGAGCTTTGATAACTCCCTTGCCATGTTCATGTAAGTTTTATCTAGCTTATCTCTTTCCACCAAAATACTCTACCGCATACCCTTCTTCAACTAATTTCTCGTTAATGTTCACAACATTAGGGACCAGCATACCATTCTCGTTAGCATACTCATCATCATACCGTCTAAGCAGTATACCTAAATATCTCCCATACTTCCCCTTCTCTTTAGTTTGTATAATAAGATGGCTCTCTCTTGCCTCACACTCCTCTTCTATCAATTCAGTAAGTCTCTTCTTGCTTTCCAAGCCTTTAGCCTTCTCGGCCAAATCCCTCGTTCTGCTCTCAGGAGTATTTATTCCATACATCCTCACCCTGATCTTATGCATAATGCTAAACCCACAGTCCACAATGCAGTCGAAAGTGTCTCCATCTACAATTTTTTCGATTGATTTTATTTTGTATTCGTACATGAGCTATATATAATAGAACACCAATGAGCATATACAGAAAGATTCAGACACTAATAGTTGAAACCACCTATCATAGTGAAGTGCAAAGACTTATGGCAGCTATTAAAAAGACGAGAGGTACTCCACAGGCACAAGGGCTTAGGAAACAGTTAGATCAAGCCATGAGAACCCACTACCAAGGGATGAACACTAAAGAATTTATGGAATTTGGTAGTGATTTAGTGAGTACAAGCAAAAGCAAAAAAGGAAAAGGGAAGAGCTAATCCCCCTTCTCTATTCTGTAGCTATCATCCTCAAAATGTTGCGTAGAGAACTCAAACAACTCACTATCCTCTAATGCAATCATCTGATGTCTTCTCCCTAAAGGAATCTCAAATGCATCTCCTGGGGTTAACAAGGTTTGAAACGCTACCTCCTTATCGTCAACCATAGCATGGTGAACTAACATCTTACCTGATTGAAGATAGAAAGTTTCCACCTTCTTCTTGTGATAGTGCCAAGAACACTTCTTCCCCTTCTCAAAGAATAACAGCTTTCCACAGTAGTCTTCATCATTATGTATCCACAACTCGTAGCCCCAGCCTTTAGGATGATAAATAGGTTTCATAATATATCTAGTGGTACTCCCGTCAGGACTTGAACCTGAAATCTACGGATTAGAAGTCCGTTGCATTATCCAATTATGCTACGAGAGCTAACAGAGCCCCCCACGCTTCATTCTTTCTATTCTGTCTTCTTTAAGAGTTCTAAGTTTTTCTCTATTCTGGGCTCTCTTAATTGAGAACCACAAAGCATTAACATCATCAGCATAAATAATAAAGGAGATAGTTTTACCTTTATGGTCTGTACCTTGAATAAGAAGATTAGTATCATACTTACGAATGGTAGTTATCTCATGCATTGTAAGCATATGGTTGACCATTATAAATCCTTAATTCAAGTTGTGCTGGTAGGACGGATGGGACTTGAACCCATACTGGACAGATTTTAAGTCTGTTGCCTCTGCCGATTGGGCTACCATCCCATAAATAATACTACGCACGATACTTATCTTTCATTATCTCTGTCCACTTACCACCTAACTTTTCATACCTAGAGATTAACGCATGGTCAGGGGCATAAAACAGACTTTCGCTAACGCATCCTCTAGCTCTTCTCTCTTTCTCCTCTTGAGACATTTCACTCATAGTATTATCTACAATAAAAGAAAGCATTCTTACTCGTTCTTTTCTCCATTCTGGTCGCTTATCAACCTCAGGCAAGGCAAAAGGTAGAATTCTATTACTGTCGCTCTGCCCTGATTCTGCCACTACTTCTTTTTCGGTTGAGTGCTTTTCTTATTAATGGACTTAGATTTCTTCTTTACCTCATCAGACTTTATATCATCAGGGTGAGCAAAAATAGTATTCCTCAAAAAGCTTCTAACTCCAGCAACAATATCAATATCAATAGTCATGTTAATTTCCTTGGTGTAATTGGTAGGACAGGATGGACTTGAACCATCGGCCACAGCCTTATAAGGACTGCGCTCTAACCTACTGAGCTACTGTCCCCTCCATAAAAAGCGAGAGGGCTTTTCAAGACCCTCTCGCATAGGAGTATTATGAATGCCGAAAGACCACCAAATCCTTCCACATTCTCTATATTATAGAAGAAAAGAAACAACAACAGCGAACAAAATTCGATTTAACCGCCCGTCAATTTCCTATACGCTGCAAGGAGTCTAGAAGAAACTTTTACCTTTCCTCTCTTACTGGTTTTACTCCACACTCTAGCTATACGCTGGGGGAGATCAACCTTACCGCTTTTTATATCATCTTGATATTTCTGTCTTGCAGCCTTTCTCACCTCTTTTGGGTCTAGGCCAGTTTTGTCATCTTCCAACAACCGCAATAACATTCTAAAAGGACTCTTAGATTCTCCATAGAGTTTAAACCGTCTGTGTGCCTTAGCTGTAGGACCTAAGGAAATTTCGGCCCTCTTCTCTCTATGACGAAACCTTTGTTCTTGTCCCTGAGATTTAAATTTACGGCTGGTAGGTGCGAGATGAGCCAGCCTTCTTTTTATAGTTTCTCCTGTGTGTCGTTTAGTTACTGTTCCTACTATTCCAGGGTGTCTCCCTCTAGTAGTAGGTGTAGTAGATCTAGGATGTCCTCTAGGTTGCGGCATTACTTTTTCTTAGCTTTTTTTATCTTCTTCGCAGGTGGAGCAGGTGCCTCCTCTACTACAGCAGCAGGTGCCTCCTCTACTACAGCAGCAGGTTGCCTATAACCTGTCTGTGGCATTGATCTTAACTGGCCTCTTACGGGGCGACCATTTCTACCCCCTAGTCTTGTGAGCTTGTGTCCCATTTTTGTTTTTCCTTTGGCTTAGTGAAGGATAACTCACCCTTCTCAAATGTAGGTACGAATGATATCTTTTTGTTTTCATTTGAATCAGAAAGAATAGTATCAGCAAGCCTTAAACAGACATCACTCTTAATAAACTTTCCAATGTTTCTCGCACCATACTCCAGAGAGTAAGCTTCCTTAACTATATAGTTCAAAAGTGAAGCAGTTCGCTTTACTGGAAGGTTTTTTAATTCTAAAGATGCTATTTTTTTAGCAGAATTCTTGTCGATTTCGTTGAAGAAAACAGTATAATCAATCCTATTCAAAAACTCAGGCTTAAATTCTTTCTTAATGCTACTGAGAATATTGTCCTTAGTATTTCCATAAGTAATTACTTCACTATCAAAGCCTAACCTCCTCTCACCCAATCTATGGTCATGCAACCCTTGGTTGGAAGTAAAGACAAAGAGAGACTTAGAGAAATCTAAAACTTTCCCCATATTGTCTGTGCAAGTACCCTCATCCAACAACGACAAAAGAAAATCATAGAACTTGGGATCTGCTTTCTCAATTTCATCAAACAAGAACACCCAGCAATTAGATTTCTCTGCCTTTTCAGCTAATAAACTCTGATCACTATGCCCTATGTAGCCAGGAGGCGCACCTATCAACTTAGAATACTCATGCTTCCCAGCATACTCAGCACAGTTAATTTTAAAGAAATTAGCACTATACTTCTTAGCTACCTCTTTAGCTAACTTAGTTTTACCTACTCCCGTAGGACCTATGAAGAAAAAGGAAGTAAAGCTAGTTAACCCTGCCACTTCTACCTTCAACGCATCAATAACTGTCTTAATAGCTATATCCTGTCCTATTATGTTCTTCTTTAGATACTTTTCAACTCTTTTAATGTCGGATAAATTTTTTATCCTACAGTTTGTACGGACTTTAGTTTTAGCTCTAGATTTAACTTCCTCCTTCCTAAACTCCTTAGCAAGCTCCTCCATAATGAACCTTACTTCTTCTCCAGTTATAGTGGAATTCAAATCGCCGCATAAAACTTCTAAACAAAAATGAGGATAGCAGTCCAGAACATGGTCATACAGAACTCTAAGTGCATCATCATAAGATTCCCTACTCTCAGACTCCTTTAAAGAATCTTTTAAAGAGAGAATCAAATTATCACCATCTACCAGTATGATTGAAAGGAGATACTCCACATAGTCCCTAACAAGGAAGCTTTTTTCAGCAGACTCTATCTTATCCTTTAGCTTTCCGTAGATTACTCCCTCCTGCTCTTCATTTAAATCCAACATGAGAGCAACAAAGTTAAACTCCTTGGAGAATAGTTTAAAAGTCTTTTTAGTCATCTAATCCTTCTAGCTCATTAAAAAATGAGTAGTTCTTACTGTGGTCAGTTTTACGAGCCTCTTTCGCAGTCTCTAATTTAACTAACATATCTACAATTTTAATCACATGAGTTTTTGAACTCTGCGCCAATTTTAAACAATCAACCATCTGAGATTTAGCGGCTGAGTCATTTGGGTTCTCGTCTACCATTTCTTTGAAATAACGATAAGCGGACAGAGCTAATTCTCGATCCTCCTTCGATTCCTCAATAACCTTTTTAGAAATCTTTTGAATCCTATTCCCGTCTATAACGGATCTTTTTAACACATATTCTGATGGCATTAATATCCCTCCTTATCTATACTATGTTCAAGCATCAAACTAAACCCATTTAAAGTTAAAGGAAACGCCTTTAACCAAGTGTAGTGGGTTATAACTATATCATCATCTTCTAAACTTTTCAAAATTCTCCTCCTCCCAATCGTAGTAAGAGTCTGGGTTGCTCTTAATCTCTTTCATGGTAGTTTTCTTACCGCGCCTTTTTCCTTTATCTTTAGGAAACTTAGCTTTAGCCTTATTTGGACCGTAACTACGACCAGATGGTTTTATTGGTTTCATCTAGGTCTGCGAATCCTCGCTGCGATAGTGGGAAAAGGAGTATCTTCGGTTGGCATTATCATAGAAGTATCAGTTACATTAGGATCCTCTTCAGGTTCGGCTGCTGCTTCGGCTGCTGCTTCTTCTTCTGCGTTACGAGCAGCTTTAAACGCTTCATGCCTCTCAGCATCAGCCCTTACTTCCTCCTGCTGCCTACGAAGTGCCTGCTCTTTAGTATCTTTATTAACCCTTCTTCCTTCTGCCCACAGCATGAAAGAGACTCCTAGCTCAAACCTAGGGTAATAGGAGAAAAGAGCGCACACTAAGTTAACCAGACTACCTATAACTTCTAAGAAATAAAATACTACCATTTTAAAATAATCTCTTACCATCTAAACCTTCTCCAAAATTATTAGAATCAGTCTCTCCGCTTTCAAACTCATCTTCCTCTCCTCCTCGGGTAAGAAAGGAATCAATCTGCTGGGCTATCATCCCATCTGCGGGAAATAAGAAAGATAAAGAATTCCTTTCAGGAGTCCATACTAAAACAGCACTATCTGGATCTTCCTCCATGCAATCACTTATAAAGTTATACCTTTTACATCCCTCTAAATACTTAAAGAATTCCTCTTTTTTGGTAATCTTCTCGTTAGACCGTTGCCTGTTCAAGAAGAACTGCATCTGGGCGTTAGTAATATAGCCCCCATCCTCATCGTAATGAAGAGGATGGGAGCCTTCTCCTTCTGGAAAAAATGAATTCATTGTGTTAGTTTCGGCTGTACCCCTCACTATATGTACTAGCCAAGTCCCAAAGTTGTGAGTTGAATTTCACATCTTTTTGGATGTTAGTGATGGGACGAACATTCCTACGAGTCTCATTATTAACATAACCACCTCTAATAAGGTTCTCCTGTGCTACATTAAAGACGCTCCAGAGATCAATACCCATATCCTCTTTCCTGCGAATACGGCTCATATTTCTCACGATATCCTCAGAAGGATTCTCGAAACGAATCTTGGAAGCATCCGTAAAGAAATCAGAGCGACTACGGGGAGTAAGCTCAACCTCTTTCCAAGTGTTAACCTTATCAGAGAGCCTCGTAGCATTCATAACAAGCTCACGCGAAGCTTTAATCACTTGCTCAGGCTTAAAGCCGATGTGACGAATATGAATCTTACCGAAGTCCGATTCAGACACAACCATTCCGTTAGAGCATACCAAGCGGAAAATACCCGCCATAAGATCATAAGACCCCAACCCATTGTGAGCATTCATGAGAAGCATCTCAGGGAAGGAGTCTCCTACCCCAAATGCTGTGGTATCCAAATCCTCATGACGCAAGTGGATAATGTGCTTGGCATGATCTCTACTCCAAGTACGAGCAGAAACCTGCCGTGCTTTCCATGCCGTCCACCCTTCATCCTGTAGGATCTCAAGGATTGTAGTAGTAGGAAGGAATGAGTATCGTCCAGAGACTCTCCCCTCCTCAGGCTCCGTAGCAAATACAGCAGGAGCGTAAGTACGCAATAATTCTTCGTTTTTAATCATTAGTTTAAACCTCCATAGGTTTCGTTGAAAGCTTGATCCCGTGTGAGTCCTCGTTCTTTCTGCTCCTTTAACATACGGAATCTCTTCCCAGTTTTAGTAGCATAGTCCTCGACAGATTCATACACGGGGGTCTTCTCTTCTATCTTTTTGTGGTTAGTTTCCTTCTTAAAAGCCCCTTTGAACGCTTGTTCAATGAGATCTTCCAAAAGCTTAAAGTTGATTTCAGTCATAAGTTCCCTCCAGGGACATACCATTATAGCAAATTTGCGAAAGTTTACAAGCTAAACTTCTAAAAAATTTCTGAGCGGCTCGTAGCCCTCGTTAGACTCACCCTCTAGGATGCCTTGCAAATCCTTGGATTGGAATTTTTTACCAGTTCCCTCTACAGTATACCAAGCTCCAGCCCTATTAATAAGACCATCCCCCTCAAACTGCTTAAGAAGCCCAGCGTACGGGTTCAAACCTTCGTTGAATAGTAGCTCAAACTCACACTCTCTAAACGGAATGGAACACTTGTTCTTGGTATTTCGGAGTTTTCCTTGTATACCTATCACATTCTTAAGATCATCCCTAATTAAGTCGCTAGTCTTGTTAGAAATGCATTTCAAATTTACGCCTAAGTAATATTCCAATGCCTTTCCTCCTGCTGCTGCGGTATCAGGACTACCATACATCACTCCCACCTTATTTCTTATTTC
>Ga0256381_1000074_pt1 | contig 9975 bp, 22 predicted proteins | sample LS1160viralmetaG_FD_189070 | JGI IMG/M metagenome (GOLD analysis project Ga0256381, IMG submission 189070) | Seawater viral communities from deep brine pools at the bottom of the Mediterranean Sea - LS1 1600m | ecosystem: Environmental > Aquatic > Marine > Bathypelagic | place: Mediterranean Sea...
GTAAGCAAGAAAGATGAGAGATAAAGATGGAAATTATTTAACAACAAAAGAATTTTTTAAGAAATGGGGAGAAGGAATACAGAAAATAACACCCCTCCAACAAGTGAAAATTCAGAGAAACAGCACTTGGCTGGTGATTTTGGGAGTAGTTATAGGTCTGTATTCCACCTTTGCAACTAAGGTATGGTGGCTATTTATAATTTTGGTGGGAAGTTTCTTCTTAACTATTGTGAATTATATTGGAATTATTCAACGATTAAAAATCCTGCAAGATGTAGAGGATAAGTTTGGCTATGTCAATTTAGGAGGTAATAAGAATGAACATTAAAGCACAAGCACAGGTCTTTGGAATAATGTTTGCAGCAATTGGTTTTGTAATGGGTTATGTAATGACAAAGGCGATGCAACCAGGCATCTTTTGGTCTATTACAACTATTATATGTTGTACAATAGTGGGCTATATGATTCCAGTTGCAGTGGCGAACAAATGAAGGCATATAACGATGATGGAAGCTATGTAAAGAAAGATAAGAGGTTCGGGTATAGGGTGATATATCCCTATAAAAATAATGATGGCACAATCAATTGGTTTAATCTTTGGACAGGAGGTTCATGGGCAAAACTCGTTGTGACGATCTTGGTAGTAGCATTAATTTTATTTAGTGTTTATGCTTATAAGACAGATGTAAAAACTTGTTACGAGGTTATAAAAAATCCTTGTGATTATTGTAATCTAAACCCGACTATGATAGATACAAATTTAATACTCCCTAATAATATTTACCTTAATTCCTCGTCATCACAGGTAGCTTTTATTCGTGAGAATGAAAGGGGGTTGCACCTTAATTAATATCTTTAACCCTAGGAGTTTTGGCTCTAGTTAGCTGCGTTTTCTCCTAGGGCGTTCCTTAGATGCCTAATCTCTCATCAGGCCTGTGATGACAATTAAAATGAAAGACAAACAAATAATAGAAAGAAAGTTAGAAATATTCTTAAAGGAATATGAGAAAAGTAAAGACAGAGTTGATAGGTTAGAACCTATTATAGAAACCTATGCTAAAAGATACTATGCTCTAACAGGCAAACATTATTTTAGAAATAATTTAGATAATGAGGGTTATTACAAATGACAGAAGATAAATATAGATTAGAGGAAAGTTGGAAAGATACTAAGGGGAACGAATTAAAATTAGTATCTTGCGAGGGTAAATGGCACAAAATTCTAGGCACAAAAAAGGAGGATAGGTTATTTTTTATTCAGATTAATGATAGTGGGAAATTTCCTATAAAGCATTCCCAACAGATATACATTATGAAGAATATTTTAAAAAACGATCTTTTGCCTCATAGGTTTAAACAAAATTGCACTAAATTTAAAGATGCGATAAAATTAATTGAGGAGGAGTGGTATGATGAACATGGAAGCTCATAATTACGCAGATATATTCCCTATGATGACTTCAAAGGAATTTAATGAATTAAAAAGGGATATTAAAGAAAATGGTTTACTAGAACCTATTCTTTTATATGAGGGTAAGATATTAGATGGGAGAAATAGATATAACGCATCCCAGGCCGTAGGGGTAGAAATTAAAACAAGAGAATATACAGGAACTAATCCCCTCCAGTATGTTATGTCTACCAACTTAAAAAGAAGACATTTAACAGATAGCCAAAAGGCCATCGTTGGAAGAAGGTATAAAAAATATTATTCTGTATTTGCTAAACAGCGTATGTTAGGGGGGGGTGTGGAACTAGTTCCACAGGGTGACGAAGGAAGGGCTAGAGATAAGGCAGGAGAAGTAGTAGGCGTAAGTGGAAGGTATATTGATATTGCTGAAGAGGTTTTAAGTATAAGGCCTGAAATGGAGGAAAAGATTATGAGTGGTGAGATTAAACTTAAACAAGTATATAGGGATATAAAGCTAGATAAACAAAAAAGCGAAATAGAAAAATTAAAAGAAGTAACAGGAGAATATGATGTTATAGTTATTGATCCTCCTTGGAATTATGGAGGAAAATATGATCCTGATTTTAGAAGGGTTACTTCCCCTTATCCTGAAATGAATCAGGATCAACTCAAAAAAATAATTTTACCCTGTAAAGATAATTCTATTTTATTTTTATGGACTACACATAAATTTATCTGGGATGCTAAAGAGCTAATGGATTTATGGGGATTTGAATATAAAATAACGATGGTGTGGGATAAACAAAAGATGGGTGTGGGGGAATGGTTAAGGAAACAATGTGAATTTTGTTTAATGGGTATAAGGGGAAAACCTTATTGGAAGTCAACAAGTGATAGGGATATTATTTCAGAATCAAGAACAACACATTCAACTAAACCTGAAGAATTTTATAAGTTGGTTGAGAGAATTACAGCAGGTAGAAAATTAGATTATTTTGCAAGAAAGCAAAGAGAGGGATGGGATGTTTATGGTAATGATGTTATAAACTAAAATGAAAGAAAGGAAATTATACTGGAGAAGAAAAGGCGACAGAATCTGTTTAGAAGGTAAAGGAAAGAAGAGTAAAACGATTTATTTATGGACGCTTCCAGCCCCTGCAAAGTTCATCAAAGAAATACTACTAAAATCGTCTTATTTAACACAAGAAAAAAAGGAGAAAATCATGGAAAAAATCAATCGTCTTGAATACAGAGATTATAAGGTAAACCAAAGAGGCGTTAAGGTTCGCACAACCAAGATTACACGAACTCCCGAAAAGGACGCTAAAGAAGATGATAAGGATGAGTTATTAAGAATATTAGAGGAGTTTGAATAGGCAAGTTATTTATCTTTTATGTTTTCTTCATGTCGTTCTTTTTTCTCATAGACAGTTCTACTTGACATCCCTGAAACTTCGGCTATTGTTTTGACTCTCATAATCTTCTTAGAAACTAAATGATAAATCAAAGCTCCCAACCAAATATAATTCTTATTCTGTTTTACATCTCCTCCTGAAAGAAAGGCATTAATTCCTACTTGTTTTCTTATCTCATATTCTTTCTCATCAACTATAAACTTTTTTCCAAATCTTCCATAGAAGTTTGCGGAAGGGCTTGAATAAGAATAAAACTTTTTACCCTTCAAATATAAATTTTTAATTCTATCCATATCTCCTGACGCCTTAAAGAATGCAGAAAAGTTTCCCCTATCAGTTAAGTGATCTCCGTAAACATGAAGTAATAAATCAGCTCTACTTAATGCCAAGTTTCTATCTAAATCAAATACACTATTTACACAGAAACAAATAAACAATTGTTTACTCCTTATCATACTCATAGCCATGACAATCATTTTATTAACATCAGACATAGCACTCCTACTTGAGATTATCATGGCCTCATCAAACATTAAGAAATCTCCCTTCTTTGCATGGTTTAATCCTTCTAGGAATTTCTTTGGTTCATAATATATTTTATTAATATTATAATGGTCATCTAATAAATATCCTAATTGATTCCCTAAAGTTGTTTTGCCCATCCCACTCCTCCCATCAATAATCACAACGGCAGAAGTATTTTTTTTAAGAACACTTTTTTTAAATCCCTCTAACAAAGTTAATAAATAACCATCGTAATAAACATCTTTATAAATTACCATCTTAAAACATTTTCTTGTGGTCTTCTCTTTCTTTTACTAAAAACCCATGTGCCTCCAATACATCCATCAACATCTCATTATACTCCTCTGTTCTTTTCCGTAGTTCATTTCTCTGCTGTTGATTTCTTGTCATTAGGAGCGTAGTATCTTCTAAGTGTTTAAGTTGTTCTCTCTCTTCTTTAGTTAAACTTTGTATGACATTAAATTTAATGCACCTCAAAGTATGAAAACATCCCTTCCAATCACACTGCAAGTAATAGTTATGTGATCTTTGTAATAACCTATGCAACTCCATCATCATTAACTGACTTAAGTTAAAGGCAACTTTCTTTGTATCTTCCATCTTATTATAAGTAATTATATTATTATGCGATTGAAATTGGCGAATTTACCACCTACACCCCTATTTCCCGTGGAACTACCAAAACTCTCCACGAGAAGAGCTGTATTTCTTTATGATACCCACTATTGAGGTATCAATCACACCTTCTAAGGCTCTTAAGACATCATAAATGGCTTTATCATCTCTTAATGGGAACTTAAATGAGTAAATCTTCTTATATGTTTCATCAAACATCTCAAATTTACCTACAAACCCGTTTGGGTTGTGTGAATGTTTAATAATTCTTACTCTCCGCTTCCTTGATTTCATATTTAAGCTAATATTTTAAAATAATCTAAAACAAAGTAGGCAACACCTATAAAAATAGCAATTGCTACTAATGTCTTCATATTAAAAGCCATTGAAGGTTTTACTGCCTCCATTTCCATTTTAGTTAATATTAACCGCATAGGAGATGTTAAATTTCCATCCCTCTCTGCCACTGAATAGTCATCTTCAGGATTAAATTCCCTATATTTCTGTGTTTCTCCGTCAGGAGTAAGGGGTTGAGTATTCCATTCAGCCAAAATAAGCATAGGGAAATTTTTATATCTTAAAATATTCCCGCTTCGTGCATCATAAATTGCCTTATCAATCATAATCGTATCATCTTCTATCTTACAAACCTTAAATGCAGTTTGTTTATTAGCTTTAATTAATAATACGAGGACATGGTCTTTCTTAAACTTCCCTTTATTCATTCTTATCCCTAAAGGAAGTTTAAATTTCTTTTTTTTACTCTTTCCAGAAGTAATATCTGATAACATCTCTTCGATTTTGTCAATTTTATCAGTTAGAGGTAAATCTTTTTTCATTTTACCTCCTTTCAATACGGTGAAGGTTCTTTAGGTTTGAACCATCCCCTATTTACTTGTTGATTTCCTGTCTTTTTTAATGTTGTTTCTGCTTCTCTCTTTGTTGTTACTACTAATTGAGGCAAGAATCCCTCTCTACTTAATGAGGTTGCTTGAATGACTTGACTTTTTGCTCTAAAATACCGAGAAAATGCTGTCATCTTCATAGCGTTGCAGTATTCTGATATTTCAAGATTAGTTCTTACAGGGATCCTAACTTTTCCCAACTCATCTTCAGTTAAGTTTGCAGTTTTTATATTCTCATCAGCAACAACATCTTTAAAAAACTTAAAATGATTTAGTTTTTCTTCTGCATCTATCTCTCCAAACCGATGCTCCTCTGAAATTCCTGCATCTTGTAAATGCTTTCGCATTAATTCGCTATCTGTCATTTCGTCTGTCATATAATCATCCATCATTCTTAACCTGTTCTTTTATTCCTTGTATTGTTTCTTTTAATGTTTGTTCTTTGTATCTACTCCACCATACTAATACGATGATTGCCAAAATCAAAAAAGAGAGAATACCATCCCAATTCATTTTAACCTCTCTAATTCATACTCCTTTTTACATTCTTCAAAATGCCAAGAAACTAAAACAAACATAGCACCAGCCACAAATCCCAACCACCAACTACTGTAATTCGTTCTGTGATTCATAACACAAATTACAATAATTAACATAATATCTCTTACAAAAATATTAAACCACCTCCAATTCATACCAATCCTCCCAACAAGGTATCAACCAACCCAACGCCATAATAAGTTCCCATAAAAAACCCAAGACCAAATATAAGTAGTGTCCAAATTAGATCCCAAATCAATCCCATTAATCTCATCCTATTCTTTTCTCCCCTATTATATGAAAACCTTGTTTTGTAAATTCAGAAATTACATAATCATATACGTCTTCTTCATGTTCTAAGGATTCCATCATTTTAAAATGTTTCTCCATATCTTCTCTTCCCTTTAATCTATTATTCCTAGCACCAACTAAGATTAAATCTTCTAAAAGGTATTCTCTTGTGAAATTATCGAGTGAACCCTTACAAGTAACATCTCTCCCATCGATTGTTATTTGAATAACTCCGCTCATCGCGGACAAAGCAACATGAATCATTTTACTAATACCTTTTTTATTTCTGCGATATCGTTTGCTATCCTTCTCAAAACTTCTTTCTCTTGCAAGACACTTTCTTCATCTTCTGAATCAGTATCTCTAAAAGCTATCTCTGTTTGAGTTGGGATTTGTACAAGCTCATATTTATCTTTTTTTTCAGCCATCTTACCTCCTATAAGTTTTTAAGAATTAACAATTCATAAATACTTCTTAAACTAAAATATGCTCCAAGAGCAAAGTTAGCAGAAGATAACATAACTGTTAAAAAATTATTTAATTCTTGAACTCCTTGTGTAGAAATATATATTCCTAATCCAAAACACATAAGTGATCCTAACCAAATTACTACAAAATCTTTTATTCTATATCCCCAAACAAGAAAAAAATAACCTACCACCGATATAAACATTATCGCTGGTATTTCATATACTACCATTTATTAACACCTCCAAAAAAATAGGAGGGAAAACTCCGTTGAATTTTCCCTGCCTTAAAATAAAAATTAACTTTCATGTGTATTATCTCCAATTACATTACCCCACCTTGTTTCAAACCAACAACAGCAATTCCAATTCCTGCACCTGCAACTGCAAGACAGTAAAATAGAGTTGTTAAACCTATTATTGAAGCTGATGCTCCTGTAATATTTGAGGTTGTTGATGCATTTGAATCTGGGTCTTTAGCAGCTTGAATCTGGTTCGCGACTGTTGGAGCTAAAGTTACTCCAATCAAAATCGTAATGAACCCTCCAATTAAATTGCCTAACATTTTAAATTATGGAGAAAATTTACATTAAACCTGATTGTCTTAGTCCGACTGTGGCTATTCCAATTCCAGCACTAGCTACTGATAAACAATAAAATAGTGTTGTTAAACCGATAATTGTATCCGATGCACCTGTAATGTTTCCATTATTCTGTGCGCCTTTTACCTCATCTGCTACTGTCGGTGCCAAAGTTGCTCCGACGAGAATGACGATGAACCCGCCGATTAAATTTCCTAACATTTATAATCAATCCTCCCAAGGTTAAAAGCCCCATAAACTATTTAAATATATCGGAAATCTTTATATATTTCATTTTACTAGTAAAATGAGGAGCCACCATCTTTGAAAAAAGAAAGAGAGTTTAAAGCAAAAGTATTTGTCAATAAAAAAACTAAACAGGTTTCCATTTCTATTCCTAAAAAACTTGTGAAGTTTGGGAAAGTTCCTAAATTGTTGGAGGTAAAAATAAAATGGTAACAATTCCTGAAGCTATGAGAAGAACAAGTTCTGCAAAACAACAATTAGCAACTCAAGAACAAACTTTAGCAAGACAACGAAGAAAATTCGAAGGAGCAACACAATTTACCAAAGCACAAAGATTACAATTAACAAGAAGGCAAAGGCAATTAATAGAACAAGCAAGAAAACAAAATTTACAATTAGCAATCCAAGCACAAAAACAATTTCAAACAGCAAGTGTGGCACAAAGACAAGCTATTGAGAGAAGTTCTCAAGCAATAGATGAGGCAGTGGCCTATGGCTATGGAAGAAAATTAGCGGTAAAGGCATTAGGAGGGCAATTAGTTGGGGATTTTCCTTTATTATTATCTAGAACTGGAGTTGCTTCACAACCCTTAAGAGATGTTTTTGCTTATCAAGAAGCACAAATCTCACAAATCTCTCCAACTATTGCTCCAACAACAGAAGCTATGCCGAGAGTAGAAAGTGCAGGATTAAGTGCTAGAGCAATAGAATTAAGAGCAAAATTAATTGCGGCAATAACACCTCCAACAGCTGCACCTATGACACCGTTAAGGGGAGGAGTGGGTTCAGTTGCTTATGTTTTACCATCAGGAGAAAGGGTAGCAATAAGAGAAATAAAACCTCTAAAAAAACCTCCAACCTTTAAAGATATAAGTTGGCAAGAAACATTTGGAAAAGTTACACCCGAAGGAAAACGTATAGATATTCCAGATAAAGTTAGTTTGGGAAAATATATTTGGAGTAAATATGGTCAGGCAGTTAGTAAAATAATAGATTATAGAGATACACCTCGTGTGGGCAAACCCCCTATATTTCAAGTTTCTCCAGAAGCAAAGCCAGTTATAGAAACAACTGGGAGAATAATACCTGATGTTTCCAAATGGTTATTTTTTACTCCAGCTATGGCAACAACTCCTGCAACACTTCAACAATTAATATCAAGAGGAGCAGAACCTGTGGGAGAAACTATTTTTGTATCAACGGTTAAAAAAGTTCCAAAAGGAATAGAAATTCAAACAGGTGCAAGAACAAAAATTGGAGGAGCAACATTTATGGGAAGAACAACTGCAAAAGGTATTCAATTAAAAAAATTACAATTAACTGCTGGAGAGGGTTGGATTAGACCACTTTCAAAAAGGATGGACATAACTCAAATTAAAGTGGCGGGAGTTGTTGAAAGATTAGGAAAAGCAAGAGAAATTTTCGTGCGCCCAACATATCAAATAACAAAAGAAGCGGGAAGAGGTTTTAAGGGAGTTGTAGGAATTAAAGAAATAGTTCGGAAAGAATTATATGCTCCAAAAGTAATAACAACAAAACTAGCAGTAAGAACAAAGCAGCCGTTTTTAGGAATAAGCAAACGATGGGAAGAAGGGGCAGAGATATTTAAACAATTGGAAGCAGGGGCAGAGATATTTAAATTAAGAGGAACAGCACGGCCTTTATTCTTTGAAGGGAAGGCAATTATTCCCAAGGCCGAAATAAAAGGAATTTTGGCTATTGGTAAGCCTGCTGCAGAATCTCTGGGGCGAATAACTATTGCAAGTGGTGGAAAACAATTTGTTAAAACAATTACCCCTCAAGTTCAAAAACAAATTACAGAAAAAGCATTTGAACAAGCCGCAGCATTAGCACAAGCCGCGACACTTAAATTAACTAAAGAAGCAACAAGAGGAGCTGTTGTTGCAGGAGTTATACCAACTGGTTTTGGTGCAGTAAGAGCTATGATTCGAACACCTCCAGTAGTAAGACAAATTCCTGTTACTCAACAATATTTCCCAACACCTACAACACAACCTCAACCTCCTATCCAAATAATAACTCCACAAGAAATTGTTACTCAAAGAGAAAGATTAGGACAAGCATTAGGATTATCAGATGCACAAAGATTAAAACAAAGACAATTATTAACACAAGAAACTGCATTATTACAACTCCAACCCACAAAGATTAAATTTAAACAAGTTCAAGTTCCAGCATTAAGGATAAGAACAAGACTAATTGAAAGACTCCAAATTACAAGGCCGGGATTGGGAGAAGGATTGCGTACTCCATTAATTCCACGTATTACATTTCCTTATGGATTAGGGGCAAGAGTTCCACGTGTAAGAGAAAAAGAAAGAGAAGGAGTTCCCGCATATAGAATCTGGGTTAAAAGAAAAGGTAGGAGAATTTTCTTAGCGGGAAGATATGCAAGAGGGGAAGCCATAATGATTGGAGCAAGAGAAGCAAGACAAACATTAAGGGCAACTTTTGGAGTTACAGAAAAAGGAAGATTGAGAGTTAAAAGAAGAGCAGCTCCATTTGAACCATCTCCGGAAGTTTTTAGAACTTACAGAATAGTCAAGGGGAAAAGAGTGCCTTTAAAAGATGTGTGGATTCAGAAAGCTCCTTATAGATTATCTGCAAGAGGAGAAGTTAGAGAGATCCTTCAAGCTAAAAAAAGAAAAGGAGGTAAAAGAAACAGATGGTTATGAACAAAGGAGCTCAAGTTGCACTAATTAGTTTAATGGTCGGAGTCATGGTTTTTATGTTAGCCATGGTTTTTATAGATCCGCTTTCAGATGTGATTGAAGAAACAAGAAACAACACACAATTAGATTGTAGTAATTCCAGTATTTCAGATGGAAAAAAAGCGACGTGTCTTATAGTGGATTTAATATTACCATATTTTATAGCAATTATTATTGCAATCGCAGGAGCATTAATTTCAGCAAGATTTGTAACGTAGGAGAATGAAAGTTAAAGTAATGGTAATAT
>Ga0256381_1000077_pt1 | contig 9699 bp, 20 predicted proteins | sample LS1160viralmetaG_FD_189070 | JGI IMG/M metagenome (GOLD analysis project Ga0256381, IMG submission 189070) | Seawater viral communities from deep brine pools at the bottom of the Mediterranean Sea - LS1 1600m | ecosystem: Environmental > Aquatic > Marine > Bathypelagic | place: Mediterranean Sea...
TACACAACGTGGTAACTGTTACTACAACTACCGTTGCACTGATTGTGGAATCAGCTATAATGTAGATTCATCTGACTGAGGAAAATTATGAGAAGATTTCCGGTTACTGAGTTGATGCGACTACACAAGAAAAAAAAGATGTACACGGAAAAGATTAGAATTGTGGTTCGGTTTGATGCATCGGAAAACGGGCTTGTGCCGCCTGAACGTGCTGGTAAGTTTTACGGGATTCATGAGGTGACTACCGATGGATCGTATGATGCTGTTCAACGTGCTGCGAATAAAATTGTCAATGAATCTTTTCAACCAGGTACCGTTCTTCACTCGCATTGGGAATATATCTAATGAAAAAAATTGAATCGGCGACCGTTTGGATGGGTGACAAGCACGACGCACAACCAGTTGGTGACTATATGTGGCTGACAATTCGGATTGGTGACCATGAAATTTTAATCAACACCCATCGTGCCGAGGTAGAAGAGGCTTTGGAAGGCCTGGCAATCGAACGTGAATCACAACTATGGTTGGATCAAACCCGTGGAAAATAGGGGAAATAGAATGTTTGAGAAACTTGACAAGGCTATCATGGAAACCATCACCTACAAAGGCAAGACTCTGGCCGAATTGGAAGGTGGAGAAGTTGGAGAAGATGAGACAAATCATCAAGCTTACAAAGCTGGGAAGGTTAAGCGGATGGCTTTGTATAGGCAAAATGTAGAGAATGGTGAAGAGATTCAATATATTCAAAGGGGGATATAATGGTAGACTACGTACTATTGGCACTATGCGTCCCGGTGCTTGGTGTTCTGTGGATGTTATATGTAGAGTTCTTACGTAACCCCAGGTAAGATAAGGACTTAGGACGGCGGGGCGCCCCCGGCGAACCTAACCCCTTACCCCGCAACGACTTACGTCTATTCCTGTTATTTTCTCAGATGGGGTGGTATTGGGGTGGAAAAATAGCCGATGATAAGTATAATGGGGCTTAGTAATTGAATGGTACTTCATTGAAAGGGTTGGCCATGCAAGAGGTTTATCATCGGTTCGCATTGTTACGACCGCTGCCCAGTTGGAATTCAGTAGATCCGCGTAATGGATGTGTGTTTGATTGGAGAGAGGGATGGGTTCACGAAGACGAGTACGAATACGAGTATGACGGCCAGCCGGACGAACTAACAGAATGGGCGGACTATGACCCGGATTGCTAGGGCTCGACCCGCAAGCCGCGCCTAAGTCGCGCGCATGGTTCTGGGGCACCATTCAACAGCCCCACTTTTCAGGATAGGAGAACACAACCAATGGGCTACTACAGGGGTCGGGCTGCTGCCCGATAGACCAAAAACCCCGGACGTGGATGACGAACAAACAACAATGTCCCACCCCTTTTCTCTCCCCAGAGAGGGTGCCATAGAGGATAGCACGCGAGTTCTAGCACGCGAGTACAGCACGTATGGTTTACAAGTGTTTAAGATTGAGCAAATCAGAAAAGTTGCATATTGAAATTGACAATTGCCGTCATGCTATGGTACAATGCGATCTCTCAACAGATGACGGATTAAAGCAGTATCGTTTGCTGCAAAAGATCGAAGCCGCTATTTTAAAGGATATTTCAGATGAGCAAGTTCGATCAATATCAAATGGTTGAAGAACTCCCCGACTATCAAGAGTACTTAGAGTTGGAAGAGATGGGCGACTACTTTCAGGAAGAGGCGAACCTAGAGTTACAAGAGGTAGCAACCCCTTACCACGTAGGGACTTAGGGCGGCGGGGCGCCCCCGGCGAACCTAACCCCTTACCCCGCAACGACTTACGCCTATTCCTGTTATCTTTCCAGAATGGGTGATATTGGGGTGGAAAAATAGCCGATAATATATATAATGGGGGAAACGTTACGACCGAGCCTGGTTGGCAACATCGGATAGGTCACACGAATGATAATGAGTCAGGGTCGGAAACAGTCCACGACTCAGTGCCATAACCTAGTGGCTATCAGAGTGTGTCGATGTTTGGTGGTTCGATTCCGCCATTGGTCACCTTTTTAAAATTATTTGCTTGACATACAAAGCACCTGAGGTATAATTTAAGAGTTGTTTCGAGTTTCTTTTTTTTAGGAGAGTTGTGATGAGAGTTGAGAACGTCAGAGGTATTGAGACTGGCGACAAGATTGCGTTGTTGTACAATGACAAGATTCGAGTAGGAACAGTAGAAAGGAACGAAACCATCAGACGTAAATATGTTACGCTTGCACATGACGACGGAAATTTCAAGTCTTATAGTTGGGATCGGGTCGACGGACTGTTGACAGAATGAGGTTTACTATGCTTGAACAAATAAAAACTATTGCTATGCTAGTGGTGGCGTTTATGCTTGGAAGTTTAGCTGTATCGTTTGTAGGAATGTTTATTTCATTTATGTGTGGGGTATTACAATAGTGTATGGTCCTGATTTGTTTTGTGCGGCGTGTGTAGGTGTGGCTACTATTCTCGTTATGGGATTGGATTTGTTGAAATGACGTATAAAATTGCATACAGTGTAAAAGACACTTCCGATGAGTCTATTGGTTATAGCGAGCTGTTTTTATGCTGTCCGCCTTACCTCGGTTCAAACTATGTTAAAGTATCGGCAATCACAACGACATATCTGCATGATAAACCCGAAAATGAAACCTACATCTTTCGATCTAATGCAGACGGTGAAGTTACCAGTTGGACAGAACTACCCGGCTCTGCTCGTGGCGTCTTTGATGTTGAACGTGTACTTGAAAGCGTAGGGTATGAGGTTTGTGACTAATGAAAGAAAAAGAAAAAATTAAACGGCGAGTATGGGAGCCAAAATGCCGAGCTGAAAGATTCGACGACAAACGGACTAGGCGACAGCGTACACGTAGCGATAAGGATCGCGCAGCATTAAAGGAACAGGAATGACAAAGCTACTTGGACTTGGTGACTCGATTAAGTACAAAGGTAAGGAATATGATGTTAAGGGATTTACTAAAACTGATAGCGGTTATTGTGTCCGTTTAGAAAGGAAAGGAGCAAACCTATTAGTTTCGTTAGACAAGATTGAAAGAGCTTTAAATGTATGACGGTAGTTTAGAACCCATTAGTGATCAGTTTCCAGTTTTTTTATTAGGAAAAGAAGATGAAGAAAGCCACGGCGAACGTATTCGTACAAGTCAAGATTCTCCTCAACACCAACAATCGCAATCGAGATCAATGGGGAAAGATTGTGTCCTGCCGTACGGGTCGGACGTTGCATACTGGGCAGCGTAGCTATATTCAACGACTAGCCCGAGAAAAATATAACATGATATTCTGATCGCTGGGGTTTTTTGGATGCGCCCCGCTTGCCCCTATAAGGTGAGCGGGGTTTTTTCGTAACCTGTTGGTATATAAGGACTTAGGGCGGCGCGGCTCCCCCGCCCGACGTAACCCCTTGCTATATAAGGACTTACAACAAATGTCTTACCCCTTTTCTCTCTCTGAGAGAGATGACCCAATAGCACGCAAGTTTCCCCCCACGCGAGTTTTTTCTTAAAGTTTTGGGGTTGCAATTGACGATGATAATGGTAGAATGGTAGCGTACCACACACACAGGAGAGAGAAAATGCTGAGTTTTAGTAATGCGAATGCGAAGTTGGAAGCTCTTTACGATGTGCCCGAATTGGGTCGATGGTTGAAGAATGGGCGCCATGTTTATTCTTTGGATTTGTTGTCTGGTTGGTCCTGTCCGTTTGCGTCTGACTGTCTGTCTAAGGTATATGAAACCGGTGCGATTAGTGCGGCTGGTAATCCTGTTGTAAAATTGAAAGACGGCCCCAACACACAATTCCGATGCTTTTCAGGGAGTCAAGAGGCTCTATTGCCAAACGTGTATAAAAAACGCAAACACAACTATGACACGTTGAAAGGTTTGCACGTCAACGATATGATTGCCAGACTATCGACAGACCTACCAAAAAAATGTGGCATCTTGCGTTTTCATGTTGGCGGCGATTTCTTCAATGCGGATTATTTCTTTGCCGCTATCAATCTGGCAATGGCAAATCCTGACCGATTGTTTTACGCTTATACCAAAAGCCTAAAGTATTGGAATCAGTTTTCCGATTACATTGATGAAATTGACAATTTTGTTCTGACTGCCAGCCGTGGCGGGCGTGATGATGATATGATTGACCGGGATAACCTACGGGAATCCGTGGTTGTATTTTCCGAAGACGAAGCGTATAATAAGAAAATGGAGATTGATCACGATGACAGCCATGCAGCTGTGCCAGAATGGCGGAACAATAGCTTTGCTCTGTTGGTTCACGGAGTACAGCCGAAAGGAAGTAAAGCCGCCGAAGCGTTGAAAATTTTGAAGCGGGACAAAGTCAAACATTCCTACAATAGAAAGGCGACCGCATGAATTGGGGACAATTACTTGAGACTCTATATGAAAAAAGTTTGGACGATGTAAATTTTCTACAAGAGAGTGTCACAGTCTGGGATAAAGACAAAGGGGAATATTATCCAGGCGAGTGTGTTGAAATTGCCGAGTCAACTGATATACTAGACGAAGGCCATCTGTTCATCGGGATAAAGGGGGATATATGCGAGGCTGGTTAGTTACGGGGTTTATATTCGTGTGGTGTTTATGTGTGTGGTTTGCATCTGAGGAAAACGCAAATGATCGAAAAAATTGAATCGGGACGGGGTTGGTTTGAGAAGGTTTGTAAATTAATCAACCAAAATAAACCGGTCGACGTATACAGAAATTTGCATAATGATTGCTGGTCTGTTCGTCAAAATGCCCGCGTTGTTTGTCACGTTGATTATATCACACTCAGGGATTGCAAGTATATAGTTCAGCCGGCTGGTCGAAGACGTGTATTAATTGAAAGAAGGAAAAATGTACACGCATTCGTGCGCGGTTACGTTTGCAGTCCACGCGATTCCGATTGGACACCGCCATTTTCGTGGGAATATGTAAAATATAACCCATATAAAGCTGGCTCATTTTACTTTGATCATGAACCCGACCATTATATACACGAATCAAAATATGCGGATCTAGATGTGGGGGATGATGATGGTGTCTTAGCATGGGGGTGGACGTAAACCCTTACTACCAAAGGACTTAGGGGCGCGGGGGGCGCCCGCCGAACCTAACCCCTTTGATAGCAACAACTTACGCCAATTTCTGTTTTATCTAAAGTTTTGGGGTTGTTTTTGACGATGATAATAGTATAATGAAACACATGAATACAACACTCAACGTCAAATGCAGACACTGCAACGTCCGCCAGGAAATCCAAGTCAACTACGCCGACCTCCAGGCATGGAAAAGCGGGCGTCTGATTCAAGACGCGATGCCATACCTCGACGCGGATGCACGCGAGTTTTTAATTTCACAAACTTGTACGGTATGTTTTGACAAAATGTGTGGGGTTGACATGGACGAGTGATGTGGTAGAATTGTGTTTGTTGTTTGTTGTTTGTTTTTTGTTTTTTTGGACAGGGAGACGGAGTATGTCGCACGAAGTAGAGAAGATGGTTTTCGCTGGAGCAACGCCCTGGCATGGACTCGGCACTCAGATCGACGACGCAACCACCTTCTGGGATGCGTTCAAGATGGCTGGCCTCGATTGGGAAGTCAAGACCGAACCACTTTTCCGTAGGGATGGCAGCGAGGTTAAAGCTCAAGCATCTGTGCGTGAATCAGACGGGCGCGTACTAGGTGTTGTTGGTCCACAATGGACGCCGCTGCAGAATCGCGAGGCGTTTAAGGTATTCGAGCCGCTGGTTGATTCCGGTGACATGACGTTGCATACTGCTGGTTCGTTGCGTGAAGGTGAACGTGTGTGGGTTCTGTGTCAATTGAGCCTGGACAATGCCGAAATCGTCAAAGGCGACGAAATCAGCAAGTTCGCTCTGCTCAGCAATGGCCATGATGGCAAGCTGGCTGTGCATTTCGGATTCACCCCCATCCGGGTGGTGTGTGCGAACACCGAGGCGATGGCTCGCGGTTCTGAATCGTCTAAGTTGATTCGCGTCCGCCATCACCGATTTGTCAAAGATAATGTCGAGAAATTGCGTGACATTATGAATCTGGCAAATCAGGAGTTTGAAACGACTGCCGACCAGTATCGTTTTCTGGCGTCTCGGGATATCAATTCCAAAGATCTGGAAAAGTACGTCAAGATCGTTTTCGGAGTGCAAGACAAGACCGACGACGAAATCAAGACCAGAACGAAAAATATTCTGCAAAGTGTAGAAACGCTTTTCACCACTGGCAAAGGCAACGACCTGCCCGGCGTAACCGGTACATACTGGGCAGCTTATAACTCTGTCACAGAGTACCTAAATTATGACCGTGGTCGTAACAATGCGAACCGAATGGACTCGCTGTGGTTTGGGCAAAATAAGCAAATGAGCGTAAAGGCGCTGGACACAGCGCTTGCGTTAGCTACGTAAAGTCTCCCTGTTGTGTGGGCCCTCACCCCTGTCTCAGTTACTCCGGGGGTGAGGGTTTTTTGGGGGCGTAACTCAATTGGCAGAGTGCCGGATTGTCTATCCGGTGGTTGCGGGTTCAAGTCCCGCCGTCCTCGCTTAATGTAAACCTCTGTGGTATAAGGACTTAGGGCAGCCGGGGGCGCCGGGCCGCTCTAAGTTGTTGATATATATAGATTTACGTCGATTTATTCAAGTTTACCCCTGGACATGGACGATATATAGTGTATAATACTGATGTAAAGTGTTAGTACGTAAGGACTTAGAACATCAACAAAAAAAGGGAGGAAACAACAAACGTACCACCCCTTTTCTCTCTCTGAGAGAGATGGTCCAAATAGCACGCGAGTTTTACAAATAAGTACTAGAAAGGTTAATAATGCATCAGATGATTGAAAAGAAAAAACCAGTTCAGAAGAAGAAGGTAGAAAGGCCCACAGGCGTGGCACCCGAGTTAATTGAAGACTTAGTGTTAAAAAAAATGGGGAAACCTAAAAATTTCTATAAAATTAGTGCATTAAATGTTTATGACAACCGATGGCGGGTCGACGTGTGGACGTCGTATCTGTCGAAGGAGAGCGAGACTGGTCTAGACTCTTACAAGATAGGTTATAGTTACTTTTGTCATGTACAAGGAAATGAAATAGTAAAATCAATTCCTGAAATTGGTGAACCATTTCCAAAAGCTGATAAGCCTCTTAGATTATAACATATTATCCTGTACTATACAAGCCCTGCTCACGCGGGGTTTTTTTATTTAATACAACAGTGTACCACCCCTTAATACCTCCATTTATGTGTCTCTGGAGGTATTTTGTACCACAAACCCGCCCCTGTTTTACGCGGGGTTTTTTTTATTTAAACAACAGTGTACCACCCCTTTTCTCTCTCTAAGAGAGAGATCCCCCCCACGATGATAGCACCCGAGTTTTTGGCACGCGAGTTTTGTGGCACCGGAGTTTTTATGTAAAGTTATCCCGCGCTTCCTTACGCACATCCTCCGGATACAGGCGCAGGGCGACAATAAGTACTACATAAGCTAATAAATATACTGGTGTTGCCAGTAATATTCTAATTGTTCTAAACATTTAAGCACCTGAATTAAAAAGTTCCCACCAACCACCCCGCAACCTCAAGGGCGCGGCTACTAAATCTCTTCGTTACCAATCAGGCAGAGGTAGTGAGGAGCGCCTGAGTCTCCTCTTGAAGAGATTAAAATATGTACAAAAAGAGAGAAAGAGATCATGGAAATATGTAAAAATTGTTATAAAAATCTCTAACTCTCCTTAGAATTAATAAAACTTAAGATGTTTACTCCACTTACTACTAAAATTACTGTTAACTTCTCTGCTAAAGTAAATGTATTTAAGTTATATAAGAAATAACCAATTGACATATACCACAATAAAGTATAGAGGATAATCATTCAGGTACTCAATCTCTTATGTAATACACTCTTCACTAGGTACTTATATTATACCACCGGCGACACAAAAGTCACGTAATACTTATGTAAAACTTGGGATTTTTTTAAGCGTCTGAAACTTTTCAGTCTAAAAATTTCCAAAACTTTGCCGCCTTTCTTCTTTTTTTCACTTCATTACTCTTCTCTTGTACTAAACCCTGTGTATAATTAAGTATGACCTGGGTTACCACCCTTTTGGAAGGTTTTATCGCGATAAAAGAGGGGAGAGGCATGTGTTCGGCTTATTTTTTTACTTACTTTAAGGCAAGCTAGTAAATTCTATATATCCTTAAGATTTTTAAACCCCCTATCTCCTTTATACTATATATATATTAATTCTTTAATTTCCCTGGGAAAACAGCAAAAAAAGATAAGATAAGATACAAAAATACACTGTATCCCAGTACATCACGCGAGTAGGGAGGCACGACCAGCTAATATTAACTATTTTATCTAATTAGGAAATCAAACCTAAATAGAAGTTAAATTAAATGATAATTAAGAAAGGTGGACAACATGCTAGATTTCTATTTCAATCGTCGTGATTTTCTTCGTCTAGGAAGCATTGGAGGAGCACTTGGGCTTTCTGGTTTGACACTGGGGGACGAAGAAGAATTAGCATTAAAAGATAAAACAGTTGTATGGTTGTGGCTTGGTGGTGGCCCAACTCAGTTTGAAACATTCCACGCTCCCACGGACTTTAATATACCAGATCAGTTCAGGCCTGTCAATGGGCTTCTGTATGACAGTTCTACTAATATATCGTTAGGGGCAGACTGGCTTGAAACATTTAAACATAAAGATAAAATTGTAACTGTTAATTCATTTACGCATGGTGATTCATCTCATCGTCAGGCTACCCACTGGATGATGACCGGTCATTACGATTCTGAGCGGGCACAAACAGCTACCCCAAAGTATCCTGGGTTCGGTTCAATTATCTCATCGATCTACGGTGCGAACACCCAAACCGGCATTCCTACCTATATCAAACAGGGTGGGATCTCAGGCGATGGCCCTGCGTGGCTAGGAGGCGCATACAAGCCGTTTGATCCATCCAATAAAGACAACTTGACTCCCAGGGTGGATGTGAATAGGTTTAAAACTAGAGGCTCTCTGCTCGCAGCACTGGACCGCCAGAGCCAGATCGTCAGTGAGGCTTCTAATTCAGTAGATAAATATACAGTACAGGCGTATGATGCAATATTAGGTACGGCTAAATTAGCATTTAATATAGATAAAGAACCAACAAAAACTAGGGATTCATACGGTAATACTGATATTGGAAAACAAATGCTGCTGGCACGCAGGCTGGCTGAGTATGGATCTAAATTTATTACGATGCATTACGGGGGCTGGGATATGCATGGTAATATTTCTAATGCTCTTAAAGGTAGAGTTCCTCCTGTTGATCAGGCTATTGCGGCTTTCTTACAGGATGTATGGGAAAAAGGATTAAATGAAAAGATTCTCCTCGTGGTTACCGGAGAGTTTGGACGAACTAAACTAAATGGAAATGGTGGTCGTGACCATTGGCCTGCTATGTGTCCGATGCTTATGGCTGGTGGAGAATATGAGTTAGGAAGAACAATAGGTAAAGCTGACAAATCATATACTCCCAAAGAGAATCCCTATGGTCCTCTGGATGTATGTGCTACTCTTTTTGATCATTTTAATATTCCTCAAGGTATCCAGAAGGTAGACACTGGAGGAAGACCCCGTTACCTATTAGAAGGCGATGCT
>Ga0256381_1000078_pt1 | contig 9677 bp, 11 predicted proteins | sample LS1160viralmetaG_FD_189070 | JGI IMG/M metagenome (GOLD analysis project Ga0256381, IMG submission 189070) | Seawater viral communities from deep brine pools at the bottom of the Mediterranean Sea - LS1 1600m | ecosystem: Environmental > Aquatic > Marine > Bathypelagic | place: Mediterranean Sea...
AGAAGGGAAGGTGGAGTCCACTGGTCATCTAGCACACCTGACGACCGAGGAACTGGAGCAACTTGAGCGCATCCACGACAACGCGGCTGAACGGGCCAAGGTCGATCAAGACTGAACTCGCTGAACGGAAACTCTACAAGTTCATCGAGCAAGTGTGGCCGACGATTGAGCCGGAAGAACCGTTCGTTGGAGGCTGGCATATCGAGGCGGTCTGCGATCATCTTGAAGCCTTGGTCAATCGCCAGATCCGCAATCTGTTGATTCTGATTCCACCACGCCATACAAAAAGTCTCACCGCCTCGGTCTGTTTTAACCCGTGGGTCTGGATTCGACGACCGGAGCTACGGTTTATGTATGCGTCTTATTCGGCCTCGCTCTCCCAGGAACACTCGGTATTAAGTCGGCGCGTGATTGACAGTAAGTGGTATCAGGAACGATGGGGCCATAGATACAAGCTCACAACTGACCAGAACGTGAAAACGCATTATGAAAATACGAAACGAGGGTACAGGATTTCTACAAGCGTTGGTGGCACGGTCACTGGTCACGGTGCTGACTTCCTTGGGCTAGATGACCCGCACAGCCTTAACGATGTCCATAGTGAGACGGCAAGGTTCAGCGTGCATCAGTTCTACCAGAAGGTGTGGCATAGCCGACTGAACTCACCGAAGACTGGGTGCCGGTTTTGCATCATGCAGAGAGGCCACCAGGATGACATCGCCGCTGCCATGATTGACACGTTTAAGTATGAGGTCTTATTGCTTCCAACTGAATACGATCCGAAGCGGTCAACGGTCACTAGTCTCGGGTTCAAAGACCCGCGCACCACGGCGGGAGAACTGCTCTGTCCTGAACGAAAAGGACAGCAAGAGGTTGATGAGGATAAGCGAATCAAGGGTCGAGAGTTCGAGACGCAAGACAATCAGAACCCGCAACCAGAATCGGGCGTGATGTTCAAACGTGCCTCATTTAAGATTGTCGAGGCGCTTCCGGTAAAGGGACGGCTTCGCACGGTAAGGTTTTGGGACTGTGCGGCAACGGAGTTTACGCCAGGGAAAGATCCTGACTGGACCGTGGGGACGAAGCTCTCGAAGTTCGATGACGGCATGTATTACGTCGAGGATGTGGTGCGGGGTCGATGGACTCCAGGCGTGGTGGACACCACAATCCTGAGAACGGCTCAGCTAGACGGTCGCACGGTGAAGGTCCGAGAGGAGCAGGAGCCAGGGGCGAGCGGGAAGAGTGTCATCGCGAATCATGTGCAGATGCTTGCAGGGTATGACTACGCGGGAAAGAGTCCGAGCGGGGCGAAGACAACTCGGTGGCGACCGTTTGCGGTGCAGGCTGAAGCTGGGAACGTCGCTATCATGCGAGCCGAGTGGACGCAGGATTGGCTGCAAGAGATGTCAGGCGTGCCAGATACCGCGCACGATGATCAAGCGGATTCAGTGGCCGGTGCCTTTGATGACGTGGCGCTTGCTAGGCGAAAGGCGAGAACGGTCGCCGTGCGTGAAGTATGAGTATTACTTATAAAGAAGTTACGGAGTGATCTAAGAGTTCGTATGGATAAGATCAACCCCGCAATTGAAATCATGGTCGCGTGTGGTGCATGGTTGTTGTTTATCGCGGCGTTAGCGTGGGTGATGTTTCCTGAATGGGTCATTAACCTTCCTCGATACTTACGCGACGCCATATTGTTTACTAGTCACCGATGAGTGTTAAGTCTAGACTTGCTGGATGGGTTGTCGGTCGCGTCGTGTCTGACGTACTGAGCAACATGCAGGTCGAGAAGTCCCACCGAGAGACGGTTGTAAAGGCGGTGAAATATATGATCAAGCCAAGGAAGGAACCGGTGGCATGGCATGGCATGATTGGTGTCGCGGTTGCGCTTGCTGGCGCGTTCGGTCTTGATTTAACAGCCGAGCAGTTAAGTGTCACCCTCAGCACGTTGATCGCTGTTGGGACATTTATCGTGCGAGGGAAAGTTACACCGACACAAGAGTAGTGTGGTGTAGTTTGTATCGTGGGTAGATGGAGACGGCCCGTCGATGAGGAGGACAGTGATCTTGGCCGGACATCATTCAACACCCAGGATGTCCGATGGGTGTGCCGGAAGGCGAATCGTGTCGGCAGTTCGGAAAAGAGCGAGGCACGATTTCTGATTTCAATGGCTGATAATACACAGGTGCCTCTTGATGAGGTGGCGAAGGATTGCCAGATGACAAGTAGTGCCTACCGATATTTGCGGAGCGCCTGCGAGGGCGACGTTCAAGCGGTGTCTGGTCTTGAAAAGATTAAAGCCTTCAGGCGAAGAGTTGCTGAGATTATCTTACGCGAGTCGTATAATCGAAAGCGTAAACAGGAACATGTACACGTGAAGGCAGAACGGCCTGTTGTCCCCGCTCCTAGTCGTTTGACGCCAGTGCAGAAAATCGAACTTAAGAAGTCCTTGTATATGCGACACCTCATGAAGCGAGAACTAGATCGTGATGGTGATCTGTGATGCAAGCGGCGAGGGTGATGGCGTCTTTCTTCATGGCGTCTGTTATTCGCAGCGTCGGACGCATCCTGATAGGCATAACGAAGTGTGCAGGATGGGTCGCGGTAGCACTGTCCAGGTTCACGTTAAGTCTTGTGGTGATAGTGGCGAAGCCGTTCGAGTGACGATAGAGGGATATAGCGATGCCGGTGAATTCTCCGAGGCTTGAATATCAACACTCCCTTCCACGATGGCAGCGGTGTCGTGACTGCTTTGAAGGTAGCGATGCCGTCAAGGATAAAAGGAAGGACTATCTGCCATCGATAGCCGGTGACTACAATGCGTATCTGAAACGGGCTGAGTTCTACAACGCCACGGCGAGGACGGTCATGGGTTTACTCGGGGCTGTCTTTCGGTCTGAGCCGACCGTCACGTTTCCCTCGCAGCTAGAGGTAGACCTTGAAGATGTCACCCTGACGGCGAAGCCGATTACGGCGTTCGCCTTGGCCGCATTTCAAGAAGTGCTAATCGTTGGTCGGTTCGGGATTCAAGTTGAGATGACCGACCAGCCACCTCCAGGGATGACGACGCCACGACCGTACTGGATAGGGCGACGGGCCGAGGACATCATCAGTTGGAGGACGGTCGTTGTCGGAGGGCAGGAACGTCTCTCGCGAGTCGTGTTCTCTGAAACAGTAGAAGAGGATGATCCGAAAGACTCCTGGGTGCCTCGCTTGATTCCACAGGTTCGCGTGCTTGAACTTCTCGAACCGGAATCAAACAGTCCCGTGTATCAGATTCGCCGGTTCCGCGAAAAGCAAGGCAAGTCGGATCTTGGTGTGCTTGGCGGTGATGCATGGGAGGAAGTGGATGACCCGTTCGTGCCATTACGAAAAGGCGAGCCGTTGGATTACATTCCGTTTCAATTCTTCGGACCGAGCAGTCTCACGCCAAGCATTGACAAGCCACCGTTGTTGGATCTGGTCGAGGTGAATCTATCCCACTACAGAACCAGCGCAGATCATGAACACGGCGCACACCTGACCAGCCTTCCAACGCCGTGGGTATCAGGTGTTGAGATTGAAGGGAGTCTTGATATCGGTAGCTCAACGGCCTGGGTACTGCCTGAGCCGAATGCACGGGCTGGCATGTTGGAATACACCGGCGACGGCCTTGGATCTATCGAGAGACTAAGCGCAGCCAAGCAGGGAAGAATGGCGTCGTTAGGTGCGAGGATTATCGAGCAACCAAGGAAGGCGGCTGAGACGGCAGAGGCTCTGCGAATCCAATCATCTTCCGAGTATTCGGTACTGTCTACGATGGCTGCGGCGTTTGATCTAGGGTTGGAGCAGGTGATGTCGTGGCACGCATGGTGGGCTGGTGTCGATGAGGTTAAGGAGCAAGTATCGTTCAGCTTGAACAAGGACTTCTTTGATACACGGCTCAAGCCACAAGAGGCACAGGTACTCGTGGCGGCGTGGCAGGGTGGCGCGGTGTCACACGACACGTTGTTCTGGAACTTACAACAGGGTGAGTGGATTCAGGCGGGTCGGACGTTAGAGGAAGAGAAGGAATTGATTCACGCTGGTGATGATAATCCTGGTGGCGCGGTATCTGAATCGCTGGTCCCGTCTGATGGTGGCGGTGATGGGACCGACGACGACGACACAGACCGAGACATGGTTGCGACATATGAAGAGACTGAGGAGTAAATGCGATGATAGGTGGGTGGCTTCAGATCGGATTAAAGCTGTTGCCGTATATTGTTTCGGCAGTGCAGAGCATCGAGCGATTTTTCACCGCTGGAAAAGGCAAGGCGAAGGAAGACGCGGCTGTTGCAACCGTGCACGGGATTTTGGAGATGGTCGAGGCTGGAGCAGGGAAAGATCTCCTTGACAATCAATCCGTTCAAGATGCCGTACGTGAGGTCATGAAAGCCGTCGTCAGTCTCCAGAATATCATCGAAGACTTAGTGGATGATGACGTACCTTCCTAGCTCGATGGTGTGTAGTGGTGCGACACGAGTTGAAGGTAGCTCCAAGCTTGTCCTGGTGGGTCGGTCTTAATCGTGAAGACTTCTACGCACGTGTGAAGTATGAGTTCGAGACACGGATGCGGTTTTCTTCCTTACACATGGAATCCTATCTCGTTGAAGACCGACGATGAAGGGCGGTGAGCAGTTCACTCGATGGTTCTTTCCGGTTAAGTCTTGTCGTGTGTATGACGGCGACACCTTGATGGATCTGGTGTTGGATCTTGGGTTCGGATTGTCGTTTATGACAACGGGCCGACTATCTGGCATCAATGCTCCAGAAGTGCGCGGCAAGATGAAGGCCGATGGCATCATCTCGCGGGACTGGCTGAGACAGTCGATAGAGTCTGCGATAAGCGTCCATGTCCAGACCATCTCAGAGACTAGCAGGCGCACTCTGAAGGGCAAGTACGGACGGTGGATTATTTCAGTATGGGCTGATGGCGTGAATCTGAACGAGGAGATGGTGCGTCGTGGGTATGCGAAGAAGGCGAGCTACTAATGGGCAAGAAGCCACAGGCTACACCGCTTGGATTCTATGTGTCGAACTCGCCTGATGAGGACGTGTTCGATGTTACAAAGGCGGGCATCTATTTTCGTAAGTCTTCAGGGGCTTCATGGAGTCGCACCGACCAGTGGAACTTCGATCATCTGTGCGACGTGGAAACCGTTGACGCTACGCAAGGCGTGAGCGCGGATATCAATACGCATGACGACCGTGGTTTCGAGGTCAAGGTAAGCGCCCACGTGGGAGTCACATTGTCCGATGTCGTGAAGTGGAAGTATGTGAATCCGGACGGTAATCAAGCAACGGTGTGGGCTGGTCCGGACGGTGGACCAGGGGAAGGCGTCAGCGTAGATGTTGGTGTCTGGTACGACAAGCACGGTGACGTGCATATGAAGTTCGCGGAGTCTGGCGTGATTCCGCATATGGACTTCGGGGCAGAGGTCGTGATTAACCCGAAGACGATTCAAGATTTGACGAAACCAACCGCCGAAGATAAAGCGTTTAGTAAGGGCTTCGTTCAGGGCATCACGTTCGGGATTGCCAAGAAGTCGCCCCCCGTCTTAACGAAAGCCGTGGCAACTGTCCACAAGGTTGCCGATGATGTAGACGACTGGTTCAAGTAAGGCTGAAACGTAATGGCGCTCGAAGAAGTCACGGCTGGCATTGCACAGCCACCACCGGTCACGCAGGGTCCAGCTACAGAAATCATTTCAGGGGTGGCAGGTTGGGCCGTGCTTCATACCATCGCTGACTCTGGCGTGAGTCGTTTCGAGGCCGAGTTCGTAAAGGCTGCGGCCAGGGCATCATCAGGGGTGAATCGGGCCGCGATACAAAAGGCACTAAAGGGCAGGAACCGTCAGAAGGCGCTCCAGCTTGCGGTGGATTCGTGGAAGACACAGAGCCAGGAGTTGAAGGCGACGATTACGAAAGAACTAACGGACACCGTTGCGAAGGCGGCGACGGCGGTTAGTAAGCGCGTTCTGACGAATCCCTCGGCTATTCAATTCGACTCGACGAATCCGCTAGCGACAAAGTGGGTAAGAAGTCAGGCAGGGTTACTCACTGATGTTATCGGAGAAGACCAGGTCAAGACGATTCGTAATGTCATCGCACAGGGGTTTGAAGATCAACCGATCACAGTTACAGATAAGGTGACCGGAAAGCCGAAGACCATCTATAGGCCACTCACACCCAAGCAGGTTGAGCGTCGTGTGTTCAAGGTAATCAGCGACGTGAAGTCCAACATCGGATTGCAGTCACGGCAAGAGATTGCGCTGAAGAGATTCGAGCAGGACTTAATCAAGAAGAAGGTCAAACCGTCGCGACTTAAAAAGCGAGTGGCAACGTACAGAAAAAAACTGCTCAGGCGGCGAGCGCGGTCCATTGCCAGAACGGAGTTGATGCGTGCCTCGAACATGGGGCAACAACTACTGTGGGAGGAGTCCATCTCTCAAGGCCACCTCGACCCGAGTGTGTTTGAGAAGGTCTGGATTACGACACCAGATGATCGGCTGTGTAGCTATTGTCGATCAAAGAACGGGGATCGTGTTGGTGTCTTTGACGCCTTCAATAATCCGATAGCTGGTGGCAATGCCGAGCCGCAGCCACCGCTTCATCCCATGTGCCGATGCTCGACAGCGTTAGTGAGAAAAGGAAAGGGCGTTCAGAAGGTCAAGGTTCCGACGCAAAGCACGCCAACGACAGGGAAAATCACAAAACCTAAGAAGCCAGAGCCAGCGGTTACTAAGCCATCTCTCGGGCAACTCGCAACACAGGCCGCGCTCAAAGCTGACAAGGCCGCGATTCAGGCGGTCACCAAGGCAGCGGCACCTACGCAGCCGCACATTGGCATATCTGAGGCATGGACAAGGGACTTGTTGACTCGCAAGGTTGGTCCGCAGAAGGGGTCGAACCTTGGGGGTGTGTATGCCGATAAGGGTGGAAATAAATTCTACGTCAAGCAGTACAAGAATCCAGACCAAGCGGCGACCGAGGCTATCGCCAACAAAGTGTATCGAGAGCTTGGCATCGATGTTCCTGACAGTGCTGTTCGTTCTGTGGATGGGAAGACCTATTTCGTGTCGCGTTGGATGGATGACGTCAAGGGAACCATTGGCGACTTAGGCATGACGGCTGACGATGCCGCACAGATTCTTGATGGGTTCATCGGTGACGTGTTCACGGCTAATTGGGATGCGGTTGGAACTGGTCTTGATAATGTGGTGCGTCTATCGAGCGGAAAGATTGCTCGTATCGACCAGGGCGGGTCGTTGCTGTTTCGGGCAAAGGGGACACCGAAGCCTTCCGGCGCTCTTGGAAGGATCGATGAGTGGGAGAAGTTTATCGACGACAATCCGTATTACAAGAAGGTTTTCGATAAGGCTGGACTGAAGAGCGCAGACGAACTGGCAGAGAGAGCAATCAAACAGATCGAAGACCTCATCGCGATGAAGGGGAAGCATGGATCGTGGACTGAGTTCGTGCATAAGATCGCTCCAGAACTGATACAAACGCCGTCAGGATTCCAGAACAATCAACAGCTAAACAAGATCGCCACGATGTTTAAGCGCCGGTTCGACAAGCTGGTGGTGAAGCGTTATGAACTGAAAGGACTTACCAAGACACCAGAGGGATGGGTCAAGCTCACGGCTAAGCAAAAGGACATGGCGTACACCAAGGCCATGGCCGAGAAGAAGGCTAAGACGGCAGCAGCTAAGCAACCGACGACCATGCCGCTCAAGCTGAAGACGGCGTTCAAGGATCACGCATTTCCAATGCAGGAGGTTGGAGGAAAATATATTGCTCCGACGTTCAATCCAAATGACTTCACGGCGAAGCAGTTGAATGTTCTCTGGAAGAATAGAGACAAGCCCCCATACAAACTCGCAGACGCATTGGAGGATGCGAATTTTCCATCACCGACAGATCCAGGTTCTCTCCTATTGATATCCTTGGAGGATGCCGCGTACTACAAGAAAGCCCTGAAGCACTCCATGAAGGAAGCCGACTTACTTGAACCCGCAAGCAAGACAGCCATCAATAAACAGCTTACCAAGAGGCGTGAGGGGTGGCCGATAGCTGATGATGTCACTCGGAAACTCGGCGCGCAGTATCAACACGACGTTACCGATCACTACAAGGCTTACATGAAAAGCATGTCAACTATCAGGAAAGGGTCAATCAACGATTACACCCAACTGGAATCCAGGCCAATCAATAACTTGCTTCGTGAACGGCCACGAATTTTACAGCATGAACGACCTAATTTAAAAGATATGGACGCATCGTATTTTGACAACGAGACCCTTAATACGGCGAGGCGTGTCAGTGCGGCAATACGTGAGGCTCCAAAACCGCCTCCTCCTGAATTAGTATGGAGAGGGATCAAGTCTGATTTCCTGTCTGATTTTAAAGATGGAGATGTGTTTGATCTGAACGGCTTCCAGTCTTCATCGATTCAACCGAAGGTGGGGGCAAGGTTTGGATCTACGGTGATGGAGATTAAGCCGACTCATGGAATGTATATCAAGACGGCCAGCGAGTACTCGAAAGAGTTCGAGTTCTTATTGCCGCATAGTGCCAGGTATCGCCTTCTTGGACGCAAGACGATCAAGTTCGCTGATCCTGAAGGAAGAGTGATTGAGCGGGAGGTTCTTCAGTTGGAGATGATTCCAAAGCCTGGGGTGAGTCGCAGCCCACGAGCGGCAAAAGCCACACGCAGAGTCCCTGTGGAGCTTGAAGACTAATGGCAAGCAAGGTTCGGCCAAAGAAAGAAGCAGAAGAGTACTGGACTCAGCCAGAGGACGGCGTGGTGTTCGTGCGCCGAGACTTATCCCAATCACAAGTCGAAGCAGGGAAGGCTCGTATAAGGGCTGGCGAATCTCTGGATGATGTGGTCGATTCTTTCTACGATGAGATTACCGGAAAATCTAAGGAATAGTGGTGGGCATAACGCCCGTGGTAGAGTGGATGTTAAGCGCAACTGGAGGCTGTATCTATGGCATTGAAGTCTGTCCTTGATGGACAAGAAGAATACGAATCACTTCCTGAAGCGATACGCGATCATTACTTGGAGGACGATGGGAAGTTTTCGCTATCGGTTGATGGGGCAACGAAGCGAGAGAACGAACTCGGCGCGAAGGTAGCGGAGTTCCGCGATAACAACGTGCAACTCCTGAAAGATAAAATCAGTCTCTCGGGTCAGCTTGATGATGTGCAGTCAAGATTCTCTAACGTCGATCCACAGATATATAAGAAGCTAATTTCTGACCAAGCCAAGCTCGACAAAAAGGACGCGAAGGTTGTGACGAATTCCGATCTATCGAGTCAGATTCAGGCGGCGGTCACCAGTGCCATCAAACCGATACAGGCGCAGTTGAACGAGTCCCAGGAGCGCGAGGCGGCTGCGAAGGCCAGTCTGGAGCAGTCCACATTTCGGAATGTTGTGAATAAGGCATCGGTCGAGGCAGGAATCCGAAGCGAAGCGATTGACGATGTATTGGGTCGAGCGACGGCGGCGGGATTTCGATTACATGAGGGCAACGCTCGCATCCTACAGGACGGCATAGTGAAGTTCTCGCCAGACCGACCAGACCAGGCTTACACGATTACTGAATGGCTGGTCAGTTTACAGAGAGATGGCGGCGGGCATCTCTTCC
>Ga0256381_1000079_pt1 | contig 9647 bp, 13 predicted proteins | sample LS1160viralmetaG_FD_189070 | JGI IMG/M metagenome (GOLD analysis project Ga0256381, IMG submission 189070) | Seawater viral communities from deep brine pools at the bottom of the Mediterranean Sea - LS1 1600m | ecosystem: Environmental > Aquatic > Marine > Bathypelagic | place: Mediterranean Sea...
GCTCTGCGACTAGGATAGGGGTTCCGTCCTTTGCCATTATCTGGTCGCCCCTGTTGTCTAGGGCTGGCTTCCAGTCAATTTCAATCGTCGGATATTGTTCTGAATAATTGTTTGTCACAATTACTTCCTTCCTGCTTTCGTTGTTTCTTTCGCTGCGTTTGAAAAGTCCTTCTTGCTTGTCAGGATTTGATGCACCCGCTGCTGCGAGATATCAAAACCACGACGCAGAAGTTCTTTACTGATTTTGTTCGTACTCAACCCCTTTCTCGCCAAATCATAAATGATTCGATTTCGTGGTGAGTCTATCGGTCCGGTGCGGATTCTTCCCATTTTCACTCCCTTCTATTCATTCCACGGTGCGTAGACAGTCGCTTCGTTATCGAAGTTCGATGCAACCCAATTCTTAAATTCTTTCAAGACTCCTTTCCCATAGCCTGATAAATCGTAAATAAAAGCCTTCTGGTCGTACTGCACGACCGCCTGTGCGGGACGTAACTTATGGAGTGGTTGACCGTCCCTGACAGTCTTTATATGTGTGTATCCGAAATCTGTATTAGTCATCTTCAGTCCCGCAATCCATGAGGTAGTGGTCGTAAAGCTGATATTCCTTGAACCCACCGACACCACAGACAGGGCAGCGAACGTCTGACTCGGCTTCAGCTTCGTGGTCAGCGCAGTAACGCCCCTGTGGGGCTATTACGCCCGTTCCGTCGAACGCTGCGGAGCCACATCGTGCGACCGTTTCCTTGTAGTCGAATCGTGTCGGGCTGAGTAACGTCACTTTGTTATTACAGTTGCTCATCATTTTCCTTTCGTTTTAGTGGGGCGGTGGGATTGTCCGCTCCCACCGCCCCTGCCATCTCGCCGAGGCGCAACAAGGCGAGTTAACCAGCATCCGTTTCGACAATGAACGAGTGCTTGCATTTCGGACACTTGGCTTCGGTTTTCCTTACCAAGTCTTCCGGTTGCATGTCTCGCATCTTGTCTATCCGACTGCCAAATCTTTCGATAGCACTCGGCACGATTTCGTTCTGCTTAAGTCTGTCAACGGTTTTTCGTCCAAACTTCCCCCTCGACAGAACGTCCATACCTTCCATCGTTGCTAACGTATTTGCAGCCGTGTTTGATGACCACTGAACTGCATTTGGCAGAACATCACCTATGACCTGTTCAAGTGCATCTGTGTCAGTGATGTACTCAAACGAAGCCTTGAGGAATGTCGCATCTGCATGTTCGGTAGTCAACAGGCTTATTCCATCCATCGCTGTCGATTGAAGAACCGAGCCAATCAATCGCTCGATGTAAGTCTTGCTGACTACATCACGACTAATTGGAACAGGTATCTTCTGGTTTACGTTCAGCGAAAACGGAAACTCATGCTCCAACTTGCACACTGGAACACCAAGTTCGTAAAGTGTCGGTTCCGTAACGTCTGCTTCAAAAACATCAACGGTTGTTTTACGCCAACTATTTCTAAGCGCATTGGTTCCGTCAACATTGGCTAACAGGACAGTCGGTAACGACACTCTGGTAGTCGCACGCAGTTTTGGGAGTTCAATTCGCTCTCCGTTCACAACGTACTCTAACCCTTGAGGTGGAAGCACAGACTTCAACTGCAATAAAGCAGTCTCATAATCTGCAAAGTTCCATCGAAGCAACACAGTAACTTTCGTGCCAGCGTGTTTCGCTGTCTTGTGGGCGACATGCTTTCGCTTGCCATCCTTGAAAGTTACGGTGTGGCGACCCGTGAGAATTTCTGCTTCGGTAGCGACCGCAAGCAACTGTTTCTCACCAGCATTGAAGCGTCCAGATACGTCTGCCGTTGAGCGTTTCGCTGTTGTGCGAAAGAACGTCCAAACGTCGGACACTTCATCAAATCCCGCTCCATTGTCCGTTACTGTGAGGACTGCGGGATTACGCCCTTCCTTTGTAAGTGTGACCGAGCAGAATGTAGGTTTTACCCTGCCCTCGCTATATCCACGATATTCGTCGAACACATTGGCAACAAGTTCTATTGCATGTCGCCACGGCTCTGTACCGCCGATGACTTCACGAAGTCCCTCGGTATCTACTTCAAACAAAGTTGTCATAATTACTTCCTTTCGTAATTTGACTCTGACAATCGACCTTTATAATTTGTCAGATTTGAAGTTTATATTTATCTTGTAGAGATTGTCAAGACTTATATGTCACATGGTTAAAGAAAACCCCCTGCCCGGAAGGAGGTGGACAGGGGGTCACGAAAGGAACGTGCTGTTCATAAATCAGCACCAGAGCATTTTACAACACATTGACGGATTTCAATGGATTACCTCTGGTGCTTGTGCCGACCCTTCTTCTTTTTGCCAATCTCGCCACGAAGAATCTTTAACCGACCGCCGATTTGCGCCCATTCCGTTACAGTCACTTTGTTATCTGCAAAGACCTGTTCCGTAAAATCAAGCACCTCTCGCTCATCGTTCTCAGTTACCAAATTGGAAAACAGAGTTTCCAGCAAACGGTTCTTTGCCAGTTCTATCTCACTTGATTGTTCTGGCTTAAATAAGTTTCGCAAGTTGAACATTATTCGTTCTCCAGAACCTTAAGTGATACACCGCCCAGAAAGCCGAAGATGCCACCAACAACTGCCGTAACAATTTCAGTCGCTGCCATTTCCATTCCTATCCACAGCGCAAAAACACTAAAGATTGTGGCGCAGACAATTGCTGCTAATATTTGCGGTCTGATTTTTCCTATCATTATTTGTTCCTCTAGGGTCCTGCTGCCACAGCTGGCGACGAGATAGTTGTTTCCACGTTGTCCTCATTCGTGTAATTACCCCAAATCACATTACTGCCTATCGTAAATTCCTTGGTCGCAAAACCGTTCCCTACTCCCACCTCATTCAAAAGGATTTCCAATGTTCCAGCCTTGATGCGGTCAAGAACGCATGGTCCTCCCTTAGTCCAGAAATTACTCAATATCAGTCGGTCAATCTGTCCGTTCACATTTGAGGATGGAGCAATTACCTTCACTTGGTCATAATATCCACCAGAAGTAGTCATATCAGAGGCACGATTTCCACCGCCGATTGCACGGTCACGGGGAGTCCCTGCTACCGGAGAAAGCGACTGACCGTCGCTGGCGTTCCCCTTCACGATAAGGTTATGTGCTTCTATATTCGATAACGTCAACGCATCGCAACGCCACCTGTCCACCGTCATATGCCCAACAAGAAGCCACGTCGGAGTTACTACACCTGTCGAAATACCACCGATGATAACGGCTTTAGTTTCGTTAGATGGCAGAGCCGAGCCAGTATAGGCAGTTCCGACAGTAATATCTGAAATCTCGACCAGTCCGATAGGTGTGGTTCCAAGAGAAAGGTTCAGTGTATTGAACTCAGCATTGCTAAATACAGGTGAGTCAAGTGGAGCGTCGTACATGCCGGGGTCGCCAGCAGCAAATGACGGTGGCTTCATCGCCTCGTTTACGACTGCACCTGTGGCGGTAGTAGTTCCGATGGCTAATAACCCGACCGCCCACTGTGGACTAAATCCCAGCTTAAGAAGGATTGTGTATGGCGACTTCAACATCATAAATGCTTTGCGCCATTTCTCTGACTCTGACTCCAGATACTCTACCTTTACCAGTATCCAGTCACGCCACTTCTTCGATTTGTGGTACATGGTGACCGGAGAATCGGCGATGTGACCGGGAGTCACGACGATGCCGTGAATAACCAATCGGCACAGCCACAGAAGTTTCTTCGGTAGCCAGAGAATAAGACTGCCAAGCCTTTTTATTCTAGGAATATTAAATCTCATCTTTTTTTATTTTCTCGTAAATAACCTGCATAGCAGGATACCGTGCAATCATCTCGTCATAATTCAATTTCCGCTCACCGCTGTACGGATACGCATATCCCTTGTCGATTAAATCAAAATTGACAGACAAGCCGTCTGCATAGACAAGTCCAAGCGCACGTCCGAACTTCCCGATTTCCGAAACCTTTACTGATAATTTCCGAGCGTCCGTTAACAGCCCGCCCAGAGCCTTCTTCGCTACCAACCCGTGACGCTTCTCCTCTAAGTTCCGTGTGCGACTCTCAGGCGTGTTTATGCCAGATAGTCGGACGGTTTCTATCTTGTGAATTTTGAAGCCGAGGTCTAAGTCTGCAACAAACGTGTCGCCGTCAATAATACGAATCAGGGTTGCGGAGTATTCAAACATATTACTGACACCTGATTTCCCGCACGATATGCCCTGAGTAATCCACCCTACAATTCAGCCCAACGTCTGCTGCCTTAGCTTCGACGCTGAACACAGTTGATGACGAGGCAAGGCTTCCGTAATTATTTGATAGAACGACAGTGTATTTATTGCCATATGCCATCGAGTGAACATCGGTAGCAATTTCCGACCCGTCCTTGAGCAACCGAACGGTCGTATTTGCTGTCCCTGCGCCGATGCGTTCTATTCCGAGAACGGCGATTTGGAGAGTCACATATTTCGCAGACCCAGTTGAATCCGCAGGTGTCCTTGTGTGCGTATTCATCTGTTCGTAAGTGTCGTTCCCGATTGTATTGTTCGGCTCGGCTTCATCTTCGTGACTTGTCGAATCTGCAATCGTATGTGTGTGACTTGACAGCGCAACTGCCGTTGCTGCACCTGATGCCCCTGCACGAATTTTTAGTGTTTCGCTTTCGATAAAAGCAACCAGCTTGGTACTGCCGGGAGCGGACGGTGTGCTTCCCTGATTCACAAAGGTTAGTGAGTTCAAATCTCCGAGCGCAGCAGCACCGTCACCAGCAGCACCGCCGTGGTCGTGAGTAGACAGGGCATTAAGGTTGTCTTTGATATGTGTGTTTAAATCATCGGCATCAGGTATGTCACCGTCAGCCCATGTTTTAGGTGTTGTCCATGCCATCAGTGTGTGTGTCCTTCCAGTGAAAGAATATTGACCGTCCCCGACGAATTTTTATATTTCCAAACTCCACCTTCTGAATACACCACGATTTTCGTTGATGCTGGAGTGCCGGGGACAGGGTCTTGGTCGGAAAATGTAGTTGTGTTTAAGTCAGCTAATGCTGCTGCGCCATCTCCCGCTGCACCGCCGTGGTCATGCGTAGATAGAGCGTTCAGATTATCTTTCAAATGCGTATTGAGTACATCGTCGTCAATCAGGTCACCTGTCACATAACTACGTGGATTTGTCCATGCCATGTTAATACGTCAGCCTTGTGTCTAAACCGAGTGCGGAAGAACCTACTACCCAGAAGCCTGAGAACCCAGCGGTATCGCTCAGTGAATAAGTTGTTTGATGCGCTCCACCAGCGGTTACTCTGTGCCTGATTGATTCAACATAGAAATCTCTATTCAGCCCCAGCTTTGCGTTCGCTGATGCCTTAATTGTTACACGGTCTGAAATGTCACGCGTCAATGCCTCAGTCAGCCCATCACCAGATTGGTTTGCAGAATAACTCAATGTCAGAACTGCTGTTGGCTGTTTATGTGATGAAAGATTTTGCAACGCCCATGACTTAGCTTCTTCCTGCGTCGGAATCCATTTTGCTTCGTTCCCACGGGGGAATGTCCTGATGCCGTATACAGTCTGACTTGTCGCATCCGAAGCCTTCATCGTTGCTGGGTCGGAAATAGTTACTCCAGTTCCCCTTGCTTGCAGTTTGGTCAGGAAAACCTTAACAGCAGCATTATTTGTAATCTGCATCACCATAGTCGTAGCAGCCTTAGTAAGTGTAAAAGCCAAGCTGCTTGTGTAGTTCGTGCCTGTACCGTCGGCTGCTCCATTTGCAAGATAGTCAGTTGTGGCAGCGGGGGTTGTCCATGCGTCTATTGCTACTGCATTTACCGCTGCGGAAGGTGTCGGGTATTCTGCAATAATCTCGATAACCTCACCAGCCTCAAGGCCCGGTGCTGCGCCATTCGTGTTGGCGAGCGGGTGAGTCCAGACCGTCGCAACGCTGGCGGTTGTAAAAGTAGAAACTGGTGACTGAAATTCGTTATATAGAAGACTCATTGAATCTTCCTGTTTGATACCAAGATAACTAAAAGCAGTTCCGTCATCTGCAAATGTTGCCTGTGACGTTTTGGAATTAGCAGATGACAGCCTGTGGTATCTGTCCTCAAACGCAATCTTTCCGTCTTTTGTTTCCCTGATAAACCCGCCCTCCGTTGCTGCAACTTCCTGCATGATATTCAATGCTTTACCGCTGCCGAAGAATCGGGTCATCGTAGTCTGTCCGGTATCAATATCCCGTAGCCCTGCACCCCACGAAATAGCGTCCAGAACGTCACCGACAGCAGCACCTGTCGCCCTGCTTGTTTTCATCGGTACTCTTGCGTTCGTTGTCGCAAATTTCTTGAAGATTCCAAAGGCTTTTATTTGCGCTGTGGTATACGGTCCCTTTTGAACAGACGGAATAATGCTTTCAATGTATCCAGACCAGATGGTTGTAGCAGTCGGAATAGTCGCTGCAAACTGTATCGTCCGGTTCGGAACTAAGTTGCCAGTCAGCGCGCTGGAAGTATTGAACGGAGAGTATTTTCCAGTGTCGTTTTTGACAGTGACTTCAAGCGTCCCTGCTGAAGCCTTGCCAGTAAGCTGCGAGGCGAAGTTTCTGCCGATGGTAGAGACAACTTCCAGAACATCGTCGGTTATATCTTCGTTGGCATCTGAATAGTCACCATCGTTGTTCCAGTCAACCTGCACTAAGTAACGTGCAAATCCTGCCGGAACATCGTCGTAATTTCGCGCTACGTCATAATCCAGCGAAATATCATAAACAGCCATCAGATTTTTCTCTCTGCTGTCATGTTAAATCTATTACCGTCCTATTAGTCCAAGCCCGTCCGCTTTCGTCCCAGTCATACTTCACATATTGTGTAGGACTTGCCCCGTCGTTGTAGCCATAGTCAGCAGGGTAGCTTACAGGTGGCTCCCATATCCATGTTGAGTTGTTTAGAGTCCACGATGAGTATGGCTGAACTGCACGAAACACATTATTTGTAGCATCGTATTCCATACCCTTCCCGGCAAAACGATGACGAATATTATTGTTGTAGCTGGTCTGAACCCAGTTCGTGTCCGAGCCTAGCAGTTCCTTACAGAACGCTATACCTGCTGCCTCGTTTGGTGCGTCTGAGTCCGAAACAACGATAACCTGCGTAACGATGTTGCTGTCATCTATTTGTGCAAAGTGTGCCATTACTGGAACTTATACCTCACGATTACGACTCCACTGCCACCCGCTGCTCCAAAATCAGTGGCACTAGCGTATCCAGCAGAAGCACCTGCACCGCCACCACCGCCTGTGTTTGCTGTACCCGCTACGGCATTTTGCCCTGATGAACCCGACCATTTATATCCCGCTCCACTGCCACCGCCGTGAGAACCTGTAGCAATAACAGTTGATTCAGTCACATAGCCCGCAGCATCGCCGGGATTCGTACATCCACCGCCTCCTCCTGCATATCCGACGGCACTTCCGGTGATACTGTAATTCTTCCCTGCACCGCCATCTCCGTACTGGGTAGTGGTATATGAGTTGTAAAATCCTGTCTGCTCATGTCCTTCAGCACCAGCCCCGCCACCGCCATGTCCACGGATATAGCCATTGTTAACAGTGGTATACCCTCCATCTTCCCCGAACCCAGTTAAGCCACCGTCATCACCTTGGTCTCCAGTCGCCTGTGGGCTTTGGTAGTCAGTTGCACCTGATATATACCTTGCATATCGTCCTGCGCCACCACCTGACCCTCCATCACCTCCAGAGGACTCGCCAACACCGTTGTATCCAAATGTCGGACCTCCACCTCCACCCCCTAAAGCAACTGCACCGCCTGTAAGAGAAACTCCGGTGGAGTCAAATACACTGTTGCCCCCATTGGAACCCCTCTCAGCATCGTGGTCGCCATCAGTTCCTACTGCGCCACCAGCACCGACCGTCACGGTATGAACGCCCGTGGTCAGGGCGATAGATGCTGTATAAAGTAATCCCCCACCTCCACCGCCTCCTGCCCATACCATTCCACCTCCTCCACCACCAGCGACTACAAGTATCGTTACATTGCCGGGGTCAGTTACGTTCAGATATCCGCTGGATTCAAATCGTATCCACTTGTAATTAGTAGCATCTACTGAACCTGCTCCGTCACCAGTAGAACTTCCACCTGAGTCACTTTGAATCATGGCTGAGATAGCAGGGTCATCGCTAGCGAACTCAAACCCGTTCAACGCTTGAATATTGCTATCAGTCTTACCGTTGATTGTTTCAATATCTGCAAGCGCAATCGTGTTTAGTTTTTCAATTTCATTAGCCATTTATGCGTGTTCGATTACGTCAATACTTGGCATTACCATCATGCAATCTTCTGAGATGGCAATTCCTAATCTCTGAACATAATCACCATCTGTGGAAGGGGCGGTTTTTGTAATAGCCCCTGCGGTTTCTCCTAGATAAACAGGAGAGCCAACAGCACTACTAAAATCTTCGGAGTCATTTCGCCACACTCCGTGAGTTAAAACATATACATCGTCACCGTCTGACCCGCCAGCATTTAAAGCAATCCCGATAGCTGGATTCGTAACGCTTCCAACAACAGCATTTGCCTGTGCAACTTTTCCTGCCGTATTGATAAAAACGGCATCGCCAAGGCTTACACTTCCTGCGCTGTCAAAACCAATAACTACTCCGTACCCAGTTTGGTTTGCTGCGGGTTCGGCAGTTGCCATTCGCGCCCCGCCAAGTTTTAAATGCTTCGCATCAGCCAGTAGAATGTCACCCGTAGATACTGCGCCAGTGGTGGAGATAGCACCTGCGCCAACGTCTATCGAAGTGAATCCAGAAGTTATAGACCCTGAGTCCAATGCTCCGGTAGTAACTATGGAACTTGAACCCGCTGCTGCTCCTGCACCTATGTCGGATAAGACTTCTGAGGCACTTCTGCCTTCGATACTCGTACCATCTACCCGCAGGAAATCGTTATCTGCAACGCCAGAAGTAAACACTGGAACATTCGTGTTAGAGATACCCGTTGCAGCCACAGCAGCAGTTCCAAGACCTAGCGAAGTGCGAGCGTCACCAGCAGAGGTCGCATTAGTTCCACCGTTTGCCAGAGGAAGCGTTCCAGTAACGTCGCTGGTCAGATTAGCTTGCGCCCACGCCGAAGTGCCTGTCCCGGTCGCTCTAAGGACTTTATTGGCTGATGCGGTACTAGCCCCTGTTCCAATCTTTGTTTCAACAGCGACGATTGCCTCAGAGACAACGCCGTGCAACGTGCTGTGTACTTTATTGGCATTTCCGTCGCCATCGAGTTCTACGCCCGACAGCGCAGAGGCAACAGGAAGATTTGTGGTCGTATCCAGCGCAGCGGGATAACTCGTTCCCAATTTATGTCTCCTGCATTTTTATATCTATTGCACCACTTTGTAAGCCATCCGAAATGGTAGATGCAATAAATTGTGGCGTTTCTTCCGTCATCAAAGTATTGACGTTCATCGTAATCGCAACCAGCTTCGCTTCACCACCACCTTGGAAACCTCTAGCCTGTGCTGTCATCGCTGCGTTCGGAGCCATCAGTACCCCATCAACCATTCTCGCTCCTGCACCAAGAGAATTAAGTGCGTTCATCGCAGTCGCTGTTCC
>Ga0256381_1000080_pt1 | contig 9600 bp, 17 predicted proteins | sample LS1160viralmetaG_FD_189070 | JGI IMG/M metagenome (GOLD analysis project Ga0256381, IMG submission 189070) | Seawater viral communities from deep brine pools at the bottom of the Mediterranean Sea - LS1 1600m | ecosystem: Environmental > Aquatic > Marine > Bathypelagic | place: Mediterranean Sea...
AAAGATTGAAAAGCGGGCCACAGGTGTCGTTCGTCGGCAGGGCCTTTTCCTGCTCCTGCGACCGAAAGCGGCTGACAGGGACAGGATCCGGTCCAGACGGGGCGGTCTGCGGACCATCCGGCGAGGTTGAGGGCGAGGGGCCAGCCGCCGATTCCGGCGAAGAAGTGGCATTGTCGGTAGGATCTGAGTTCATCGGGGTCTATTTCCAGAATTGAGCGGCCATCCACCTTGCCAGGCGGCAGCAGATCGTCCGCAATTAGTTGCTGCAACCAGGCGCAGGCTTTTGGATCGTTGTCATTGTAGAAGTTCATTCCACCACAAACACCCCCGCCTGGTTGCCGCTGCGGGTCGGGCGGGTGCCGGCCTTGCGGATCGCTCCGGCTTTGCGCAACTCGCTGAACCGCCCCGAGAGGCAGTTCATGCCCACGCCCCACTTGTCCGCCAGTTCGTCGCAGGTTAGCCCCTGGGGTCCCGCCAGCCGGATCGCGGCCAGGACGCGGGCGCGCTGCTGCGGCCACTTGCCGGCGCGTCTGGCGTGCGCCTGGGCGCTCTCCGGGTTCCCGCCGTGCTTTCGGCGGGTGATGTCTAGTTCTAGCTGGGTCATATCAGAGTTGCCTCCACGCCGGACTCGACCGCCGCCTTGAGATTCGCAACCGCTTGCCGGTAGTAGCTTTCTTTTAGCTCGATACCGATCCCTTTCCGCCCGTTGATTACCGCCCCGTAAACCTCGCTGCCGACCCCCATGAATGGAGTCAGGACAGTCTCGCCAGGGTTGGACCAAAGGGTAATTGCGCGCGCGATCGTATCTAGCTGGAGAGGACAAAGGTGCTTCTCGTCGTCCTGGCCCCGCGCCTCTCGGGCGTTGAGGGTTTTAGTTTGTCGAATGTCCATCCAAACAGGAGACGCATAAGCCCGCCAGATGTTATGGGACCGCTTGATTCCCTCCCCTCCCGGATCTGCCTTGCCATGATATTCCTGAAGCCCTTCGGGATGGGTGATGGGCCTTTCATTTTCTCCCGGAGCCCGAAATGCTAAAAGATAGTCGGGAAGTCCAGCCCGGGACCGGATGCTGTCTTTCACAAGTTGCTTGTGCATGAGCCCGATAGACTTGGTGCGGGTTGCCTCGATGAGCGGATCCTTCCATATCGTCGTTCGGGAATGGTAGACGAACCCTTCCTTGCTGAACGCCTTAATGAGATCTCCGCTGAAGTCCTTGACCCCGATATAACCGTCACGCTCTTTCATGGCGGGAAGGTCCATACAATGCACCACACAATTCCTACCAGGAACGAGAACTCTTACCAGTTCTCGGATGATAAAACCAAAGTGGGTAAAAAACTCCGCGTAACTACCGCAGTTACCGAGATCCTCCGGGCTGTCCGAATAGCAATAGAGGTCCGCAAAGGGCGGGGAAAACACGCTCATATCCACGCACGAATCCGGCAGTGATTTCATAACCTGGCACGAATCTCCTTGGTAGACCGCGAATTGATCTGTGGTCAGTTGGTTTATAGCCATTGGGGTAGGACGGTTTCTTGTTCAGGGAATTCTTTCTTGGGAGCGAGCGCGTCCCGCATATGGGTAACAATCGACTCGAAAAGGGCATCGGCCAGAGCTGCCTTGCGAAGTAAATTTGAAAGCACGTCCGCCTCCCCTTGGCTTGAAACCATGTCGATCGTAACGGGGTCTCGCTGGCCAAAACGCCAACTGCGGCGAATCGCTTGATACATTTGCTCGAAACTATGGGACGGGAAAAACGTCTGGTGTGAACAATGCTGCCAGTTAAGGCCAAATCCGGCAATTTTTGGCTTTGTAACTATCACACGCGCTTGGCCCTCCTCGAATGCCCGGAATTTCTCCTCCTTGGCATCGTCGTGATCGCTACCCGACACCTGAACGCAATCAGGAATCAGGGCCTCAAGTAAGTCCCCTTCCGCGTTAAGATGGCACCAAACGATTGACGGGCCTTCGTGCGTTGCCAGGTCCGCCGCAAGCTCGCATCTTTCGTTGATCGTCTTGCGCCTCTCCTGCCGTTGTTCGGCAAGACCAACTGCGGGCATTTGGAATAGCATCCCCTCATTCGGTTTATGACTCTCCACAACATGATTCCTCGTCCTGAGCTTGGGGAGTGCAAACTTAGCGTTATCGTATCCAAGGTCGCTAGGCATCCTAACCGCTCGCGCCCAGGAACACATCCACCGCCAAAAATCACCTTTCGCCGCATGTCTCTTGATCCTCCATTTCGAGGTCTCGCCGCCATCATGGTTGAAATAGGTTGCAAGCATCTCGGCATATTTCAGATACCCGAGAGCCTCGCTGCTTGTGCCTAATTCCATGTAATCGTTTGGTGCCGCGGTAGCCGTGCATAGCAGCCGATATTTAACCCCCGCCATAAATGCAGTTATGGCGGAGCGGGTCGCCCCAGCATAGTTTTTCAGGATTGAGCTTTCATCACAAACTACCCCCTCGAAGTCCTCCGGGTTGAAGTGATGCAACCGCTCGTAATTTGTGACTGTAATCTGCGCCGGAGTCCTCTCCCCCTTGTTGCTGCGACATGCCGCAATCCTGAACTTCTCAGCCTCGGCCACGGTTTGATGCGATACGGCGAGCGGGGTCAGGATCAAGACCCGGCCCCCGGTATGAGCCACCACATTTTCAGCCCAAGCGAGTTGAATTAGAGTCTTACCAAGACCGCAATCCGCGAAGATGGCAGATCGGCCTTTCCGGCAAGCGAACTCGATCAAATCGCGCTGAAACGGGAACGCCTCGGGTGGGAGGAACTCGGGCTCAAATCCGCAGTCCCCGGCAAGCTGCCTTTTGCCTGACAAAAAGTCTCCGTAGCTGTCTTTCATTTCTCCAACTCCCGCGCCTCCCGTTCCAGTTCCTCTACAAGCTGCTGCTGGGCCCGTAGCGGCCGTTGCCCCTTGCGCTTGCGGCGTTCGGCCTCGACCCCGGCCTGCAGGCGGGCGGCGTTGCGGCGGCGCACTTGCGCCTCTGCTTGGGCGGGGGTCATGGAGCGTGCCGTGCCGTGCCTTTGGGCCACGTCATCCCCAATGGCTTGCGCTTATAGGTCATGGGGGAGGGTAACTTTCGTGCTCAGCCGCGCATTCTCCATAATCAGGTTTTTCAGGTATTCCCGATCCCTCTGCTGAGCCTCAATCACCCTTAGCAGAGCGTCTTCAAAGGACAGCTCCAGTATAGCAGACCGATACATCACGGAGTTTACCAGAGAGTCATTCCTCATGAGGCGGAGCAACCATTCTGGCGACAGCCGATTGTAATCCTCCCAAACTTTCTGAACGCCGAATCCCGGTAATCCGCAAAGCGACCCCTTCCCGCCGTGTTCAAAGAAATGCAGAAACGCATCGTCGAATTCCTCCGCATACTCGGAAGTCGTTTTGCTACTTGTGCTGGTTCGCTCGCTCATAGCTCCGTAGCCCTCACGCTTATGACTCGCTGCGACCCGATCCGCGCACGTTGCCCAAACTCGATCCCGGTGCGGCGCTGGTAGCGCTCGTATTCCTCGGGTTGTTCAAGGTAGTCGTGCCGGTGCCCGCACCCGTGCTTGCGAAACCGCTTGCGTTGTTCAGGCGTCAAGCCCTGGTCGTGTTCGGTCCAGAGGTCCATTGGTTTGTTAGTAATTTGGTGTCGCCCCTACCCGCGACCCATTCCTGGGTCCGTGCTGTAACTTTCAATGACCCTTGCGGGCTGTAGCGGCACATGCGCCCAAGCGGGCGGGACGACGTTAGACAACCTGCCGCCACGAATGACGTGTGAGACGCGGCCCGAATACATAATTAACGAGGTCACAACAAATCCCCGCACACGTTCCAGGGGTTGCCCCGGCAGGTTGAAAGATGGTCCCCGGCAGGGCTGAAAAGGGAACCCAAAGAAACCCCACCCCGCCTTGCGGTTAGAGGACCCTGCCGGGGCAAAATCAATCCAGGCTGCCGGGCGGTCTTCCGGTCTATTATTGTTGCTGCGCTACCCGCCTGGGTTGATTCGAAATTCATGCTGCCTCCTCGTATGCGGGATCGTCAATAACCCGCGTTTTCAGTTCGGCGAGTTCGTCGCAGAACGTCTCAAGGTGCGCCCCGAGTTGCTCGGTAAAGTCGTCCCGCTCAACCGTGATAAGGAGGTTAGAAAGCGATTCGTGGTCCGCGTAGGCCACCCAGATACATCGGTCCGCGCCAGTCACCCACATATGCCCGTGGGCCTGGGCTTTGTGTTCGCGCGGGAGTTCGCCCGACATTTTCCAGCGAATAATGGTGTGGATGTCGGGAGCCTTGATCTCCACTGGCGTTCCGTCCGCAAGCAGCCCGTCCGGGCTCGCCCCGTAGCGACCGCAGTCCGAAAGGCAGAAACCGACTTCCCGGATGTCCTCGCCGAGTTCCATTGCTAGCCAGCGGCGCGCCTCCTTCTCCATGATCTTCCCTCGTTCTAAATCTGGCGACCCGAGAAACTCGGTCTTGCGCCAGCCCAGACTTTCGGCGATTAGCTCGGCCTGGTAGCCGTCCCGCCCCGCGGCGAGTTTGCCGGTCGCGGGGGTGATGATCCGCCCGAAGTCCGAGGCAGTTGGTCGCCCAGACCGCTCGCGCCACCACGTCGAATCGCCTTGAACACAGTCAATAATTTTCACGAGGCAAACTCTTTGTAGTGTTGATCAGCAGCAGCACGATACGCTTTTGCGGCATCGCTCTTTGAATGAAAATACCCGAGACAAGTGCGCTTGCCGTTTAGCGTGATCTGGGCAACCCACTTAGAGTATCGCGGATACCAGCAAACCCCCTTGAACCCGGACGTATTGTTTGCGGGAGTCGATCGATTCCTTGCGTTCCCTTTCGCGTCGGCCAGCCGTAGATTTTCCAGGCGGTTATCGGACCTATTGCGATTCTTGTGATCGACTAAATCCTTGCTAGACGCCGACAAGAAAACAGCCGCCATCAGTCTGTGGACTTTCACACTGAAGCGAGGACTACTCCCCAAGTCCACCTGCTTATAGCCCTGGTTGTCGTAGGGTTTCAACCAGCGGGGCTTGCGCCTCTTCTTTGTTTCGCCCGCTTGGTTGCTGACCCAGGACCCCCAGCTAAAAACCTTCCCACACTTGCTAACCGAATACATCCCCTCCCATTCAGGAATCGGATACACCTTGACACCATCAACCGTCTGCGATTCTCTCGCTCTATCACTCATTTCAACGCCACTTTGGCGTAAGTGATAGGCCCCTGTCGAGAGAGATTTCGCGGGGGCTTTCTGGATCAAGGCTATCATTTCTCCCCCTGTTTCTTGATCGTAGTCCGCAGCCCCCGCATCGCGTCCGGGTAAAGCCGGACCGGGTAGTCATCCGGGGAACTGACCCCGCCGTATTCGAGGCAGCGCCGCTTGGTGTCGGCGTCAACCTGGTCCAAGAGTTCGTGCATTTCGAGCGCTTCCTGTTCGCTCACGGTTGGCGTGCCGGCAGCGTCGCCGTCGTCGTCCTCCGAGGTCACGACAATATTGAGCGCGTTGCAAAAGCAATAGCGTTTGGCGTAGCTGTTGGTTGATCCCAGCGCCTGCGCCTTGTTCGTTACGTCGCGCCCCGCGTTGCTGCGGATAGGATCGAGTTTCGGGAGGGTAAACGGGACGGTTTCGGTATGTCCGCTGCTGTGGTGGAGGTGGCACTTGACGGTCAAATTCTTCTCATCCTCGGACTGGCTGAAGCCGACCGCGAACCCGTGGCGGGCGAGGATCGGGCGCGCCACTTTCCAAATATCCTCGAATGCGGCGTATTGGTAGCGGTCCTGAACGTCGCGGCCCTTGTGGATCGGCGGCATTTCGGCCTGAAACGCGGCGAGGTCGGACTTGAACTGGCGCTGTGCCTGCCGGTCTTCCTCCTCGCGGCGCATGTGGAGGAGTTCCCGCACCTTGTCCACTTCGAGTTCCTTGAGCGAGGCGGGAGTAATCAGCGCCCCGGCAATCACGATCCCCTCCCCGGCGGTTTCCATGCGCGTGATCTCGCGTCCGTCGTTTGATTCCTGGATGATTTCGTCCACGTCGTCAGTGGGTGGTTTGTCTGTTGTTCTCATATCAGTCCTTGACTCCCGTTGCGCCGGGGTCTGTGAACGACTACTCCTCCTAGCTTCTTTAAACAGTCCCACACGAACATCCTCGTTCTGTCAACATGAGCTTCTAGCTCCTCGCTCATTGTCCCGCCCCCTTGATTTTCGTTAGCACCCGGTTCCCGGTGGTTTCAATGCCCCACCCCGCGCCGGCAAGGAAGGCCTCGTAGAGAGTAAGACGTTGGGCGGCCCGTTTTGGAATTTCGGAATCCACCAGTCCGGGCCACTCCTCCTTTAGCCACTTGTCAAATGCCTCGTCCATTAGTCGCTGTTCCCCATTAGTTTTTCCACGACTAGAACCCGCGGCGCGAACACCGCCTTAGCCAAATTTGGAGCAAACCCAAAAACCACCAGCATCAAGAAAATGACCGAAAGAATCCCCGAAATAGTCCCGCCGATTAGAATCGCGGGTTCCGCATCAATGCTTGCCTTTTCTAACCAAGGGCCAAAGCATTTCAGGCAAACCCATGCCAAGATAGCTGCCAAAACAATCCCAATTAATATTCCGCCACCATGCGTGATGACAGAATAGGCGATTAGCTCCTGAACATATAACGGGGCTTGCTCTACTACAAACTCCTTCCCCTCATCCGCGGATTGGCGCAGCCATTGCATCGCCTCGGCAACTTCTTTATCGGTCGGTTTCATTTCGGTAAAACTACTTGCCCGATCCCGGTTACTGACCGGAACTCGGGCCCAATCTCAATCGGCTCGTCCATGAACCGGCAAAACGGGCAATCCGGGTCGGGCCGGGCGTGAATCTCGCACGGGCGGCTCGGTTGATCCGGCTGCCGGAGCGCGTTGTCGGGGACGAGGCGGAGGGGAGAACCCATATGGGACCCCTCCACCCCATCCGCCCCGCCCCCTTCACACAACGCATCCTCAGAAATTAAACCCGACGGGGCGGTGATGTCCCGGGGTGCCTTGCGAGTCCCCCGTGGGCCGCCCCGCCGGGCACCGCTGCCACCAGGCGAGCAAAGAGTGTCGATCAACCCGAACCCGGAAAGGATGGTTGCCACCGCGTAAAGCGGCGCGGCGAGCACGAACGCCCAGACCGGGAGGGAAAGCAGCGCCGCGCCGAGCACCGCGACGAACACGAACCAGGTCGCGAGGTTGAGGAGTTTCACGCCACCACCCCCTGTTCCCGCGCCGCCTCCGCGGCCTTGAGCGCCTTCGTTACCAAGTCAAACCCCGCTTGCGTCAGCGACACCATGACCAGGCGCCGGTCCTCCCCGCCGCGGGTATCCCCTACCAAACCCTTTTCCGCCAAGCGGTCGCGAACCCCCGTCATGTTCGCGGCGCTACGGTCGGTAGCACCCGCCAGCTCCGTAATCGTGGCGGGACCGTGCCAGAGTCTTAGCAGGGTGCCGATCGACGCGACGTTTTTGACGCCCGCGTCCCGGAACACGGTCAACAAAGATTCGGCTGCTGCAACGTCTTCCATTACGGTTTCGCCCTCCTAATCCACCGCTCCAGCTTCTCCCGCCCGAGGCGGCGCAGTTTTTTGATTAGCGACTCCTTGATGCGGAACGGGACCGGCACGCGCGGGTCGTCAACGCGGGGTCGGCCCCGAGGGTTTTTGGTTTCCCCAGTCCTTATGCTCATACTAGACGGTGGCGCTTTCGCCGCGAAAGATTTCAAGCGCCTTATCGGGCGGCATCGTGTTCAAAAGGGTGTAATCGTCCCCAAACCGCTCCGCCCATTTCGAGAAGTCGGGCGCGATGGGCTTACGCTTGAGGTTCCATTCGTAGATTTCGGAAGTCCCATTTTTACGGGCAACCAATTTGCGCCCCATAAGGCGGCGGAATTCTTTCCTGACGTTGTGAGTATTCACCAAGTCGCAACAAAGCGCCTCAAGATCCTCCTCCCTGCCCTCGGGAAAGTATTCGCTCTTGCGTTTCGGGTAGGTTGCCTTGATTCGGTTGTCCAATTCGCGAACGTCCGAATACTTGCGGGAATCGGGATGGACGTTATCGCATCCGCCATGCCCCGCATTTTCTACCGTTCCGAACCGTTTTCCGTCCACGTAGATAGTGGCGGTATAAGCGTGGGTTTCTTGTGAAAGGCCGTGATGGACCTTGATTGATTTCAGCGTGATAACTGGCTTGTTGTTTTTTGTATTCATCGGGGAGAGGCTACCCCAAGCGCCGCTTTACCGTCAACGCAAAAGCGCGCCTTTCGCGCATTTTCCCCGTAACTGGCTAAGGGCCAACGCCCTTTTACCGCAATTTTTGTTAGCGGAAACGGCTAGGAGAGCTCCCGCCGAATCTGCCCTATCTGCCACTCGATCGCGGCGAGGCGCTTTTCAATCCCCTCCCCCGTTGCCGGGTCGTCCTCCCGGTCCCCACGCGTCGGGATAAGCCCCAGGACCATTGCGCGGCTAACCAGTTTTCCCGGACACGTCTTGCTGGTCCGGGGATCGTCCCGGTGAAAATTGACGCTTTCCGGGGTTAGCCCGGTGCGGTCCAGGATAGCCCCCACCGCCTGCGCCGCCATCCGCCAGCAGTTCAGGCCCCGGCCCTCCTCGGGCCGCTCGTGGTCGTAGTTGCCGAGCACCTCGATCCCGATGTGGGTGGCGTTGAAGCTGCGGGCATGGACCCCGCGGCGCTCGAGCGTGGACATCCCGAAAACCTGGTCCTCGTCAACGAACAGGTGCGGCCCGCTACTCCACCCGAGCTGGTCGCGGTAATAGCTGGCAATGTTGCGAATATGCTGAACGCGGAATCCCTCCGGCCGCTGCTGCAAAGTCGGAGCGGCGGTGTGGTGGAGGGTGATGCCCTTTGCCCAGGAAAGGTCTTGCCCCCGGATGAATTGCTTGAACCCGGGGAGGTCCCAAACTTTGCCGACGTTTTCGAATCCCATTTTTAGTAAAAAACTAGAAATTCACACCCCTCGTTTTTCAAGGCATTATTTTTTTTTCTAGGTCGGCGATGTCGGCGCGCAAGTTCTCCACCGTGACCTGCAAGCGGACCAGCTTTTCGTTGGTGGCGGACATCCCGTCGTGAAATGGTTTTTCCCCGTGAACCTCCAGCGCCACCGCAAGGGCCTTGATGCTAGCCTGGGTCTCTTTGTAGCTACCATACACACCGAGCAATAGCCCCAGAAAGCAGACCAGTTGCCACCAGTTTTTTGAAATCCATTCGCTTTTTCCGTTCATCTAACAAGGTGTATACAGTAAGAAATTAGCAGGGCGACGACCCACACGAGACATGCAAAGAGAATGACGGGCCAGGCTTTCACGCATCGGTTTAGTTCTCCTGCTTGCGGTTCAGCAATGCCCAGACCAGCAAGGCCCCGACATTCGACCCGCCCGCCGTGGCGGCCTTTTGCAGCTCGTCCCAGTCAATGTTAGAGGCAAGCGCAAAGGTCCCCCAGTTGTTCGCGACGAATAGCAACGCCACCAAAAGCAGGAGGTCCTTGGTCTTCACTTCGCGCTGTCCGGTTCGGGTGCTTTCTTGGTCGGGAACGATCCCGACACCGAGACTTGCCCGAGCGGGTCGAC
>Ga0256381_1000084_pt1 | contig 9360 bp, 13 predicted proteins | sample LS1160viralmetaG_FD_189070 | JGI IMG/M metagenome (GOLD analysis project Ga0256381, IMG submission 189070) | Seawater viral communities from deep brine pools at the bottom of the Mediterranean Sea - LS1 1600m | ecosystem: Environmental > Aquatic > Marine > Bathypelagic | place: Mediterranean Sea...
CAATGCCCCTTCGGTCCGTGTCTTGGTCTGGATCTTCAATAATCCCATCATCGCCGAAACCATTGTTTCCGCTGACGTTAATAGTGCTTCCGGGGAGTGCTGGTAAATCTCGTGGCACATCGTTTGCACTGAGGACAGTTTTTCCTGAGTCACTAAGTTTTCCTAACAATATATTAATATTTTGTGCAGATTTAGCTTCCGTATTTTGTCTATTGGGTTCCATACCCAGCATTTGGCGTTCCATTTGCATGAAAGTGTGGAGCGCATCAGTGATAGCTTTGACGTTACTTAACGCGGTCTTGGGATCGTCACATTGGCTGGCAACTTCCAATAGTTTGAACAGGATTTCGTTACTCCTTTTTATCCGTGCAAGTTGTTGGGTTCGGACCTTGGTAATTTCTATTATCTTTTGTTCTTCAACCTTGGTTTGCGATTCCTTTATTAAATAAGAATCGTAATCGGTTGCTCGATCTTCCCAACGAAACTTATCGAACCAGGTATGCCATTTCTTGGTTACCGATTTGGCCGTTGGGTTAACCATCCTGAACGCTTTACGATAGTTCCTTATCCCGCCCGATTCACCCATATCAAGATAAATCTGGAAAGCTTGATAAGCTTCTATCGATTCGTCATGCGCTTGATCCCATGATCGGGATATCGCCATCTTTTCAACTATGGCATTCATATAACTCTTTCCAATCTTCGGTTACTAAAAAACAAGGTGTGCCGTCACCTACCCAGGCACCTATGATGTTGAAATCGAACCATTCTACCGCTTCTTCATATGTCATCCCGTCTGTTACGAGTTGTGAAATTACTTTTTCGTAATCGTAACAAAGGATAGGTTCTTGACCAAACCGATTAACAACACCCACGATAGCTTCGTCGTGGTCATCGATTTTCATCATCTCGGTCAATTGGGGTTACTCGCTATGTGGCGGGTGATCTCTTCCGTTTTGTCCACCTTGTAAGTTAATTCGCCTTCATGTTTCCAGATCAAATGCTTATCCTTCTTCTCCAACTTCTCGGTCTTGATCTTTTTCCATGCGTCAGCAGCGGTTTGCGCTTCAATCTCAACTATCGATTCCACTAATTTTGTGTAGGTGATACGAAAAGTTTTCATCTCATTTCTTTACCAATAAGGATCATCTATTTTGTTAATCTTTTTTTCACGTTTCCATAAATCCAAGTTGGAAGGTGCATATGCGCGTGATGCTGGCCGATGTTCCACCTGTTCGGATTCGGTAACGATATTCCCTTCCAAGACAATCTCGTTAAGTTGCTTGATAATATCAGCTATTTCAGCTTTCCTCAAAGGGTTGAACAGGACCGATTTCCAGTTATGGAGTACCAGTAACCGATCAATAAGATGCCCTAACCCGGCCATACCGATCTCCTAACCTGTAACGCCACTTGTAACGATTCGTCAAGTTCTTTTTTTGGGACCGGGTTTCCCGCGACCCATGAAAAGGGCTGAAGTTATCCTGAAATCCTTGGAGTTCCGGTAACATTCCCGTGAACAATAGGAGCGTGGTCTGTGAACAGTTTTCATAAACGGTTTCTGACAAGTTTTACAGATCCATTCCACCATCTTGGCCATAGGTTTAGCTCCTTAACGTAAAAGGTTTTTGATCAGATCAGCGACCGTCATTTCCTGATCGAACGATTTTAGGAATACGATCACATCGCGTTTAATCCATCCTTTAATGAACTTGTTCTTGTCGGTGCGGGTAGTGAACCAATCCTTTTCGTTATTAGATTCTTCCTTTGATGCACGTCGTTTACGTTGTCTAAAGGTATAGGAAGATCCCTTGAAAACGTTGTTATAGTGATAGGCCATGTGTTCGATAAGCCAATCGAAAGGTGTTAACATCGTTTCCGCTAAAGCTTGCATGGTACCTCGTCCAGCTTGCCCGTCAACATCGATCCATTCGTCAATATCTATCGGGTTGGACCGTGTATTTAGGGACATTTGAAGGATACGGTCAGCACCGCCTTTACCCATGTTGACACAAGCGTCGGCATACCCTTTACGTAACCGTTCAGAGATACGATCAAGCTTTAATGAATCCCATAACCACAGATAATATTCTTCCGCTTGCTCAATGGTCATGTTCTCAATATCGTCTTTATCGATATCATCGTCACGGTCAAGCTTTTTCAGGTATTCCTGATAAGTTGTTAAAATCACACCGAACTTAGTTGCACCTCCCGGATCTTGAGGATCGTCTGTATAGGTAGTGCCTTCAAATTCCAGTACTTCTTGAAACCATTCTTGAAAATCGCTCATGTGTTACTCCTTATTTATTCGGGTAGTTGACGGTTGGTCATGGGGAAATACTTTAGTTTTCGGACTTGAGGAGGCCAGCGTTTCACTTCTTTCACCATTTTCATTGGCGGTTTCCGTTTACGTAACCGACGTTGATATTTTTCGATCAACCCTTCCTCTTTCATATACTTGTAAGTTTCGTGATAACTGAAATGGCATTTATCAGCAATCTCTTGGATAGTAGCGTTATTTCTCAACATGATTTCAATGAAATCCTTGAAATCCCGTATAGGATATTTCCGGTACCTGGTGACCATTATAGTGTCGTATATTCCGTTACCCATGTCAGAACAGTAGCTGTTCCTATCCCGGCAAGGATCATAATGATTAAAAGGACTATCAAGGTGGCAACCCACCATCCAAGACCGTTCACCGTTTACCACCAAAGTATTCTACGGCATGACCTTCATCCACTAGCATCTGGTTAATACTGCGGATACTGAAATCATCTGTTTGGTAGAGAACACCCAGGACACGGCCAAACTTGCCTTTATCATGGGATTCAAGGTAGAACTCGCCAGTATCCAACAGTTCGGTTAATCGCCATTTAGCTTCCAGCCCACGTTTCTTTTCTTCTTTATCACGAGTACGTGATTCCGGGGTGTTGATCCCGTACAACCGTATCTTTTGCGCTTTGAGTTCCACTTCAAACCCCAAGTCAACATCAGCCACAACGGTATCGCCATCGATGATCCTCACTATTTTGCATTTGTATTTGTAAACGTTACTCATTCATCTAGTCCCTTCAAGTTGGCGAGGGAGCGTGTTTTGCCCTACCAATAGAATGCCCGTTCTATTCTCAGCCGCTCCCCCATAAGTCAAAATAAGTCTAATTGCCGTTTTTTCCGTTTAGGCCGTCCCGATTTAGGTTTCGGTTTAGGTATCTCGAACCGTGTATCAGGATCAGCTTCGATCAAGGTGATTTCCAGTAACGGGTCATCAACGCCAAAGTTAAATTGATGATGAATTTCCGATACGTTATAAGTACCGTCATTATCAATAATCTTTGCTTGCTGTAAAGCGTCAAGAATAATCTTTTGTCCCGCACTCGCTTGGTTATCAGGATCGATCCTACGTGTCCGATTTTGCCACTGAAACCAGATTTGTAGGGGATAATACTCTATAGGCTGTAAACTACGCTTAAACAGCGTTGTCAGCGCAAGTTGTACCCCTTGCTTAATCTTGTTACGGGCATAATGGTGCGACCCGAACAACTGGTTTAGGTTCGGCATTTTGTAAGTCTCGTGGTTGAAGCTGATAACTTGTTTATGCATTAGTTCCGGGCAGTATCAACTAAAGCGATTTGAGTTTCCGAATAGCTTTCTTCACGCATGTAATTTCGTAACGAGTCCCGGTCAATCCGGTAATAACTTCTTCCTTCTTCGCGAACATTCTTTAATCTTCCTGCCGTGCAAAGCGCATAAATATCTTCCTTTTTAGGGGCATTCAAAATGCTCATTGCCGATCTGGTTGATAACGGTCCTGTCTTCAAGTATTTGTTAAATGAGGATTGCGAAACATATTCACCCAGTTTCTTTTTTCGCGTCTTTAATTCCCCTTTATCAACAAGGTCCCGAACAAAAGTTGTTCCCATTCGGAGTTCTACTGCCGTTTGGCTGATGGTGATGGTGTAATCGTCAACTTCAACTTCTTCAGGAGTCCCGGAGAAAATCTTTTTTATGGAGTTTATCCCTGATCGGATGGGATTGGAGGTAGCTACTGAAGAATCGGTAAATGGTACATGTTGAGGTGTTAACGGTTCCTCTTCTATACCCAGATCCAGATCCAGTTCCGGTTCCTCTTCTTCATCCAGTTCCTCTTTTTCCGGGGGTTCATCTTCATTAATAGTTGGCAGTGGAACAATATCTCCGTATTGAATCAAGCCTTGATAAACTTGGTCCCGGACTTCACGGCACAGGTTAGTGATTAAACCTCCCACACGGTCAATAGGACATTCTTCTTCTTTTTCAAGTTCCTGGATAAACTCTTTTATGAAGAAGGCCGCATGAAGTTTTGAGATGTTATAAGTTTTCTCGAATGCCGATATGATTTCGTCATCAAACCGTTTGGCTACCGAATGAAATATCCCTGGCATGGGGGTGACCTCACCCTCGTTTTCCGGTCGAAACTTGAACCAGGCGTGAGCGCAGGATCGAGCGGCTTCCGATGGTTCCTTTTCAGGTGTAAGCTGTATACTGCCGTTAGTATTAGTTTGAGGTTTTTGTTGCACAAACTTTTCGTGCAGGTATTCGTTATGCTCTATCTCAGCTAAGATCTTGTTCAATAACAAACTGCTGGCATGGTTAATCTTGTTACGTCCTTCCCCGCCACGTAAATATGCTTGATGACGATGTGAAAGTGTTGCTAAAGGATGACAAGATTCGCATAAGGAGATCAAATCGGTATCAGATTCCTGACCTGAACCGAAAGCTTGGTAACTTTTATGATGGACTTGCAACCCCATCAATGATCCGCAAAGACGGCATTCGTAGTTGTCTCGTGTAAGGATTTCTTTTCGACGGTTGTTCCACGCATCAGATTGATAATAGTTTTCAGCGACTTCGGGCATCTTAAATCCTCTCTGTTTATTTTTGGATATCAGGAGCAAACCATTTTTTGGCGAAATATCCTTTGATCATGGTTACGTTAGGATGTTCAGGAACTTTATCCAATATATCTATGACACCGTTTTCTTCCAGTTGGTGATCGATCTGTTGGATTTCAAGTTCCAGTTCCCGTTTCTTGTCAATTAATCCTTGCAAGTTACCTACGGTTTCCGCGTTACGTGCCATTATTATTCCCTTTCATATTCAATGATGAGTTTTGTTAACATGCCTAAATTAGTGTTAGTGATGAACTTAATTAAAGCTTGGTAATCATCTTCTTTAATAATGTGGCAAAGCTGGTTAAGCTGGTCATCATTCAGTTGCCATTTCTTGATCAAGTCGTCACTGATGAAGTTCAGTAACGCGGCCATCCTCAAATTCACTGATCAAGTTTTGCCAGTAACTGATCAAGTTTCTTTGTCGATTCAAAATAGCGTTCAGGAGAACTGCTGTTCCTTAGTTGGCAAATCGGGATTAGATCGTGTTCCGCTACCCCTGAATCAATAGCGTTATCAACCTCTTTCAACCATTCCGTATCAGTTTCGTTTACTAATAATTCTTTCAAATCAATTTTCCTGTTAGTTTCAGGATCATGGGGATTAACTGGTAGTAAGGCATAAATCTTTGCTCGTGCGCGTTGACCCGGTGAAGTGATTTTAAATCCTTCAAATATTCGACCTTCCTTTTCCCTTAATAATCGTCCCAACCCAATTTTTCGGGAATGTTCAGTACGAAACTTGATCAACTGTTCATCCAGTAACCCTTTACCGTTACCATCTTCATCCGTAGCGGCTAACCCAAACAAGGTTTTGACTGAAACGTCATGTACCCCATATTCTTGGTGCCATTCTTCAATAAACGCTGACCAAGCTTGCCGTTCATCATCAAGCCGATCATAAAGCACATCTTGGTTTTCCATGAAACTGCGGATTCCGCAAACTTCCAATATGCCTGAAGTGGTTTCAGCCCATGCTTCAAACGAACCTATACTCAACTTTCCTTTGGGTCGGCCAGCATCAATCCATAACTTTATCATCGACATTAATGCCGACAAAATCCGAGGTTGGTTATCGATAACGTATTTCCGCAGGTTGGCGTGTTTGAACCCGGTACGGCTCCACGGTCTTTCGACATTGCTATCAAGCCGAATATAAATAGATCTTCTGGTTATCTCATCAGCTAACAGGCAGTTGTTTCCTGTCACGATCCAGGTAGCAAGGTTAGGTAACCGTAACATCTTGGTGCTGCCCAGCAATCTGTCGGACCACAAGGGATTAGTTAAAACGGAGGCTAAAGATTGGGATCGGATTGTACGGGAAACATTATCGAAAATGACGAACGTGGGACTGCTCATCAGTAATGAAGAGATACTCTTTTTCAGTTCTTCTTCTCGTTCAGGAAGAACCTGCATTGACGGTTCGGAAATGAAGCTGGTGCAAACATGTGCCAGTAACCCTTTTCCTGTACCGGGACTGGAACTGTCAATACAAAATAAAGGTGTACAAGCGTCATTGGGTAACATGGGTCGTATTAAAGCGTTTATCATCAAAGCTATAGCGTTAGTTTTTGAGCTTTCTTCTGTGAACGGGAAATCGATTAAGAGTTCCTCAAAGAGAAGTTTCTTGCACTCTTTAAGCGGCATATCCAAGACGGGTTTTTGTCGTGAGGCGCAAAAGTATCCGGTACCTTCGTCATAACCAGCAGCTTGTAATTCTGATCCTCGAAAACAGGGGAAGTTAATGATACTTTTTAGTGAAGGTAAACTTTGTTTTTGCGCTAGGAACGCTTGACAGATTTCTAAGGAAGGGAAAAGGTTGGTTATCACTTCCATATCATCTTTAACACTTCTGCGACAAAATATAGCGGCTTGACTCAAAAAGATTTTGGCATCGCTATTAGATAACGGTTCAGAATAGAACATCCCGTCTTCACTTCGTCTTAACCATGTGGGGTGACCGCCACGAGAAAACAATGTGGCAGGATTGTTGTACTTTATCACGGCAGCATTAATATCTGCCAGCACTTCCGTAAGTTGTCGGTTATTAACAATAATGATAGGCCGATCATCCTCAACTTCCACCTCCGATCTAGTTGACCCGATATCTTGCTGGATATGCTGGTCCAAGCCGGATAAAAACGGTTTAAGATCTTCGCCTACATGAGTCCTGAAAGCTTTCCAATCGTTACCACTACATCCGTTATGGAAACATTTAAACCCCAGCTTGCCTTCGTTACCTTTAAACACGGCAGCGTCTTTACCGTGGGCAACATCAAAGGGACAAACTTCCAACTTATATTTCTGTCCAGAACCGTCTTCAGTCTTTTCAAAGGCGATATGATGATGGTTAAGGTAAGCTTCAAGATCGAACTCGATGTTATCGTTAACGGGAGCTTTTAGCGTTTCACGGCTAATGGTTTTGGGGACTTCAAGTTTAACTAAAGCGTCATAAATCTCGTTAAGATCATGTTCAACAATTACCTTATCAGAGAACTTGGACCTACGCCAGGGAGCATCTTCGGTAGCTTCACCTTTACATGCTATAGTCCCATAAAGTTTCACAATACGGCTGGGGTTCCACACGATTTGGTCTACCTTACACAAATCGGTATCGTAACGTTTAGCCAGTTCGTTAAGGATCTTCTTAATCTTGTCGGACGTTTCCTTGGTAGGGTTCTGAGAACCTATCTTGATTAAGCCGTGTGCGCCATTACCGCTTAACCCTCGCAACACTTCTATGCCTAACGGATCAAAAAACTTTATTATCATCTTGTTAAGAAGATCGATACTGGCTTGTAATTCAAAATCTGAGGATGAGGTGTTAGCTGGTCGATCAGGATCGATATCGATTAAGATCCATTCGTAACTCAGGACATCTTTATCACCCACGGTTTGAATCGTGTTATAGGTAAGCTTGTTTTCGCCCCGTCTAAGAAGTTTGGGATCAAGGGATTGAAGACTACAATAAATCTCCGCTTTACCGTCCCAATGAAAGATGTCACGAGCAGCTTGCTCAAACGAGGTGTAGTAACCGTTGACGCACTTCCCCACATTAATACGCCTGTTATCGATCACCATTTGCCGCTCTTTGGGAAAGATCCTGATCTCCACGCAAGGTGACCCTAACCGGGTAAGGAACTCCGATACCGCAACTTCGCTATAGTCACTATCAAAGTGATCTTGAAAAGTTTTTACTTTCAACATAATTAGTAATTAGGTGACACGAAACCGGATTCGTCTTCTTAGCACACGTGGATGAGTTAAAATTAGTTCCGGTTTCGCATCATAAGTCGTTTACTTAAGCACTTTTACGTCTTTCCTGATAAGCTCTCACTTGACAAGAACGACCACAATAAACCTTGGCTTTACCGCCTCTTTTTGGAACACTTAAAACCCTGTCACACCAATCGTTGATACATCTTTTAACTTCAGTACGGTGATTAAGGGTTTCAATAACACCTATCAGGATAGCGTCTTGTAACGGCATTAATCCTTTCATGCCATGCCATTCTTTTTCCTCGAAAACTACCCATTCCGGCGTGGTGTTTCCCCAAGATTTCCGGGTGAGATCAAGGTCAACTTTTCTTCCAAACTGATGGTTTGTCATGTACTCAAGCCATTCCAATCCTCGATGACCAAGTATCCTCAGTTCCAAAAAATCGTTAACGATTTGTTTCAAGCTCCGATAATCGTCAATGAAGGTTGCCACATCATCCGAATCGATCCACTCCACACGATGATTCTTCTTCGCATAATCTGGAAGTTCATCAAGGACAAGAGGGAGATGCTTTTTGAAGTAGCGGTACAATCGATCACGATGCTGCTTGGTCATCAACCTTCGGACTTTTCCCGGATCGATATGCGGTCGCAACCCAATATCAAGATTAAATAAACTCACCATCCTATCGACATAAGGTTCTGTCTTGCCTTCAGGGATGATGCTGTTACGTGACGTATTCAAAATTAGTTATCCTCTGTTATCGTACCAAAACGACATGGCTAAGATCCAATACCTGTTGCGCTGGCGAATCATCACAAAACCCGAATTCAAGCTGTTCGTGTTCGTTAAGGCCCATGTAATTAGCCTTATTCTCAGGAAAGTTTAACCCGTTCGTTTCCCCGAATTTTTTATATAGTTCTCGGTCATATGCCAGAGCAGCTTCAATTTCACCTTGGTTGGTATAAGGAAACGTATCGATTAGCCTGTTTTGCAACGTAGCCTTCCAGTAAAGGTGTTTATTTTTATTTCCAGACCTGTTGATAGAAACGCCACGGAATTTAGAGTTCCGGTGATGGTTTGGGTCTAATTTAGAATTAATTCCGTTAAGGGACTGGGTCACAGGCCGTAAGTTTTCATAGCGGTTATCGTGATGATCCTGGTTGATATGGTCCAAGACTTTGGGAACGGCACTGTAAACGGATGTCTC
>Ga0256381_1000085_pt1 | contig 9345 bp, 11 predicted proteins | sample LS1160viralmetaG_FD_189070 | JGI IMG/M metagenome (GOLD analysis project Ga0256381, IMG submission 189070) | Seawater viral communities from deep brine pools at the bottom of the Mediterranean Sea - LS1 1600m | ecosystem: Environmental > Aquatic > Marine > Bathypelagic | place: Mediterranean Sea...
TGTTGAGTTAGTAAAGGAGGGTAGAGTGGAGGAGACTGAGAATGTTGTTCGGAAGGCTCTCACCGTAAGTAGGGATGTTAATATTGGACAAGATTATTTTACAGATGTGCTAACCAGATGGAAGCGTGTCCTCGATGTAAATAATAAGACCAAGTATAGGACCTTTATTCCCAACCTTAATAGCGTTCTAGAGGGAGGGTTAGGCAGTAAGGAGTTAGCAATGGTTGTGGCTCCTCCAGGGGTAGGTAAGTCTCTTTTCCTAGTAAACCAAGCAGTTGAATCTCTGATGGAAGGAAGGCAGGTTTTGTATGTGTCTCTGGAAATGTCAGAAGACAAGATCGCTCAGAGGTTTGATTCGATTATGACCCTTCTTCCTCAAGGAGTGTTAGCTTCTCAGCCTAAGGCTATTAAAGAACGGTTGGATATATTCGCTAAAGAATTTCCGAAAGGGAAGCTCATTATTAAAGAATTCCCTACTGGACAGGTTACCATTAATGCTGTCCAGTCTTTGTTGGTCCAACTTAAAAACTATGAAGATTTTGAACCTGATGTTTTGATTATTGATTATCTAGAACTTCTTAGGCCCACTAGAGAAGGAATGCAGGAGTACCAAGCACAACAAAGGATTGCAGAAGAGTTGAGAGGCTTAGGTGTTCAGCATAATCTCCTTGTTTGGACTGCTACGCAAACCAATAGGCAGGGCCGTCTTGTTAAGCTTATTACTGATGCGGAGTTAGGTGATTCGTATGGTAAGATTAGGACTTGCGATTTTGCTGTTTCACTAAATCAGACTGAAGAAGAGTTCGATGAAGGGTCCATGCGTTTGTATGTTATGAAGTCTAGAAACAGTAGGCAAAGATTTATAGTTCCGATGTCTATTGATTATAACATCTTAAGAATGAAGGAGGATGGCGCATGACTGCGCTTGATATTAGGGGGCACATGAAGGAACTGAGTATTAACTTCTTTCATGGGGGTTGGCGATCCTTTAAATTCTCTTTCGATAAAGACTTATATGAGGAGGATGTAAAGTGTTGGGGTAAAACAGATTTCGACCAAGGCATTATACACCTAGAGGATTCTATGAAGGGGGATCTATTGCGAGAAACAATTCTTCATGAAATAACTCATATTTTGTTAGAAACTGTGGGGTATGGGGACTATGATGATATTGATGAAGCGGTTCCCCTCCACAACGAGAGGCTGACCGTTTTAGTATCACGGGCTTTTCTACAAGCTATGAACTTAAACCAAGAACTTTTTACCACATTATTAAGCTATGAATAACTTTGAGGAACTTTTAGAGGACGGCATCTTTGAGTGGAAGAATTTCCCCTCTATTGCTAGAGCCTTGGTAGAGGTAGATAAAAATAACCTTTCAGGTGAGATGATGAATCTCCCGTCTCAGTATGCCTATTATCACACCTTGATGGTCAAGGCTCAGACCCGTGCTAACGCAGCAGAGGCAGAGGTAGAAAAGTATAAAGCTAACAAAGCTAAAGAGTGCCAAGAAGTGTTGGCATCAAGTGGTAAAAAAGCTACCGCAAAAGATATGGAAAATTATGTAAACTCTAGCGTGGAGTACCTAAATAGGTGTAATGATTACCGTAAACTACAGGAGAAATACCTCACGCTAAAAGGACTTGTACAGGCAGTTGGCATCAAACGCGATATGCTCATCCAACTGTCTTCTAACGAACGAGCAGAAACTAAACTATACAACTAGTTAACAATAAACTATTAGGAATTAATAATGGCAATTGATTTAGACAAAATTAGAGAACTTCACAATCAGCTTTCTTCACAAGGAAGTGGTGATAACAATTTTATTAACAACTTCTATCAAATATCTGAGGGAACGAATACCGTTCGTATTCTTCCTGCTAATGATGACGATAAAGACTTCTATGCGATGACTAAGATTCACCGTGTCCCCACAACGGAGGGGCAGGTGAAAAATATTCATTGCCGTAGAGTTCATGGAGAGGCTTGCCCTGTCTGCGATCTCTACTTTGGTCTGTGGAAAACAGGTAGAAAAGAAGACGAGGATCTTGCTCGTCAAATTAAAGCACGGGATCGCTACTACATGAATGTAGTTGATAGGGATACTAGTGAGGTAAAAATCCTCTCGGTCGGGATTATTCTCTTTAAGAAGATGATTACCGCTATTCTTGATGAAGATTTTGGGGATATTACTGATGTTGAGAGCGGACATGATTTTAAGATTATCATGTACAAAGAGGGTCAATGGCCGAAGTACGATCAGTCTCAGCCTCGCCCCAAGTCGGAAGCAGCAGGATCCGCTGCTGATGTTGCAGCGTGGATGGAAGAACTCCACGATATCTACTCCTTGGTCAGGCTGGAGGACTATGAGGAGCTTAAACTAATTTCTGAATCTCTGGCAGTCCAAGGTACTATTAGTCCTCCTACACAGGATAAGCCTACTCTTAAAAAAGAAGAGGCTCCTGTTACGGATGATGAGTACCTAACACGGTTAAAAACTACTTAACAACTATGAGAAATATTTTTCTAACTCTTGCGTTTACTGTGGTTCTCGGTGTGGGGCTCTTGTCTTGCGCTGCTCTTGAAGGAGTATTCGGAGAAGATACAGTTTTTACTACAGCAGACCAACTTGAAGAAGGCCAGCAGGGGGCTATTATCCCCTTTGATCAACTTCCTGATTCTGTGAAATCAAAGATCCCTGAGGGAACTTCACTTGTTATGGCAACTAAAGATCAGCTTATAGCTGATGCTGCATATGTCCCCGCAGGAGGAGCCTTGGATGGTGACGATGTAGGTGGGCTGATGGATGCTGCGTTTGGCGTAGCTAGTACCTTTATTCCTGGGTTGGCTGCTTGGGAAGGAGTTGTCACTCTGTTTAGTAAGCGTAAGCGCAAACACTATGTACGAGCGGCAAAAGCTCTTATCCCTACGGATAAGAACATGGACTTGGGTGGAGCAGTAGGAAGTCTAGCATCTGCGCTAGGTATTTCCCACTCTTCGGAAAATTCTGGTGCGGCATTCGAAGACGATGTTGCTGATGAAGTTGTCTAATTAATTAGATCTAAGGACTATTATAAGAGGGTTGAAAGACCCTCTTATTTTATATATGGAAAAGCTCAAAATATTATGTTGTCCTGCTAACGATGGTGGTTGCTCTTACTACAGAGCCTGGAATCCAATGCAAAAATTAGAGGAGTTATATCCTGATCAAGTAGAAATAAGGTATGATAAGAATCCTCTAAAGTTAGATGAGGATAGCCCAGAGGGCGCGATGCCTCCTCTTGATACTCTGGAGGATATGAAGTGGGCTGATATAATGATGACCCAGAACATTATGAATTATGGGGGTCCATACACCGCTAGGCTTATTGGAGCCGCAAAGGAGCATGGGTGCTTTGTTCATTATGATACCGACGATCTTCTTACTGATTTATATGAAGGTCATAGACTCACTCCCGTATACAAAGAACAAAAATTAGACGAGCTAACGAAGTTTGTTTATCACCATGCAGACTTGGTAACTGTTACACAGAGAAAGTTTGCTGAAAGAGTTAAGGAGTATTGCGGTGGAGTGTTAGCTATAGTAAAAAATGCTATTGATTATAATCTTCCTTGTTGGAATGTTCCTAAGAGCCCTCCTCCGTACAAAGGTTTGGTTAGAGTAGGGTGGGCAGGAGGGATTCATCATGAGGAGGATGTGAAAGAATTTGCAAGTGTTCCTCATTTTGTTAATCAAAGGGTAGGATCCAATAAAATTTCTTGGGATTTTTATGGGTGTCCTCCTTTAGCCCCTGGAGAGGAGAGAGATTGGCAGCATGATGTGTGGGATAATTATAAAAAGATTATGATGCGAGGATTGAAAGGTCATAAGAATTATAATATTTTTAATGCTGCTCAACCGTCTGATTATGGTGGTATGTTTGCTAGAATGGATCTGGCTATAGCTCCACTACAAATGAATAATTTTAACGACAGCAAATCAGAGATTAAAGTTGCAGAGTGTGGGCGGTATTCGATCCCCTTGATAGCTTCTAATGTAGGGTGTTATGATGAGACTATTGAAAACGGAAAAACAGGTTATCTTATTGATCCAGGGGCACCTCCCCGTGAATGGGTAAGAATACTCACCAAGGTCATTAATAACAAAAAGCATCGGGATGAAATGGGTAGGAATCTTCATGATGTAACTGAGAAGTATTTTGATCTTAATAAAGTTGCAGGGTATAGGTTAGAACTTTATAGGGAAGCTATGAGAGCTAAAAACCATACTTTAAAATCTGGACTGGCGAGAGCTTTTAACAATAAAGATGATTAAGAGTTTTAAACATTCGGGGGATATGGGGGATATTATATTCTCTTTACCTGTAATTCGTGCCGCTGGAGACGGTGTGCTGTACTTAGATCCAGAAGGAGGGAAGAGAGAACCTTTAGTAAATTGGCTTCGTTTCGATCATACTAAGCTTACAGAGTCTTCCATAGAACAGCTTAGACCTATTTTGGAAGAACAACCCTACATTAAAGAAGTTAAGCTGTGGAGAGGTGGTCCTGTAGGGTGTAACTTAGATATGTTTCGTCAACATGTTAGGTTTAATAACTTAAGTGATTCTCATCTAGCTTCTGTAGGGTTACCTTTAAAGGAGAGAGATACAGCATGGTTGTCCATCCCGCCTAAGAAGATCCCCAACAAGAGTGTAGTGTTTTGTAGGAGTGCTAGGTATCATGGAAATTACTCTTTTTGGGAACAGCAGATCAGTGATGAGTTGATAGAGAAGGGAATCTTTATTGGTTACGAAAAAGAGTATGAATATTTTTGTTACACCTTTCCTCACTTGAACATAGAGTATTATAAAGTGGAGAATGCGTATGAGATTGCCCAGATTATTTCTGGATGCAGTTTGTTCATAGGTAATCAAGGCTTGCCTCACGCATTAGCAGAAGCTATGAAAAAGAAATTAGTTAACGAAACATTTAAGCCTTATCCAGCGGCTGTGTTTGAGAGAGAGGGAGCGAAATATGTCTAAAGAACTTTATTACTTGTCGGATTTTTTCGTTGGAGATGAGTTGTGTGGCGGTGCTGAGTTAAGCGATGCTGCTATCATAGAGCATTTGGATATACCAGTTAATAAGCTAAGGTATAATAAATTGGATAGTGCAATTAAGAAGGATGGGTTCTATATTGTTTCTAACCGAAGCCTCTTTTCTCCTTATGATATTAAGAAGTTAGTTAAGTATAAGAACTATGTGGTTGTAGAGCATGATTACCAGTTTATCATCGGTCCAGGTAATGGTAGAAATCCCTATTTGTTCAAGGATGCTATAGTTCCTAGTGTGTGGCAGGGACAGCTAGAGTTTTACAAAAACGCTAAGGCTGTATTTTTTCAAACTAAATTCCAACAGCATTTGTTTGAGATAAACAAAGTGGAAGGTAATTTTGTTAGTATGAGTACTACTCCCTATTCTAAAGAGGACTTTAAGTTTTTTAGGGAGATGTTAAGTTACGGAGAAAGACCTCAACATAGAAAGTTTGCTATTGTTGATAGTGACAAGGATATAAAGAATACAGAAGGTGCTGTTGCATACTGCGAGGCTAATAAATTAGATTATGATCTTATTCCTTCTATGGAAAGGGAGGATTTCTTACGCAAGCTTTCGGAGTATCCTGCTTTAGTGTTTCTTCCTAAGACTCCTGAATCATGTTGCCGCTTGGTTACAGAGGCTAGGATTCTAGGTCTTAATGTTATAACTCCTCCTACATACGGGGCTCCTCATGAGGAGTGGTTTAGATTATCAGGTCTTTCTCTCGTAGATGAGCTTGAAAGGATCACCTTAGAGGAGTCTATCCCTTCTATGAAGAAGTACATTTTGAGAGGTATAAAATGACGAAAATAGCGTATATTGGAGGCTTTAAAAAGCTGTATGATGAGGAAGGTAAGGCTAAAACTTTTGAAAAACTAGGATGTGAGGTTCTTCGCATTCAAGAGGAAGAAATGGTTGCCGAGGATGTTAAAAGAATTTTCGAATGGGAACCTGACTATGTATTAGGAGCAAAGTTCAACATACCCCAGGTCATTCTTGATGATTTGTTTAAGGTAGCTAAAGAGAAGGGTGTTAAAACTATTTCTTGGCATCCTGATTTGTACTGTTATCCTACCGCTTTGTGCATGGAGAATAGGTTAGCTATTTCTATGTTGAAGTGGGGATGCTGGGGTGCAGATTATATGTTTTCCCCAGACGGGAGTGAGTACAGCCAAAGGCTTTTTGATAGGGTGGGGGTTAATCATCATCTTCTTCGACAAGCTCCTTACGATGAAACAGTAGGGTTTGGGGAAGATTTGGAGCTTGAGTATCCTAAGGAGGTTCCTATTCTTTTTGTAGGGTGCCTTTACCCTAATTTAGATAATTACAGACAAATTCTTCTTCAAGTGTTAGAAAAAAAGTATGGAGATAAATTTTTATGGGTTGGAAAAAATAGCCCAGGCGAGGCTAGAGAGGGGAGGTTAAGTGCTTTATTCAAAAGAACTAAGGTAGTGATAGGTGATTGCATAAACCACCCTAGCTACTGGTCTAATAGATTGTATGAAACAATAGGTAGGGGAGGGTTTCTTATTCATCCCTACACCCCTGATATTGAGAATGAATTCGTGGAAGATGAAGAGTGTGTCTACTATGATCGTTGGAATTTTGATCAGCTATGTTCTTTGATTGATTTTTATATAGATGACGCAAATGAAGATAAGCGGCAAGCTATAATTAAGAGAGGGATGGATCGTGTTAAGAGGGACTACACCCTTTTGAATAGGTGTGCAGAATTATTGGAGGTCGTTAATGGCACAAGAAGTAGATAGTTTAGATTTTTGGAAGGACAGGATTGAGAACGCTCGTTTGTCTGGTAAGATACACCACAGTATCTACGAATTAGAGGACGGTATTTGGGGTGCAGTTGAGTTTAGGCACATGACCTTATCACGCCTTCATATTAAACCAGAGCATAAAGTTTTAGATATAGCCTGTGGCTATGGAAGGTTGTCCAGATACTATGATCCTAGCAATTACATGGGTGTAGATTTTTGTAACGATTTTCTAGATATAGCTAAAGAACTTAATCCAGGACACAAATATACACAAGCAGATATTAAAGACTTACCTTTCAAGGATAATGAGTTTGATTGGGGGATTGGGGTGTCTATTAAATGGATGATTCAAAGAGAGCTTGGAGAGGATGTGTGGGGTCCTATGGAAAAGGAATTGAGAAGGGTATGTAAGAACATTATATTCATGGAGTATTCAGATGGCAAAGATAACTACTTGATCGAAGATCATGAGGTTATAAACTGTGAAGATTAGTTGGATAAGACATACTGACGCTAGTTGGATGGATGCTGCCGTTGATTGCATGAGAGATTTAGGGCATGAAGTGGTTTATAATGAGTGCGATAAAAGCTTTGATGTTTTGTTTGGGGCCACTATAGGGGAGCAGTTCAAGATTGTAGGTTTGCATAGAGACTACCCTACAATCCCTATGGTAAATTATAACTGGGATGTTTACGAGTGGGCGCATAAAAATTGGCCTACTAATCTATTCCCTTATGATTTAAATTGTTATGGCTGGCTTCTTCAAGAAAGTGCTTCTGTTTTCTGCCCGTCTATGTCTGTAGTTCACAGGAACGAAGAGTTTTTTGATATCCCACGGGAAAAAAGTAAGGTAGTTAAGTCTTTCGCTAGACAGTTAGATATAGCTCCTGAACAAGTAAGAGATGATAGATTTGTTTATATGCCTCTCAGACAAATACCAGACCGTAATTTAGGATGGTTTGAAAAAGCGGTAGAGGAGTTAGATATTCCATATCTTTTAAGTGATAAGAGTTTATCTGAAGAAGAGTATGCTGATAAAATAGCGAGTTGTTCTTTCCTAGTGTGTCCTTGGTTTGAAGCATCTACTGGAGGGTTATCTCTTTTAGAAGGGTATAAGGTAGGCAAACCTGTCTTGGTATCTGATTCAAAGTATATGGGTGCTACTGATTACTTTGGAGGTAGAGCTAACTACTTTAAGAACGACAGCTATGATGATTTCAAAGCAAGCATAAAAGAACTGTGGGACAATACTCCCGTTCTAGATCTAGAAGATTGCTCCTCTTTTTGTGAGGAATATAAGCCTGAGGTCATGGCAGAGAATCTAATAAAGGCATTTGAAGAGGTACTGTGAAGAAAGTATACATAGGATATTCCCGACCAGTAGGGGCGAAGTGTTTGAACTACGCCCAGAAGAATATGGTATCTGGGTTTGAGTTGTGCAATACAATGGAGGAGTGTGATATCTTTATCTCTGTTATGTACGACACTTTATTAAAAGAAGATTTTATTAAGGGGAGAGAGTGTTTTAATTTCCACCCTGGAGTTCTTCCTGCGTACCGAGGAGCAGGGGCTTTTACTTGGTCCATTATTAATGGAGAAAATACGGCTGGCATTACTCTCCATGAGATTGATAGCGATATAGATACTGGTGCCCTTATTAGTGTACGCCAGTTTGATATAAAGAATAATGATACAGCCTATGATCTGTTTTTAAAAGGGATGGATTTAATTTATGCTATGTTTGTAGAGAGTTTTCATTCCCTTTTAAGGGGGGAGTACTCTTCTCATAAAGCAAAGAAGATGCCTTCTTCTTTGTACACTAGAAAAATGTTAGACGAAAAGAAGGATATTACTAATTTAGTTAGAGCTTTTACTTTTCCAAATAAGGAAGGACTTTATTACTACACTAGTGATGGTAGGAAAATATTTTTAGAACCATTTAAGGGGGAGTAATATGGAGACATTAGATTCATTTGGACGCAGTACCGACAGACCAGAGCTACAAGCTTTAGAGGAGATCATTCCTATGAGTACCCGCATCACGCCTAAGGTACTTCTTGAGGTAGGGTCACATAACGGCAAAGACTGTGAAAAAATACAGAAGGCATTTAATCTAAAGTCCGAGGATATTTATGTAGTGGAGGCTCATCCTGCATTTTACCAAAATATTAAAGATGAGTATGCTGACTACAATGTATTTAACTTTGCGGCTAATAGTGTGTCAGGTACTGTTAGTTTTAATGCTGCTAAAGATTGGGATGATGGACGATCTTCGGTACTAAGGAGAGATATTTACGAGGCAGATAATTTTTATACCGTAGAGTGTGAAAGTAAAAGGCTGGATACTTTTTTTGAAGAGAATAATATAGAGTTCGTTGATATTTTTAAATTAGATGTTGAAGGACTTGCGTATGAAGTATTAGAAGGATGTGGGGAGTATCTCAACAAGATTAAGTGCATACAAGTAGAGAACGAGTATGAGAAGTTATG
>Ga0256381_1000086_pt1 | contig 9158 bp, 10 predicted proteins | sample LS1160viralmetaG_FD_189070 | JGI IMG/M metagenome (GOLD analysis project Ga0256381, IMG submission 189070) | Seawater viral communities from deep brine pools at the bottom of the Mediterranean Sea - LS1 1600m | ecosystem: Environmental > Aquatic > Marine > Bathypelagic | place: Mediterranean Sea...
AGTATTCAGCAAGTAAAACTTGAACGGAATTACTATCGAATAGTTTATTTCAAGTCTCCCGCAAGTAAAACCACAGGAAATCCTAGTAACTGTATGTAGATAAATATCTTTTTTACTTGGGGGGCGCATGGGCCACCACCCCCTCCCCTCTATATATATGACTACACTAGCAAATTTTTATAATTTTGAACCTAATTAGAATAATTATTGTCTAAATCCTTGATTATTAAGTATATTAACTACCCATTAGTATCCTTATAGGTAACTTTATAGTAATAAACTTTAATATTCTATCCTTATAGTATACTTATAGGTAACTTATATTATCCTTATAGTATACTATAGGGTGTTTATAAATTTTTTACTTGACAAACTTGAAAAAAGTACTATAATAAATAATAGGATGATAATAAAAAGCAAATGTCTTCATCTTTAAAACAGGATAAGGCTTACATTATCATTTTTCTCTCTAAGGATCTTAAATGTCAACTAAAAAGATTGCAAAAGTTATGCGGGAATTTAAGAATAGTAAGTTAAAATCTAGTTCCGGCAAAAGAGTTACAAATAAAAAACAAGCAATAGCTATAGCCTTGTCAAATCAAGGAAAAAGAAATAGGAAAACAGAGTTCTAAATATCATTGTTCTGTCTACAACCAACCAGAAAAAAGATTTAAGGATGGTTGTAAGGAATCTTCCAGATTAGGACTAGACAAAGATTATTTTCCTGGTGATCCTAGATTTATTGTCTATACTGAAGATTCTCTTGAGCTTTTATTTTGGAAACCTAGCAAATGCAAAGATGGTACATTAAGACCACTAGGATTTGAAGAATGTACATTCATTTGGAATATAGAATTAAATAAATATGAAGGAGAATGTACATATTGTGGTAGATGTTGTGGTTCATGTCAATATCTTAGAGAGGGCGCACCAGGCTGATGGCTCTTAATATGAAAACAGGTGCATTGGCTGATATAGCTTCTCTAGATCATATTAACATTCTAACAAAAGATGTGGATGAGTGTCGTAAGTTTTATGTAGACGGTCTAGGATTTGAAGAAGGATTCCGACCAGATTTTGATGAGCCTGGATTATGGCTCTATCTTGGTTACAGTCCAGTAATTCATATCATAGAAATAGTTGAAGCTCTTCCTAGTGTTCTGAGTAGTGGAAGTATTGACCATATAGCTTTTCGTGCTCACAACTTTGATAAGTTTACGTCTAGACTGGATAAGAATGACATCGAGTGGGAAGGTCGGGAAATACCTGGAATGGATCTACATCAGATTTTTTGTCATGACCCACATGGAATCAAGATAGAATTTAATTTTGAAGGTCAAGATCGTCCTTGGCAAACAATACAAAAACTCCATGATGATTTAATCATATGAAATGTAAATGTGATAATTGTACTAATCCTAAATGTGAGTGTTTAGGTTTTGCCTGTATGCTCGTAGAATGTTCTTGTGATTGTCACATAGAAACGGTGGCTATAAAAAGTATATCATGAAAAGAGAACTCACAGAAAAGCAAACTACTTTTCTAGATAATCTTATTGAGAATGGTGGGCATGTTGTAAACGCAATGGAGATAGCTGGTTATCATAAAAACTCACGCTCTAATCTTATCAATTCCCTCAAACATGAAATCGTAGAAAGAACTAGACAGCATCTGGCTTCATCGTCTATGCAAGCAGCAAATAGATTGATTGAAGGACTGGATGCTGATGGAACTATTCCTAGTTCTCAGATGGATGTCAGACTCAGAGCAGCCAGCGATATCTTAGATCGTACTGGTATTAGTAAACGACAAGAGATTGCTACAGAGTCTAGAGTACTGCATGGCATCGTTCTTCTACCAGCCAAGAAAGAACAACAAGAAATATGGCCCGACCAAAGTTAGAACCAGGAGAGAAGGGCAGGTATAATGTTTCTCGTAAAGAACAGGCTAAACGAACTCTGAAGAAGAGAATTAGTACTAAGATAAAAGAAAGAGAAAGACTTCAAGCTAAGTCTTCTACAAAGACAGAACAAAAGAAGAAAGCAGAAAAAGCATTAAAGATTCTTGAACATGGTGGTCTTGTCAAAGAAGACTTTTTAAAACAACTTCCACCATCTGTTCAAGAGGCACTGAAGGAAGGTACGGAACTCACCTTCAAACCCAATGAGGGTCCACAAACAGAGTTCTTGGCTGCTCCAGAGAAAGAAGTTCTTTACGGAGGAGCCGCAGGAGGTGGTAAATCTTATGGGATGTTAATGGATCTTCTAAGATATGCAGACAATAAAAATCATCGTGCATTATTGCTTAGAAGGACATTATCAGAACTAACAGAACTCATCGATAAAAGTAAACAGATCTATCCAAAGGCTTTTCCTGGAGCTAGATTTAAGGAGTCTACAAAGACATGGGAATTTCCAAGTGGAGCTACGGCTCTATTTAGTTATGTAGATAAAGATGATGATGTTTATCGTTACCAAGGTCAGTCCTTTACATGGATTGGTATTGACGAACTTGGTCATTATCCTACACCATATGTCTGGAATTATCTAAGATCACGACTAAGAACAACTGATCCCAAGATAGTTGCATACATGAGGGCTTCTTCAAATCCTGGAGGAGCAGGAGGATGGTGGGTCAAGAAGATGTTTGTTGATCCTGCACCACCTGATCAACCTTTCTGGGCAACAGACATCGAAACGGGAAGAACACTTTCATACGGACCAGGACATACTAATTCTGGTAAACCTTTATTTCAAAGAAAGTTTCTTCCTGCTAGACTGACAGACAATCCATATCTGGCAGATGATGGAGAGTATGAAGCAATGCTTCTCTCTCTACCAGAAGTAGAAAGGAAACGACTACTATCAGGAGATTGGGATGTTGCAGAAGGAGCAGCATTCAAAGAATTTAATAGAGAGATTCATGTCACTGATCCTGTAGAGATTCCTTATAACTGGGTACGAGTACGAGCTTGTGACTATGGATATTCTGCTCCTTCATGTGTTCTTTGGGGAGCTATCGACTGGGACAATAATATCTGGATCTACAGAGAACTTTATATTAGAAGACATACAGGAGAACAACTAGCAGATCTTATTTTACAAATGGAGTCTAATGATCCTAGAATGTATATAGGAATTTTAGATAGGTCATGTTGGAACAAAACAGGACATGGTTTGAGTGTAGCAGAAAGTATGATACGAAAAGGAGTACGGTGGGTTCCATCAAACTCTGATAGAGTAAACGGAAAGATAGAAGTTCATAGAAGATTACAAGTAGATGATTATGGAAATCCTAGAATAAGAATTTTTAATACATGTACAAATCTTGTCAGAACACTTCCTACTCTCCCAATATCTAAAACGAATAGTGAAGACATCGATACAAGAACAGAAGACCATGCATATGATGCATTGAGGTATATGATAATGAACAGACAAACAACTTCTTCCTTATATAATTTCAAGTCCAATACAGATTCTGAACCTGTAATGGAAGATGCAGTTTTTGGATATTAGGAGAGAATAATGGCAAGTGAACCAGGATATGAAAATCTACTTTATAAAGTAAAGCCTGAGCTATATAATGATGAAAATTTTATGCAAATGCTTAATAGAGTTCGATCAGGATCTTTTTCTATTAAAGATGTGCCTCTTGTGTGGCGAATTACCATGCAAGCTGATAGTCAGTATCAAGAAAGAATAGCAAAGAGAGCACGACAATCAGATCTAACATTAGAGGAAGTTCGTTTACTTTCTGTTATGTCTAAAATAGGCGCACCTATATCAGATGAGTTAAGAAACAAATTAGATCGTAGACCATTAGGAGAAAGAGTACAAGAAGTAGGATTTGGTACTTCTATGGGATCAGGAGTTAATGCCAGATGGGTAAAAGACGCAGTAGAAGCAGCAGGTGATAGGGAAGTTATAGTAGCCCCTGGTGTTGGATTTCAAGTACCAAAAGTACCAGAAGTATTAGAAGAACCAATTCCAGATGAAGTGTTAACTCCAGAAGAAGAAGTAATTGTAGAGAGTATAGTTAAAGGTCTAGGTCCAGATTATGTAGCTCAAAGATCTATATCTGGTAAGCTACCAGTAGACACTAAGTCTAAATCTAAGTATACTAGAGGAGAGGCATTACGAATAACTAATCAAATGGCTGCTAATAGAGATCCTAATTGGAAAGCATTTTGGAAAGAGCAAGAAAAATTAGGATTCAGACCTGATAGTGAAGATCCTAATTTAGCAGAAAGTGCTAAAAAAGTATGGTCTTGGATTACTAAAGATAGACCAAAAGAAGATAGAAAACCTACTACACGAAGAAGAGGATCTCCTCGTAAAAAAGGTGGTGTTGTAAATAAGAGAGTTACAAAACAGTATGCTAAAGGTGGATCTGTCCGTACACCTAAAAGAGTTAAATAGAGGAGAGAATTATGGTTGGTCCTAATATTACTAAACGAATGCCAAAAAAAAAGAAAATTATACCTAAACCAGACTTTAGCGATCCAGGACAAAGAAAGGAACAGATAGCGTATTTAGAGCAAGAGTTAAGAAATACTAGTAATCATATAAAACGTATAACTAGGAAGGTAAAAACTGACAAAGCATTAGAAAGACAGGAGAAGAGAGATCGTAGTGGAAAATCTCGTCGTAAAAGTGGTGGTCTTATTAAATCTACATCTCGTAAATCAAAAAAATCTTAGAGCTACTTTATATAAAGGAGAAATATATTATGCCCTATCTAAAACCCTATACTGCTAAAGACTTTGAAGGAATGGCTGAGAAGCAGGGTGCTATGAATCCTGTTCCTGATGGAATGCTCTATCGAGCACCTCTAGAGTCTGATCTTCTAGGAGCAACAGATGTAAACTTTAAGCAGTCTGCTGATGTTCCTTCAGAATCTGGTAAGAAGATGATGACTGCTAACTTTATGAAGGAAGACAATTCAATTTATGGCTGATGAACAAAATACGGAAGCTGTAGAGGTTGAAGTTGATGAAGTACCTGGCCTTGTAGGCTTTATTAAAAGTAAATTCTTGGATGCAGAGACTGGTCGTCTTTCAGATGAAAAGCGTTGGTTATCTGCATACAAGAACTATAGAGGTATCTATGATACTTCTTCAACATACAGAGCATCAGAGAAGTCTAAAGTCTTTGTAAGAATTACTAAAGTAAAAGTTCTTGCAGCTTTTGGACAGATCTCTGATATTCTGTTTGCCAATAATAAGTTTCCTATTACTGTTTCTAGTACTCCTATTCCAGAGGGTATAGCAGAGTTCGCTCATCTTGCTACGCCTGAAGAAAAGCAAGCTATGGAACAAGCAAGAGATGTTCCCCTATCTCAACTTGATGACTTCTTAGGTGGTCTGAAAGAAAAGTATGAGAATGCTAATAATTTAGTAGAAGGTCCAAGTATTATTCCTGGTTCTCCTCAGATAGAGCCAGCAGAAATTGCTGCACGAAATATGGAAAAGCAAATTCATGACCAACTTGTAAATACTAATGCTACAAATGTTATGAGACATGCAATTTTTGAGTCTGCATTACTTGGTACTGGAATTATTAAAGGACCATTCAATTTTGAGAAGATCGTTAATAATTGGAAAATAGAAAATAATGAAAAAGTATTTGAGCCTTATGCAAAGATTATTCCAAAAGTTGAAGCGGTTTCTTGTTGGAATTTTTATCCTGATCCATCAGCTACGAACATAGAAGATGCTGAGTATGTCATACAAAGACATAGATATAATAGAGAACAATTAAGAGATCTTGTTAATCATCCTTTCTTTGATTCAGAAGCTATTGAAAGATCATTAGAGCATGGTCCTCAATATGAAGAAAGGTATTTTGAGAATACAATTTATTCTCAAGATCACGATCCTTTATATGCTGAGAACAGATATGAAGTTTTTGAATATTGGGGAACTCTAGATCTTTTCTTGGCAAATCAGATAGGACTTGATCTGCCTTCTAGTATAAGTAATCTTGATTCAGTACAAATTAATGCATGGATTGTTAATAATGAAGTTATTCGTTGTATCTTAAATCCATTTGTTCCTGCTCGTCTTCCTTATCATGCCTTCCCATATGAACTGAATCCTTATCAGTTCTTTGGAGTTGGTATAGCAGAAAATATGGATGATGCACAGCTTCTTATGAATGGTCATATGAGAATGGCTATTGACAATCTGGCATTAGCTGGCAATATGGTATTTGACATAGATGAGACACAGCTTGTACCTGGACAGAATATGGAAGTATATCCAGGTAAAATCTTTAGACGGCAATCTGGTGTTACAGGAACTGCTGTAAATGGTTTGAAGTTCCCGAATACGGCTCCTGAGAATCTTCAGATGTATCAAGCTGCACGACAACTTGCTGATGAAGAGACTGGCATTCCTTCTATTGTGCATGGTCAGACAGGAGTAACAGGAACTGGTCGTACTGCTGCTGGTCTATCTATGATCATGGGATCAGCAGGATTATCTATTAAGACTGTTATCAAGAATATTGATGACTTTTTGCTAAGACCTTTAGGAGAATCTTTCTTCCAATGGAATATGCAGTTCAATGATGACAATGCAGAAATTATAGGTGACCTAGAGATTAAGCCTAAAGGTATTGCATCAGTAATGCAGAAGGAAGTTAGAACTCAAAGATTAATTACTTTACTACAAACTATTGCTAATCCTATGCTTGCTCCGTTTATTAAGATTCCAAATCTAATGAAGGAACTCGCAATTTCTCAGGACATTGATCCTGATCAACTTGTTAATGATGTAGATGAAGCTGCAATCTTTGCAGATATATTGAGAGGTCTTAATGAACGAACAAATAGCCCAGAAGTTGCTGCCCCTAGTCAACAGCCCGGACCTATGGGAGCCAATGGAAGCGTACCTGTCGGAGCAAATCCAATGGACCTATCAGGCGTTGGGGGTGGAAACATCGGAGTTGGAACTTCGCCGCTTGCAGGGGAAGCTGGCTTTACTGGAAACATTGAAGAACCTCAAGGGCGTGGTTAAATCTTCAATAGAAAATGCTAGAATAGAAAAAGAACAGAATTATGATAAATAGTGAAATATTAAATTTTGTACAAACGGCTGCTAGAAATACACCTGCACCTGATAGGTTCGCAGAAACCTTTAATAATGTAGTAACACGAGCTAGTATGGATAGTGTTATAAAACAAAGATTAGAAAATCAAAAACAAGTATTAGAAAATCAAGAACAAGTACAAAGACAAGCAGTAGAAGCTCAAAGGCAAGCATTGGAAGCTCAAAGGCAAGTACCAGAAGAAATACAAGCTGCTCAAGAAGGAGGGCCAATTCAGAATGCTGAAACAGATTTGGAAACAAGGCTTGGTCCTATGGGGGTCATTAATGATTTTGATGGTGATCCTGGACCCTCTTTAGGCGGGGAGGGAGTTGCTGATGATCTAACAATGGAAGTTCCTGAAGGCTCCTATATTCTTAATTCAGATGGAGTTTCCTTGATAGGTATTTCAGATATCAATAAAGTTATTAGAGATGCATATACTATTGCTGCTGCTCTTGGACAAGAACTTCCCGCCGATTATGATCCACAAAATAAAGTACCTATTAGAATTTCTAATGGAGAAGCTGTTATACCTGCACCTCTAGTTGGAGTTATTGGACTTGATAGACTTGAACGATGGAATGCAAAAGGATTGGAAGTTAGACGACAAAGAGAAGAAATGGAGAAAGCTCAAGCTGAAACACAAGCTGCACAGCCAGTAACTGAAGCTCCACCAGTACAACCTATGCAAGCTCAGATGGGTGGGATGATGGGTTATAATAAAGGAGATAAAGTAGAGACAGAGTTATTGGCTGCTCCAGAGGATGATAGAGATTTAGCAACTAGAATAGCATCCTTTTTTGGAGTAGAAGATGTTCCTCAAGATATACTAAGTTGGTTTGAAGATAATAGAAAAGATACTGTACCAGAAGCTATATTAGATATACCAGAATCTATATCAGATATACCAGAATCTCTATTAGATATATGGAAAAATAGAGATGAACTTTCTGGAATTTTTGATAAACCTTATGATCCTTATAATACAAAATTTGGAGAAGGTACATTTGTAGATACACTTTTTACTCCTACAGGAAAGATTTTAGAGATGAATCTTTCTACAGTATTAGAAAATCAAGCTAATATGATAGCTAGTATAGAATCTTATAATAAAGAAAATCCAACGAATAGACAGTTTGAATCAGCAGCTTGGGGTGCATATCAAATAATGCCTGAGACATTAGAATGGTTAATAAACAAGTTAAAGCTTGATCCTTCTAAAACTATTTTTACTTCTGAAACTCAAGATTTATTAGCAACAGAACTTTTAAGAAGAAGAGGAGTTTTTGATTATATTACTGATCCAACTAATCCTTCTTCTAATTTAAGTACAATTCAAAATAATTTAGCTAAAGAATGGAGATCATTACCTAATACTGATGGAGTATCGGAATCAGAGAGACAAAATGTAGGAATAAAATATCAAGAGTTTAGAGATATCTTAAAAAGAGTACAAGAATTAGGATCAGAAAAAGGAGTTAAACTATTATTAAGAACTATAATAATGGCAGAACATGCTCCAAGGAAAAATAATTAAAAGATTTCGTCTGGACACCCGATAGTCGGCCCCAGACATTAGCACCAAATAGGGACACCCAAGTTTTCTTGGCCCCCATAGGAGGTAAAGACCATGACTGATATTACAGAAAGTGAACTATTAGAGCCTACCCCATACGATAATGCCTATAGGAGAACACTTATGGATGCAGATCCATCTCCTGAAACACCAGATCCTGAACTTCTTGACATTCCAGACGGAGATACTCAAGAAGCTGAAGGACTGATTAAGGCACAGGATGCAAAGGAGCATGATTGGAAAAAGCGTTATAGCGATCTAAAGAGTTATCATGATCGTAAAAATAACGAATGGACCCAACAGAATGAACTTACAGAAGCAAAGCTAAAGTTGGCAGAGCAGAAAGTTTCGGCTCCACAAAATCTTCCTAAGTCACAAGAAGAGTTGGAAGAGTTTAAGAAAGAGTATCCTGATGTTTATGATGTAGTAGAAACTGTATCTAGGCTTCAAGCTAGTGCCAGTATCAAAGAGGTACAAGATAGAATTGA
>Ga0256381_1000092_pt1 | contig 8946 bp, 16 predicted proteins | sample LS1160viralmetaG_FD_189070 | JGI IMG/M metagenome (GOLD analysis project Ga0256381, IMG submission 189070) | Seawater viral communities from deep brine pools at the bottom of the Mediterranean Sea - LS1 1600m | ecosystem: Environmental > Aquatic > Marine > Bathypelagic | place: Mediterranean Sea...
GAGACACGCACGCGGCCCTACAACTGGCGCAGAGTACGGAGCAGACCCACTACCTATCCACAGCCCACGTCGAGGAGGATGAGAAATCACGCACGCTTAAAGCGAGAAGGCTTTTCGTGGAGAAGTATGAGCAGTATGTCGGTCGAAAACTTCCAGACGATCATGTGTGGAAGTCTGACTCGGTGTCAGTCGTCACGCATCACTGTAATCTCTGCTGTGATATGGGGTGGAGGAGTCATACATGCACCACTGATAACTTATGCTCGTCATGCGTGCTTAAAAAGACGCATATCTATGATCACGATTACGTGGAGCGGTGCCTGTGTTTTCGGACCAATCCGCTGTTCGAGGCGAGACGCGCACGGTCCCAATTATCAAGTCGTGGGCGGTCGAATCGGAGATAGAATACACCCTGGTGTCAGGACGTTTAGATATCTGCCAACCATGCCGATGGTGTGCGTCCGTGACGGGATGCCCCCGAGCGATGCACGGGCAGTTCTCTCAGGCCATGCCAAGCCTGCTCCGCGTCCTGGCACCTTTATATATCTGGAAGGGGATATGGGATTAGCGTTTCCGAAACCTAAAAAACGATCAAGCTTGAAACGGGCCAAGCATATGAAAAAGACGAAGCGCATCGCCGCCGTACGGAGCGCCGTGATGAATCGGGACCAGCGGTGTCGGTTATGCCTTGAGCGTGGACCATTGCACATGCACGAGGTGATCTTCCGGTCAGCCGGTCGCAGCCTAGAGGACACCTTCAGCCTGATGAACTGTCTTGCGTTGTGCGATAAATGCCACGCGAAAGTTCACGCCAGGGAAATTCGGCTCTCCTTTGAGGATGAATCGATTGGGTGTAACGGAGAGATCGTTGTGACACCGAACGAGAGTCGCTTTGCGCTGGATCGTATTTCAGAGGCATTAAAAAGTTCACTGGACCGTAATGGGTGGCACGATTAGCTAGTGTCGTACAAGAAGGTCGATCTAAATCACGTCGCAATCGTGGAAGCCTTTCGAAGTCATGCAGGCGTAAGCGTGTTCAGTACCGCAAAACTTGGGAATGGCGTACCGGACCTCATCCTTGGTGTGGACGGATTGACAATTCCTGTAGAGGTTAAGGTTGGCAAGAAACAACTCAACGCCTTGCAGATGTCATGGCATCGTAAATGGACCGGCACGCCGGTCGTGATTATTCGGAGCGACAAGGAGGCGCACCAGTTAATCGGAAAGCTTAGAAATTATCGCTAATCGTAGATCATACAGATAAGAGGTTTTGCATCATGATGCAAAACTACTTCACAGGAGAAACGAAAACATGACACAGGCATCAACCGACCTTGCGGTCGTGGAATCTACCTCCGTAGAATGCGTAGTCGATGTTGGTGGTGGGATCGTGGTTACCACTACGGGAGCAATTATCAAGGGCCATCCAAGCATTGAGGAGTTCTGCGCTGCTATGCAGGGCGTGTCTCGGTTAGCGAACGCCTGTACGTGGGCGATTGGTGACTTACTGGTCTACGGAGAGGGCCGAGGGGACTATGGCGAGGAATACTCGCAGGCCATTGAACTGACGCAGAAGTCATACTCGACGCTGACGAAGGCGTCAAAGGTTAGTCGAGCATTCCCACCGTCGGACCGTGAGTTTGCGCGGGATCTATCGTGGACACATCACTATCTGGCGACCAAGATCAAGGACGCTGAAGAGCGTCGGTCATTGCTGAAGCAGTGTGTGGCGCAAGCGTTAAGTCGTGAAGAGTTAGACTCAATAATTCCGAAAGCGTTACCCAAAGAGGCGACAACAGGAGAAGCCCATGAAGTGGAATGCCCCTACTGTAACAAGCGATTCACGGTGTAGCCGCTACCTTCGATGGTCTGGTCTGCATGGCTTTGGAGTGTATGTGGGCGGGGCGGTGATCGGGATAACCTCGATGATGTTTTCACGCCTTCGCCGGTTCGTTGAGGGCCAAATCTGGTACTGGTCACTGAAGCCATGTCAGCGGTATCTCGTGCACGCAACTGTCAAGCTTGATTCTAGACAGCGCCGATACAAGGGGATGGAATGAGTTGGGATCTCGCCTGGAACGTGTTGAGCGTTGTCCTTGGTGCCGCATCGGTCGTGCTGAGTGGTCGTTATCCAATGATTGCCATCGGGCTGGCCTTTGCTTCTGGAATAATTGTCGCGCTCTCCTCACGGTTTGAGGTGACCATGATTAAGGAGTGATACATAAAATGCAGGCGTATGTTTTTCCTGTTCTTATTGCGTTGACGTTTGAGGGATGTCAAGGCTGCTCTCCGGTCCAGCCAAGTACGTTCACGTCATCCACGACCCCTATCGTTGCCACGGGTGTCTGGACATGCGAACGGTTCCTGACGCATCCGATTCGGATGGAATATCTTCGGCGTTGCACACATAGCACGACAGGAGAGATTGAAATCAGACCAGACTGCGACACCGTGTCAAGTTCGGTCTTGATCAACCAGTGTGCTAGTCGATGATGGATGCAATTCTGTTCTCATCACGCAGCGATGAATGGGAAACGCCGCCTGATATTTACAACTCCATCCACGAAGAGTTCAACCTTCAGATTGATCTTGCAGCCACAGCAGGGAACACCAAGTGTGCATCGTTCTTCTCTCGCGATGACGATGCACTCTTGCAGTCGTGGCATACCAAGGCTCGAAGAGGATGGTTAAACCCGCCCTATTCGCGAAAGCTCTTGAAGGCGTTTATCAGAAAGGCCGCAGAGGAGCGGCTGCTTGGATTCATGACGGTGATGCTTATTCCAGCACGCACTGATACACGAGTGTTCCATGAGTGCATTTACGACACGATGACATGGACACCACGCGACGGGGTAGAGATTCGATTACTCGCTGGTCGTGTCCGATTCCTTGACGACTGTGGGGTGGCTGGAAATGCTGCACCGTTTCCGTCAATGATCGTCATCTTCAGACCAGCCACCATAATGCCGCAGACGACATATCGAAAGGAGTAACTGTGGGGAAATATACAAGCGCACTCGCGAGGCTTAAAGGATTAGACCGGTCAGTATCTCGCGGGGTAGTCGTGCCGGTGTTTGATCCGACCCAAGCCTTTGGTGGAAAACTCTACGACAAGGACACGAATACTTGGAGTCCAAAACCTGGGACGAGGCAGGAACGTGATGTCTCTGAGTCGTCGCCTCGTTTCGATGGAAACACCTACGACCATAAGCAGGACCATGCACGCCTAACATCACAACTTACCCGCGTCTATGACGTGATCAAGGACGGGCGATGGCACACGCTTTCGTCCATTGCTAACATCACTGGCGACCCTGAGGGAAGTGTCAGTGCGAGACTGCGGGATCTGCGTAAGGAGAAATTCGGCGCGTATGATATTCAACGCACGCGACGGGGAAATGTCTTCAGCTATACATGCGCTGGAAAGCAGAGCGATAATATCGGACAGGGACCGTTGTTCTGATTGAGTAATCCTCTTTATGAATAAAAAGGTTCGGCGTGGTCTGCGGCATATCTACACGATGGCGCGAATTGGTCCGTGTCCTGTCTGTCAAGGATCATCTTGCCGTGCTGATGGTTCCTGGTGTTCGGACTGTGGCGTCACGGGCAGACGTGATGAGTATGTGAAAAGGTTAGGCATCAAAGATGACAGCAAAGACACCGACACACATCAAGGATCTGATTCCCGATCCTGACAACCGACGCAAGCACACGCCGAGAAACGTCGGCATGATTGCCGATGCCTTGCAGAAGGTCGGCACGGGGCGATCAATCGTCATCGACGAGAACGATGTTGTCCTAGCGGGGAACGCGACCATCGAAGCCGCTGGCGAGGCTGGTATCACAAGCTTGAAGGTGGTCGAGGCTAAGGGGTCAGAACTCGTCGCGGTGCGCCGTAGGGGGCTGTCAGAGGCTCAGAAGCGCGATCTAGCCCTGTACGACAACCGCACGGCTGAACTCGCTGAATGGGATACAGGGCAACTCCTTCAAGACGCGAACAACCAGGTGGATCTATCAGCGTTCTTTTATGACGAGGAATTGCAGTCACTTCTTGATAGTGCTGAAGATGTAGACCTTGACCAATTCTTTGAGAATGACCGGAACGCAGACCAGGAAGGCATGCTGTCGCTCGTGTTGAAGTTCCCACCAGATCATCATCGAGAGGTTCTCAAGGCGTTAGAGTCTCATGGCAAGTCTCCAGAACAGGCCATCTTGAAAGTCTTAGGAATCGCGTGATTCGATGAAGTTATACCTAGGCGGCCCCCATGGTCAGCCACGTATTGTTAGTGAAGCATCATCTGTCTCCAATGATCCTCTTTATATCTTCGAGTCGATTTATTACATCAAGGAATGGATGTTCATGTTTATAGATGGCAAGCTATGGAACTTTATGCTTGACTCAGGCGCGTTCACTTTCATGAAAACAAAACAAGCCATAAACATCGACTGGGACGATTATGTAGATCGTTATTCTGATTTCATCCTTGAACATGATGTCGAACTATTCCATGAGTTAGATATTGACGTTTTGGTTGGACTGAAACGTGTCGAGCAGTTACGGGATCGACTTGAAACACGAACAAGAAGGCAATGTCTTCCTGTCTGGCATCGGTCGCGAGGGCTTAACTACTGGAAGGCTTTAGTCAAGGATTATCAGTATGTCTCTATCGGTGGACTTGTCATGAAAGAAATCAAGCGTACGGAATACAAAGTCTTTAGACCATTATGCGATATCGCCCATGAGCAAGAAACTCAAGTGCATGGATTAGGGTTCTCTCCTGCCAGCGGTATGAAACGATGTTACTTTGATTCGACCGATTCAACGAACTGGTCGATGGGAGGTCGTGCTGGATATGTCGATAAGTTCAACGGGTCACGCATGGTAAAGGCATTAGCCAAAGAAGGCGCCAAGTTAATTCCCCATGAAGGTGCAAGGTTTAATTTTCACGAGTGGGTCAAGTATCAGCGATACATGAAGCACGCCGGGTGACAGATGACTACATCTCAGGACGGTATCGCATGAAGACGATGCTCATCTATTCGGGAGGGATGGATTCCTCGACGTTACTCTACGATCTTCTGTCGCAGGGCCATGAAGTCTCGGCGATGTCTTTCAACTACAAGCAGAGACATGGCAAGGAACTCTTGGCAGCAGAGAAGATCGCTGCGTTAGCTGGTGTGCCGTGGGAACTGATTGACCTATCTTCGGTGGCTCCGTTGCTCTCTGGCAGTTCGCAGTCTGACCTCTCTGTTCCGGTTCCCGTGGGACGCTACGATGAACCGTCGATGAAGCAAACGGTCGTCCCGAATCGAAACATGATCATGCTTGCTGTCGCTGGTGCTGCCGCTATTGCGAGGACGATGGACGCAGTAGTCTATGGCGCACATGCTGGAGATCATGCGATCTACCCTGACTGTCGAGAACCGTTTGTGAATGCGATGGCTTCTGCTCTCGACGTGTGCGATTGGCATCGTCTTCAACTCCTTGCGCCGTACTTAACCTGGACGAAGGGTGACATCTGCAAGCGAGGACTCGAACTGCATGTGCCGTTCGCTGAGACATGGACATGCTATGTCGGAGAGGGCGAACCGTGCGGTCGCTGTGGCGCTTGCACAGAACGCGCCGAAGCTTTTGCCTTTACGAAGACGAACGACCCGCTGCTATGAAGACCGTACTTGTGTCGTGTGTAGGAAAGAAAACAGCGACCGCTGCGATGGCATCAGACTTGTATAGATCGGCATGGTTCTTATTAGCGAAGGAGTACTGCTTATCTCACGGGCATCAGTGGTTCATTCTATCAGCACGTTATGGATTACTAGATATCAAGACAATCATTGAACCGTACGATTTAACGCTGAAGGAATGCAGTCAACGATATCAACAAGCATGGAACAAGCAAGTAGCCCGTGATATCAAAAAAAAGATAGCGACAACGACCACGCTTATGATGTTTGCTGGCGTTCGATATCGACGGTTCTTGTATCCGTCGCTCCGTCGATATGGGTACGACATAGAGGTACCAATGCAAGGCCTTGGGATTGGCAAGCAGTTGCAATGGTTGAAGGCGAACACTTAGCCATGATCACCGCTACCAGACACCACGACTTCAGCGCCGGTCATAAGGTGACGGGACATGAGAATCAGTGCGCCCACTTACACGGCCATAACTACCGCATCCATTTCACAATCCGATCTGATGTCGGCGTGGATGACCTTGGCCGCGTTCTTGACTTCTCAGCTATAAAATCTCATCTCTGTGAGTGGCTGGAATCTGAATGGGACCATCGCTTCCTGATATACGCTGACGACCCTGACAGGCTAGTTCTTCAACGCCATTTCCCTGATGACGTAGTGGTCACGCCGTTTAATCCAACGGCTGAGAATATGGCACGGCACCTGGTCGAAACGGTGGCACCGGTCGCGCTTACAGGAACAGGCTGTGAACTTGTGCGCTGCACCGTGGAGGAGACAAGGAAGTGCCACGCGACGTTCTCGCGGTGAATGAAATCTTCGGGCCAACCTTTCAAGGTGAAGGACCGACGATGGGAACGCCGTGCATCTTCTTGAGATTAGCAGGATGCAATCTGGCGTGTTCCTGGTGTGATACGCCGTTCTCGTGGGACTGGACACGATATGACAAGTCGAAGGAAGTCCACATGCTCGACATTGCTACCGTAGAGGCTCGTATCTGCGTTCTCAGCCACGATCTTATCCGTCACCTAGTTATCAGTGGCGGCGAGCCGATGTTGCAGGCTAGGCGGCTTATCCCGCTTCTTGACCGGTTACATGGTCAGGGATGGACGAGCGAGATGGAAACCGCTGGCACCATTACGCCTGACCCATTGCTGAAGGTTGATCGATACAACGTCAGCCCAAAGCTAGAGAACAGCGGCAACGCGGAACGGGACCGGTATCAGCCGACGGTCCTCGATGCCTTCAATCAACACGCCGCACGGTGTTTCAAGTTTGTCGTGCAGAAGGTGTCAGACTTTGACGAAATAGATCGACTCGTACAGAAGCACGCCCTGAGTCCGGTCTACATCATGCCAGAAGGCATCGACGCGGCGAAGGTGCAGAAAACGCTCTGCGATGTCGCCGAGGCGTCGATTGCGCGAAACTATCACGTCACGACACGGCTTCACACGATGACCTATGGAAACAGACGAGCGGTATAAGAAACTTGAACGCCTTGCGACAGACCTGCTCACGGTCATCGGTGAAGACCCAAACCGAGCAGGGCTAAAAGAGACACCGAAGCGGTTCGCTAAGTATTGGCGCGAGTTTATTGAATACGACGCTGGCGCGATTGATACGACCTTCGACACCGTGACGGTTGACCAGATGGTGGTCGTGTCTGGTATCCGTGTATGGTCGTTATGCGAACATCATCTTCTGCCGTTCTGGTGCGATCTATCAGTCGGCTACATCACAAGAGATCGCGTGATTGGGTTGTCGAAGATTCCGCGCATCTGTCAGAAGTATGCACACCGGCTTCAGCTACAGGAACGGCTTGTCGATGATATTGCGACCAAAGTATCAGAGATCACAAACAGTCCAAGCGTCACCGTCGTCGCCAAGGGCGTGCATACCTGTATGTCAATGCGTGGCATCAAGTCAGACGGCGTGATGGTGTCCTCAGTCATGCGAGGCCAGTTCAAAGAACATCATCAGACTCGGATGGAATTCTTGGAGTTGACGAAGTGACGCAGGCCGATGGCGCGTTGATGAAGTCCGATAGTGCTATCGTGCGAATGGTCCGTCTCATCGCACTGGAGATTCTTAAGGACTACACAGGGAAAGACCCTGTACTAGTTGGAGTGCTGAACGGCAGTTTTATGTTCATGGCTGACCTGGTTCGCGCTTTAAGTTATCCGAAACGTCTCGCACATGAGCCGATGTATCCAGAAGTCGATTTCATCAAGGTGAACAGTTACGACCATACGCACTCGACAGGCACAGTGAACATGGTCAGCGGATTGAGTTGCGATATTAAGAATCGACACGTCATCGTGGTAGAAGATATCGTGGAGACGGGTTTGACCTTGCAATATGTAAAGGACTATCTGTTTTCACAGAACCCAACCTCTGTCAGCGTAACTGCGCTACTAGTCAAAACAGGAGCAGGGCTTGATTATCAACATCAGCATCATGTCGCCTATCCTGGGTTCCATGTGGGGGAAGACTTCGTGTTTGGGTATGGACTTGATATCAGCGGAAGGTGGCGAAGCCTGAACGAGCTTCGTATTTTATTATGACCACACCACAACCGAAACCGACCAAGGCCGAGCGCATCAAGGAACTTCAGGAGGCGAGGGAAAGCTCGACTCGCTACCCGTGGGAGCGACAGCTTTACGAGAGTCGCAAGGCGTTCGAGGCGTTCTGCATCTATCGTGACATGGGTCCGGCCCGTAGTTTGGTAAAAGTGGGGCGAGAGTTGGGCAAATCAACACAACTCATGGAACGATGGAGTGCGAAATGGAACTGGGTCGAGCGCACCGCAGAATGGGGCGATGACCAGGACAGGGAACTTCGCCGCACGCAGACAGATGACATCAAGAAGATGAATGAACGTCATGCCAATCTTGCCGCTGCGCTTCAAGGGAAGGTCATAGAAAAATTGCAATCCGTTATGCCGGACCCTGTTACTAAGGCGATTCATCCAGATGTTGAACGTATGACGATGGTGTCGTTGTCTCGATTGGTGGAAGTCGGTGTCAAGGTTGAGCGTCAGGCCAGAGGCGAAGCTGGAGAACTCGTCGAGGAGAAGGTGGAGTCCACTGGTCATCTAGCACACCTGACGACCGAGGAACTGGAGCAACTTGAGCGCATCCACGACAACGCGGCTGAACGGGCCAAGGTCGATCAAGACTGAACTCGCTGAACGGAAACTCTACAAGTTCATCGAGCAAGTGTGGCCGACGATTGAGCCGGAAGAACCGTTCGTC
>Ga0256381_1000093_pt1 | contig 8888 bp, 17 predicted proteins | sample LS1160viralmetaG_FD_189070 | JGI IMG/M metagenome (GOLD analysis project Ga0256381, IMG submission 189070) | Seawater viral communities from deep brine pools at the bottom of the Mediterranean Sea - LS1 1600m | ecosystem: Environmental > Aquatic > Marine > Bathypelagic | place: Mediterranean Sea...
GATGTTGAGCCTTTAAAAGAACAGCTTTTTTGCTCATCACGAAAAGAACTTCGTGAAAGAATTAAAGGCTGCGCTGAAGCATCAGGTACACAAGCGATTCAAAATGAACTTTTTTCATGCGAAGAAATTGAGGGACAAGAAAGGGAGACTGACTGATGGGAAAGAAAGCGCGAGGAGTATTACGCAGACCGCCCAATCAAAGAGAAGAGTTGGTGCGTGTGAAACGAGGGAACCCCGTAGCCAAAGCGGTAAGCACAGGGATTTATCCGCCGAAGATTATCAATCCAGAGGTGATCTATAAGCGTAACCCCAAACACAAGGGAGAAAGTGATGATTAGTTTGAACAGTAGTGAGTATAGGAAACTACACTCGCTTTATGGTGACAGGATCACCAAGCGTCGAGCAAGCCCGATCCAACCAGAAGAGGTTGCCCAATATTTTATTGGCCGCGATTTGTTTATGGAGTCTCACAAAGACAAGGTTAATAAGTCTGCGTGGGGGATAACTTATTATTTGTCAGAAAAGTTTATCAATCTTTATGAGGAGATGAGTGATGCCTAAAGATTGTTGGCATGACGAATTGGTCAAGGAACTTTATGAGTTCCTTGATAAGTGGACAGATGATAAGAGAAGCGGCATCAATGCGGCGGAAGTTATGAACGTCGTTCTTCACACTATGGCTGAGTCTATTTATCTGGAAGCGCCTTCCCCCACTGTCGCTACAGGACTATGGCTGAGTGCCATGAACCACGGGAACTTTGGAGCCTTGATACAAGAATGCAAGGAAAATGGGGTTGCCCCAGTCGACTATGGACTTGTGGATCAAGGTTCCTACGACAATAAGGAAGGGCCTTCAAAAGAATCCAATGGAGACAATGTTGTTCCCTTTGAGCCGAAGGGGGTGACATGATAGGCCATGAATGTTATCTAATGGGTATGGTGCTACCATGCTAGACAAAGTTGTTTGCGAAATAGAAATGATATGGCGCTTTGAACAAGGTCAGTTGTCACCACCAGAAATTGTTGGCCTTATCCAATCCCTGATTGTCAGAGGCTGGGCTTGGCATATGCCGCGAGCATATCAAATGTTGGCCCACCAATACTTATCTTGTGGGGTCTTGAAAAAATATGAATACGAGGTAACCGATATGATTCCTAAAATCAAAGCGGTTGTTTCTAAAGATGGAACAATCAAACAACTTACGGCAGAAGGAGAGGTGGAGATTGAACTCACGGATGAAGATGGAAAGGTGGTTGCGAATTATTCCTCGCACCAAAGAATTGTTGGCACGGATCAACAAGTCACCACAGTCTATGACAACATCTCCGATGACACCGATGTCCTCACTCCTGTCTGATGATCCTTATCTTACAAGGATTAATAGTTTGTGGGATGCCCATGATAACTGTTGTAATGAAGCCATGAAGAATGAATGGCGATCAAAGATCAATATGATTGGTCGCTTACATTCAGAAAGGCTATTGGAAAGGAGAGAAGCATAATGATGCAGAGAGTTCACATAACTTTGCCACCCGAAGAATACGAATGGGTTACTGGTCTGGCAAAGAATGAAGACAGATCCATTTCTGCCCAGTTCAGTAGGATCATCCGTTCTGCCAAGCGAGTCAAAGAGGAAGAGATTGTGAAACTTGGCAATCAAATATCACCTGAGTGATGCAGGTATATGTCTATTGACCGCGTAATAGTTACTCAGACTACTGAGTCCTGATCTCAAACTGCGAAGCTGTGATTGATTGGCGATCTTTGATTCATCCCAGATGACAGAGATTACCAATCGCACAGTGTTCCGCCCAACGTCTGACTGCAATTGTCTCACAGCAGATGAGACCCTACCAATTGCATAGACGAACTTCCCCCCAATTTCACCACCACCTATTGATCCAACAAGGCTAGCGATACAACTGCGTTTGCCGCCCGCTCGATCCAGATCCCAACTTAACTTTGTACCAGCAGTGTGCTGCTCTTCTGTTATCAATTGACTAGCCAATAGACGATCAAGCTCACATCCATCAGTGACTCGGACTCTGACTCGTCCAACATTTAACCCTGCCGCCTCAATCACAACGGCATGGTGACGCTGTAGTTCTGGGGTTCCGAAGTCAGAAGTTTCTGATCGTTTCTTCCCAGTCTTCCGATGGATCTTCCTGCTCTTCATAGGTTCCTGTCACAATATCATATGTTAATTCAGCTACGCCTTGCTTTCCTATGTGTTTAAATCTTACTTTCCATGTATGGATTTCTACTAATCCCGTGTCTGGATTTTGGTGGACAGTCAGACCAACGTCAGCCTTGGCAAAAAATTGTGCTGATCCTGCCAGATCCCACCCTCTTGGGATAGGATACTGACCGCCCTTATCTCGATACATCTTGGCCGGATGAGCTACAAAAAATACAGCCGCATCGTGTGAGGCTGCCCAGTTCCTAACCTTGGTCAGCATCTCAGAGATTAGGTTGGTCTCTGACTTGCTGCTAGACCCAAGGTCGAGGTAGGAAAATGGATCGATGGTCAAAGTTCTCGCACCGTTGCGAGCGACAGCAGAGGATGCTCTGTCCAATATGTCATCAATAGAAGCAGTCACATTATTACTTTGTTCCATGAATAAAAAATGATCACCAATCCACTCACTGGCTCTCATCATTTCTTGCTCACTCATTCTAGGACTCGGGCCAGAATAAAAGGGGAGGCCGAGACATTTTTCCAGAAGTTTTGGGATGTGCATACTTGGGGGGGATTCAAATGAGCAAACACAATGCCGCCAATCAAAGTTCCTTGATAGGTTAAACAAGAGTTGATCGACAAACTCTGATTTGCCCATCGACGGTACGCCTGTGACTACATATAGCATACCTGTCTTGATGGTCATCAGGTCATCCACATTTGCGAAGCCCGTAGACAATCCCTTCCCTGCCCCGTGTCTGAACAGCGAGACAACCTCGCTCATGTAATGCTCTACATCATAAAGACCTGCAATCGGCCAAGGCTTTGCCTCATTGATTGCGTTAGCAACGGCGGCTTTGCCGTGCTTCATCAGACAATCGTTGGCGTCCTTGCAATCTTCAGGCCACTCGACGCTCCAACATTTCCCCTTCCCCACACGCCGCGCTATCTCCTCACCCAACGCACGACCAGCGGAGTCGGAGTCAGGACAGATGATAACTTTTTCTGTTTCCTTGAGGAGGTCGTGTGCATCCCAGATGTAGCTGAACTTTCTGTCATCCCGTGGATCAACAGTCCCATCCGACACACGAACAGGTGCGCCATTAGGAACGGAGATAGAGTTTAAGATTCCAGCTTCGCGGACAGAGAGGCAATCTACTTCGCCTTCGCAAACAACTATTGGCTCGCCAATCTTTACTCTCTCAATACCATAGAAGGATCGCGCCGCACCCTCTTGCGTTAAGCCTTTGCCCTGTTCTTGTTCATCTTCAACCGACCTGAACTTCACGGCATAAACACTGTCGGTTCCCCACTCCACATACGGAAAGCCAACACCTAATCTTTCTTCGCCTAACTTGGGGAAGTATTTGATCGCACTCATTACTCTGCCGGACGCGATTGTTTCATCAGACAGACCACGGTTCCTCAGATAATCAGAGGCACGGCTTGTTATGCTGGTAGACTTAGGTGGGACAAACTTCACCACCTTCTCACGCTTTGGTTCTAGGCTAGCTCCCCCCTGCTCACCACAGTGATGGCAGTTCCATTGGATGTCTGGCCAATTCACCTTGATACTTAGAACCTTCTCCCTCTGGTTTGCTGGCTTGCGCTTGTGGCTACAACTGGGACAAGCATCTCGGTACTGACCATCCCCTCTGCCAGTAAACATGGCCACCATTGTTTCATGGATCTCCATTCTCTTCCCCCTCCTGATATGATTGCTCGTAATTTTTCATAAGTTTGTCGAGATATATTACTCCCTGTTGAGGAGGTAACTCTTGTAGATACTCGGCGGCTTGGATTACTTTTTCGATATTAACACCAGCGTGATCACAAACAATCCTTAAATCTTTAGTTCGTCTGGTGAGGTAGGCCGTGGCTTCACCCCGAATGCGTGGGACTTCAGACACCATGTCACGGAGGCAACGGTGTAAAACTGCTACCCACATCCGTGTTTCAGGAAACAAGTTCCCCCACTTTGATATCTGTTCGTGGATTATTCTTGTCTAATCCGTGGCAGATAATTTTCATTTTCACCTGACGATCATTGACATAAGCTACCCCCTGTAAGAGATCACAGATTAAACTCTCATCAAGGTCGGGTCTCCTGCTGCTGTAAAAAATTTTACAGTAGAGCAGGACATCTTTGTCTATTAGCGGGTCAATAGATGTTGCTTGTTCATTGAAGCCCTTCGCATAAGCCAATGCCTTGCTACTCTTTATGGACATTATACGTCCTGTATTTTTTAGATTGATTATCCTCCTGCTGTTAGCCTTGGATGCTGGCTCCCCAAGTATTGTCTTTTCAAACAACCACTTACCACCCTTCAAGCAGGGGGTTGTAATTGTTTCAGTTAATGGATATATAATGGTCATGGCCTACACCAACAAACATGATCTCCCACTTCCTGTAGTTCGCGCACTCACCTCCTTCGAGAAGTCAGAGAAGGTGGAGGGCCTTAGAGTAACAACTCTTATAGATGCTCCTCGAATAAGTCAATTGCGTCAACGACATAAGGCTCCAGATGAGGATGTAAGCACAATGCTTTATCGCATTCTTGGGAGCGCGGCACACCTGATCTTTCAGGACGGTGCGAAGGGCTTGAGCAACTCTTATATTCCAGAGGAACGGGTTAGCTGTGAGGTCGATGGAACAACTATCAGTGGTCAGATTGACTTTCAATTTATAGAAGATGATGAGGTCAATGTCATAGACTACAAGGTGACCGCTGCTTATAGCATCATCTACGGTAAGCCTGAGTGGGAGAAACAACTGAATGTTTATGCCTTTCTTTTGCGTCATGGCAAGGGCATGAGGGTTAAAAATCTAAGTGTCTGTGCTATAATTAGAGACTGGACTGCGCGAAGGGCTACCACCACGAAAGGCTACCCTGCCTCTCCAATCGTAGAAGTTCCTGTTAAAATGTGGACGGATGAGGAACAGGACAGATATGTGTCTCATAGAGTTCAATTACATATTAACGCCACTGCCATAGAGGATCTGGATGGATCATTGCCTTTATGCACCGATGAAGAAAGATGGGCCAAGCCCAAGGTCTTCGCGGTGTATAAGGAAGGACGGGCGTCTGCCTTAAAACTGTTTGATAATCAGGCGGATGCTGAAAAGTTTGCTAGCAAATCTTTAGATCGTAAGGTGGTCGAGCGCCCTGCCACCTATACGAAATGCGCTGGCGATTACTGTAGGGTTGCACAACATTGCGATCAATGGGGATTGTGAGGAACAACGATGTCATATGACAATCTAACTTTTAGTATTGAGACCATTACTCCCGATGATGCGAGTAGATATCTTGAGAGTAACGTAGAAAATAATCGTCCAATTTCTGACCGCCATGTCGCAAGTCTTGCGCGTGATATGCGGGAAGGAAACTGGGCTAACAATGGAGAGACTATTAAGATATGCCCACAAGGCAGTGTGCTTGATGGTCAACACCGTCTTTGGGCATGTGTAGAATCTAAACGCCCCTTCACCACCGCTGTGGTACGAGGCGTGGAGAACTTGGACAACGTAGATCGTAATCGTCCACGCTCATTGGGAAACGCATTACACATGCGAGGTTATGAGCGAGCGCCTAGATTGGCGATTGCCCTTAACACTTGCTGGCGTTGGGAGAATACTAATTGGCGGTCATCCACTGACAAGCCAACTGTCTCAGAGGCCGTCCGTTTTCTGAACGATAATTTCCAATTGGTTAATGCGGCCATGAGATACGGACTCAAGATCAAGTTGATTGAAGGTTCGTTAGAGGCAGCGGCCTTGGTATTCTGGCGGTTGAGCAAAGTGGTGGGAGCGAAAACGGCCATGAGATTGTTTGAGCAACTGGCAACGTCAGAGTGGGATGATGTTAATGATCCTCTCTTTCGTTACTATGAGATGGCCATGAAGGCCAAAGGTATGAGCCGGAGACCACACAAATTAATGCGGTTGAACTGGCTGATCCGCGCTATCGATGCGAAGTTGAATAATGAAAAGCATCCAAGTGCAAGGTTCTTGCGTTGGGATATCGGTAAGAAGTTACGTCTGCTTACTGGTGAACAAGCGATTAAGAATAACAACATACAAAAAGACTTGGTTTAAATCCTGTAGCCCAGTGGTGTAATGCCGCTGGGTTTCTTTTTAATATTGACGGAGCAATACATGATTGCCAAAGAAATTGCAGAGGCGTTGTTTGCGACAGCCCTCGACATATCCAAGAACCCTTTGGTGAAGGATGTGGAAAATAAGTTTGCTAAATTTAAGTACGTTCCGATTGATGCGTACTACAATGCGATCCCGAAGATAGCTCTTAAACATGGACTCTTCTGGCGGTGCAGGGAACAAGAGGTCACCGCAGAAGGCAAGACAATCTTCTTTAAATTCTCTTTCGATCTGTTACACAAAAGTGGCAGTGGTGTTGAGAACTTTGATACTGTTACCATCCATCATCCAGCGCAAGGACCGCAAACGGCAGGGTCTGCCAGAAGTTACGCGGAAAAACTTTTTATGCGTACAGTGTTTAAGGTTGTGACAGGTGAGAAAGATTCTGAATACTTCCATGAGTCAGAAGCAGAAGACTTGTCTATCCCTGATGCTGATGGTTCCAACAACAATGACGAGGGCTTAAACCTTCAGCAAGTCAAGGACTTGGAGAAGAAACAAAAGAAATCCAAGGACGTAGATGGAGCAAAGGTTAAGAACCTGTCTGAGTTCCGTAAAGAATTTCGTGATGACTCAGGCAATAAGAAACTCTGGGAAGATACTGACAATGGTGTCATCCTCAAAGAACCCAATGGTCTTGCTGGCGGTTGGGATAGTGTGGAAGACATAGTTCATACCTTCATGCCAAGACTTGATGACATGCAAGGTGATGAGAAGAAGTTCAAAAATTCCCAAGAGTGTGTCAAGGGTGTTCAGTTATTCTTCAAGATTAATCGCTCAATGATTGAGGGAACGATGAACGAAAAAAGCCCAGAGACTTTCGGCAGAGTCATGGCAATGTTTAAGGCAGCAAAGACTGCTGCCAACGCTGGTGAAATCTACGATTCAAAATAGGAGAAGCTAATGCCTAGCCAAAAATTTGGAGCAGGTAATCTGTTCCGCAATCAGAGGGCTGTTGCTTCTCTGGAGATCAAAACACAAGATACGGACAACCGTCATCAGTATGCGCCGGACTTAACTGGTGACATGGAGATGACGAAAGGCCAACTCCAAGCACTCATCGGTATCTTCAAAAGTGGTGACACTGAGATCAGTCAGCGCTCAGCTACGAAAGGAGAACCAATCGTTAAGGTCTCTATTTGTGGTAAGAAATATGAAGGTACAAAAGCTGGAGACTATCTTGCTGTGTGGCTGGAAAAGAAATGGAAGCCAGAGAAGAAAAAAGAAGCGCCGAAGGATGAGCCACTAGATGACGACATCCCGTTTTAGATCACGGTCTCATCTTAACAAGGTGAGGGGGAAGCCATGTCTGGTATGTGCTTCCCCCGAAACTGTTGCCCATCATCTTATGTTTACCGATCACCCTGCTCTCTCCCTTAAAGTTTCTGACCTTAACACTGTGCCATTGTGTACACAGCATCATAGGAAACTTCACTTACACGGAAACGAAGAACAATGGTGGGCCTTACAGGGAGTAGATCCAATCAAGTTTGTAAAAGAGGTGACTAAAGATGACTGATATAAAAGAAGTCTCTTATGCCTTTGAGGCAGTGAAGTCTGCACTACGTCAGACCAAAGACGGCATCAGTATTAGCTTAGTCATCCATCCAAATGATGTCCCGAACCCATTGCTTAGTGATCCTGTCGGCTCAAGATACATGGTAGGTATGGCTAGGCTGGGTGATGATAACCAACCTATTGAATCCGAAGAACAAAGAGAAGCAAGGCGTGATGTTATTTCTGCTGGCGCACTGTGCCGTGACACGGACTTCCAGAAATGGCTGATGAATAATGGCTATTGTGATGATCTATCAGAAGATGAAGCAGCCAAATCATTAAGGACATTACTTGGTGTGGAGAGTAGGGCAGAGATCAAGATTAACCGAGAAGCCCAGCGCAAGTGGCGTATCATACGTAATCTATTTATTAAACGGTCAATACTTATGGAGACTGACCTTGGATAAAGACCGCAAAGCTGACCTGTTACAGGAAGTACATGACATGGTGACTGGCCCCAGAGCCAGCGCCTACGGAGAAACAGCAATCAATCATTCCCGCATTGCAGACTTCTGGAATAACTGGTTGAAGAATAGATCATGGTCACATCACAATGTAATAACACCTTATGATGTGGCGATGATGATGGCACTGGTTAAATTTGCTCGCTGCCAACAGCAACCATCACATGATTCACATTGCGATATCGCAGGGTATGCGGCTGTTGCTGAAGATATATACGAACAAATTATGGAGGTCGAAGATGGCGGGGAAGATAGGTCGGCCACGCAGAATAGAGGAACCGAGTAAGCCGTGGAACATCGTGTTCCCTATCACATTGATTGATACTATAAGGGAACGTGCGGAGAAGGACGGACTAACCCCAGCCTCATTGGTTCGTAAGGCTATTCATGCCTATGTGTCACAAAATTCAGCGAAGGGATACAAGGCTGGCGTTAGAGATGCTCTTTATTTTCTGAGAGAAGAAGCGATATAGCCAAGATTTCCATCAGGTCAGACACTGGGAGACAGGCTGGCAGACAGAGTATTGA
>Ga0256381_1000095_pt1 | contig 8849 bp, 8 predicted proteins | sample LS1160viralmetaG_FD_189070 | JGI IMG/M metagenome (GOLD analysis project Ga0256381, IMG submission 189070) | Seawater viral communities from deep brine pools at the bottom of the Mediterranean Sea - LS1 1600m | ecosystem: Environmental > Aquatic > Marine > Bathypelagic | place: Mediterranean Sea...
TCCGTTACCGCGACCGTCTGATACTGCGGAGAGTTCCGCAGGCTACCGGAGCCGATGTCGAAGTACCGGGTCTCGGTCAGAGGGCCGAATGTCCCACCGCCGCAGTAATCGTCGATCCGCCGGCTGGCGGCCTCCAGGATGCGCCGGATCGAGGTCGCGTCAGACGTCCAGCCGGACGAATAGCTCGTCCCGGCGAGGTAGTCGCGGAGGTCGTCAGCGGTCGCGTAAGTATGCCGGGTTGCCACTTACTTGTTCTCCTCGGTCTCGGCCTGTTTGTTTGCCGCTGCCTTGCTCACCTTGAAGTAATCAGGGTACTTCTTGAGGGTCTCAGCCGGGACATCGTAAGTCTGCCCCAACTCGTAGACCTCTCCGGTGGCTCCGAACGTAACATTGACCAGGCTTTTCGCCTTGGGCATAAAATCCTCCTAGACCGGGCGCGGAGCCGAAGCCCCGCGCCCCTACCCCTAACCGCCCTATGCGGCTCTGGAAATCTTGAACGCTGCCGCGAGTCCGACCTGACCGTCGCCCCGCCGTGAGGCGAAGAATCCGACCTGATCGTTCTCCATGTAGAGGCTGTCATTCCGGCGGATGGTGAAGCCCACCCGGTCGAAGATGTAATACTGCCGGAAGTCTCCGAAGATGGCGATCTTCTCGGTCGACGTAATCGTCGCGCCCAGTCCGCTCACGACGTCGGTGTCGACCACTGGCCTGCCGAGGATGAAGGCCGACGGCGCGGCGGTGATATTCTCAACGCCAGTGACGCCGTTCCCGGTTACCTGAATCTGGTTAATCAGCGAGTTGATCGCCGACTTCATCACCCAGGTCGAGTTCGCCCGGTGCTGCGCCTCAAGCGCGTAGAACGTGCCGATAAGGTCGGCGACGACCACTGAGGTCGACCCGGCCATCGTGTAGAACGCCACGTCGGAATTGGACATGATCCCGGCGTACTGCGTGGTGTTGTTACCGCTGATGATGCCGACGTCCTCAAACCGACCAGCCGACTCTTGGAATATCTGAGTCAGCAACGCGGGCAGGTTGATCGCGGAGTCCTCCAGTAGCTCCCGCGTTACCTTGACCAGCCCGCCGGACTTCTCCAGCGAGAAGGCGACCTGCCCGACCGTGGGCGTCTGGTCGCTGTACGCGGCCTCCTCGGCTATGGCGGCCCAGGTGGCCGATCCCATCGTCGGGACGTAGCCGTCCTTAGACGACACGCGGATCACGGTGCAGAGGGGCCGAAGCTGGGAACCCGGCACTCCCGGATCGTGGATGGTCTGGGAGATGAACTGCTCGGGAACGAAGAACCCTCCTTCGGCATCCGTTTCCTCTTGCATGGCCTTAACTTCGTCCAAAGTTGCGGTCTTCCAGAACACGTCGTCGGACGGGCTGCGGAGCCACTTCACGAACGTATCGGTCTGGAACCGGGCCTCGTCCTTCTGGGTCTGCCCCATCTGCTCCTGCACCCATAACGGCTGCGCCATTGCGGGCATCCCCTTGACCCAACTGGACGGCTTATAGGACGCCTTGTTGATCGCGCCGGTGTCGTTCACGTCATATACCGAGACGTCCTTGTCCGCTATTGGGACATGGTTGACGGGACGAGCGAACTCGCCCTGGAGAACCTTTAGCTGCGACGCTGCCGCGTCGATCTTGTCGGCCTCGATCATCTTGGTCTGGGCGTCCGCCAGCATCCTCTCAAACTGCACGACGTTCCCGTCGGTGAGGGATGCTTCCGCCTGACCCAGGATGGCGTTGGCCTCTCTGCGAAGCTCTTGCGTGTTCAATTCAAAACTCCTTCTTCTGATTGTGTATCCCGTGTAGGGCTAACTTCGTCCGTCTTAGGCGCAGCATCCGCTCTGCCGTGTCCAAGGCGGCCCGAGGGGCCGTGCCGGAGGCAGCTGAGTCCGTTGCGTCATCGTCGGGCGGCGTATCTTCGTCGCCGGTCTCATCGTCATCGTTGCCGGTTGCAGGCTCGAACTTGATGCCGTCGTGATCCTCGCAAAATGCGCGGGCCTCGGCCTCAGTCCATTCGTCGACCGGTAGATGGTAGGACGCGATGTCCCAGTCCCCGGTCTCCACCTCCCTGCCGTACAGCACCTGCACCGGCTTGTCGTCGATGGTCTCGTCGGCGGTGCGGAACCGGTCGAAATCCTCCGGCTCCCGTATCCGGCAGGCGTGGAAATCGGGAAAAGGCTTGGAGTGATCGGGCGGCTCCGCAGACCGTAGCTCGGACGGCTTGCGGCCCGCCTCGCGGAGATGCCGAGCGAGGTGATTGTAGACCCCGCGCCGGTCGTTCTCCGGTATCGATGTCTTGCGGGCGTTGAGGTTCGCCAGGCCGGTCGTGACAGCACGCATGTTGGCGGCTCCTCCTCGGCCATTCCGACCGATATGATGATGAAGGTACTTATAGCTCGACTTGAGTTCCGGGTCGCCGTCGGTATCAACCCAGGCGTGAGACGCTCGGAGGATCGCCGCTCCGCCCTTGATCCGGCCCCGCATCAGGCTGCCGTCCCAGGCGTCCTCGACCCATGCCGTCAGGTGGGACGGGATGGCACCCTTCTCCTGCGTTGCCGGCGAGGATTTAGCCGCGACTGTCGAGGTCGATGGTGACGAACCGCGGATCACCGATGAGACCTCGACCCAGTCCAGGTTGGCGATGCGCCGGATCACGGTCGAGACGTCGTTGCCCTCCTGGGTAACGTCGGTTTCCTTCGGGATGTTGAACCCGATCGACCACTCGCGGACGTAGTCGCCCGCGACGTTACTGAAGGCGTCCCGGCCCGCCTCGGTCTCCATGTTCATCTGCATCCGCGTAAACAGCCGGTACTCATCGCCTTCGATGAGCCGGGGCTGGGCGAAGATAACCTTGCCGACGAGCTTGCCCTGGTCGTGACCGGAGAGGACGGGGATCGGGAGGTTGTCCGCGATCGAGGCGTTGAAGGCGGTCGGCTCTACGATGTCGCCGTCGGCGTCGATCACGCCCATCGTGTTCGTGTAAGCCTCAACGATCCCCTCGGCCTCGTCGACGGCCTTCGCGCTGGAAACCATGGTCTTGCGAATCATACGGTCACCTCCGGCTTATAGCCCCGCGGCATCGGCATCCAGTTGAGCGTCCCGTTCGGATGGTCGTCTATAAGCTGGGCGTCCTCCAGGCTGTAGACCTGACCGTGACGCTCCGCGCACGTCCGCCCGTAACGGTCGCCAGGGTCGATATAGTTGTCGTCCGGGTCGCCGTCGACGTCGTCCGCCTGGACGTAGAACAGGTCTTGCTCCCGGTAGAACCCGATCGTCGTCTGGTTTTGCGTCCTCATTACTTCGGTACGGGCTATCAGCCTCGACCGGTTCTCCGTCTCGGTTAGCAGGGAGCGGATGCCCGGAAACTTGTCATTCGGGACGCCCCGCGCCAGTTGCTCGACGGAGTAGCCGCGCTCTAACCCGATCTGAATGACCTTGCCGATCGCCTTGTCGGTCGTTCGGTGGATCATAGCGGCCCGAACCGGAGCCTGGGCCAATACCCGTTGAACCGTCGGCAGCTTGTCAGACCAGTCGAGAGTCCCCGCGACGCCCACGTCGTTGACCGCGTCAAACGTCCGCTTGGAGACCCGCCGATATGCAGCGTCAAGAATCTTCTGCATATTCCCGGTCTCGATTTGGGGAAGCATGTCCTCGACCTCAAACGGGTACTCCTTCGCCTCCGCGGTCTGCCGCTCCATGTGACGGCCCAGGATGCCGTCGACCCGGTTCCGAATGCCGCGGAAATGCCGCAGGGTCTTGGCCGCCAGATCGTCGGCCTCCTCCTCCCGCTCCTCGATCAAACGCCGGCGGAGCATCCGCCCGCGGGGAGCGACCCGCGGAGCCTTGATCGCGGTGAGGATCGGGTGGGACTGCTCGACCGGCGCAGCATCGACCGCGACCGGGGCTGGTTGTTGCCCCTCGGCGACCTCAAAGATCGACGACGGGATGCGCCGGAGCGCACCGTCAGAGACCGCGTCGAAGCCTAGAGCCTCCCGCGTCTCGTTGAGGGTCAGGATGCCGCCGGCGAATAGGGCCGTCAGGCGGGTCGTCGTCGCCACCTGATCGTCCAGGACGCCCCGCATCGCGACCCAGTCCACCGTCAGGGTTTCGTTCGTGCCGTACTCGTCGAACAGGTTCCGGTTGAAGTACCGGAGGATGCGGGAGACCATCGGCTCCAGGGTCTCGGAGTGGAACGCCAGACGGGCCTCCCGGTAGTTGCTGAACGTCGACCGCTGAAGGCCGACGTTGGCCCCGACCAGAATCGGCGGGACTCCGAAGACCGCGCAGATGCGGGACTCGGTGAGGTTGTGCAGCCCGTCGAGCGACATATCCTTCGGGCTGTTGCTCATCGGCTGATACTCGGCGTCATCGTCGAGGATCGCGACCCGGTGGAAGTTGTTTATCCCGCCGAACTGAGACCGCCACCGCGATCGGATCGTCGACGCCTCCTCCTGGGAGGTCAGCCGCCGCTTTACTTTGAGGAGACCGGACGGGACGCCCGCGTTCGCGAAATAGACCTTGGCGAAGTCGGTCATGTTCAGATCAAGGTTGACGGTGCGGGCCGCGACCTGGAGAGGGCTGAGACCGTAGATGTCGCCGGCGGGATTCGGCAGGGCGAGGTGGCACATGTCCCGTGCCTCGACAGCGTACTCGGTGCCGCCGACCGTGTAGACGTAGCCCTCCGCCCCGTAGTCCCCGGCCACGATCGTGACCCGGTCGGGACGCAGGAGATACATGGCCGAGACCTGGTCGCCCCGACTGCGCTCCTTGATCGCGTAGGCGTTGCCCGCCACCATCAGGAACGTGACCAAACGCTCGATGAACGAGTACCAGTCGCTGTACGGGTTGGGCTTGGAGGTCAGGTCATAGAGTAGACCGGTCTCGACCTCGACACTGCCGCCGTCAGCGGAGGGAGCCTGGACGTAGTACCGGGGCGAGGCCGCGGAGGTCGCCAGCTCCCGGATGCAGGCGTGAACGATTTCGTTCTTGCCGTATCCCTCGGAGGCGAAGTTCTCATAGTTAACGTCAGGATAAGACGCCTGCCCGACGTCCATGTTGAGCGGGACGGTGGTCGAAAGCTCCGGTTGCTGCTTGCGGAACAACGTGTCCCAAATTGCCAATAGTGACCTCCTCCGGCGTTCGGGCTTGCAAAGCCACGGACACTGTGCCGGATCGGGTCACTGCTACGGACGATATCACGACCGGTCAGACCGCGTCAATCTCGTTGCGGGTCTTGCACCGGGAGCAGACGATCACCGTGCCGGGAGCCGCCTTCTCCGCGAGGAGTTTCCCGCAGCCCTGGCACCGGAGTTCCTTGCACTCAGTCATTCTCGATGTCGTCCTGACCCCCGTACCATTCCAGATCAGGGTGCTTAGATTTCGCGCCCCATCGGTTCCGAGCATACCCGTGACTCGTCTCAAAGTCGGCCCCCGGTGCGGCTTCTCTCTTGCAAAGCCAATGCTCGTTGACCAGCTTATTCCCGCACCACGTACAGACCCCGGCCTCATTTGCCATACCCCCTACCATACCCCCACCCCCGGCGCACCCGTCCGGCCATAGACCGCGAGGGCCAGAGCCATCACGCAGTCGTCGTGCATCCCCTCCGGGGCCGAGTACCGGACGCCTGTCCTGGTGTACTCGTAGGCGAAGACGTCAAGCTCGGAGACGATCACGCCCTGCGGATACCTTACCTCCCCGGTCTGGATCGCCATCGCCAGGCCCTCCATCAGCTTTTGTTTAGACGTCGAGGAGAAGTTGTAGCCCTCGACGTTCGATAGCTCCCGCTGGAGCCGTTCAACGATAGGATCGCCGACCCCGGTCGAGTCTACGATCGCGGGCGTCAGGCCGATCTCCTGGGCTAGCCGGCGGACGGTCTCCTCCCACGGCCACTGGTATCGGTCGAACCGGCAGACGGCCCCGGTCTCGTCGAGGCCGACCACGACAGTCCAGTCGACGGACTTCGCCAAGTCGACGCCGTAGACCACCGCAGGAGCCCCGGAGACGTCCCCGATACAGGCCCGGATAGCTTCCTGCCCGAACGGGTTCCCGCCGTCGTCTGACGGCTCGGCGAAGTACAACTCGCGGAACACGTTCTCCGGTAGTTGCCGTTGGGCCTGGTCGATCTCCTCCGACGCTATGATCCCGGCGTCGACCGCGTCCGCTGCCGTGAGCTTCGCATACGTCCACCCCGGCTCCCCTCCCTCGGCCCGACGCGCCAGGGCGTATGCCCAGTTCCTCCGGCCCTTGACGTTGCCGATGATGCGGACGGGGCCGCGGGTAGCCGTCAGGGTCGACCGGATCGCGTGCCACGCCTCCTCCCGCATCCGCGTCGCCTCGTCTAGCACCGCGGCATAGACGTCCTCGCCGTAGAGGTTGTCGGGCTTCTCCGCAGATCGGAACGAGATAATCGCCCCGTTAATCAGGGTGATCGTTAGCTCGGATTCGTTGGCCGTATACAGGGTCTCCGGTAGGCCCCGCTTGAGCCGCCGATAGGCGACCTTAGCCTGGGGATAGACGGGGCTGATCCACCAGAACGCTTGACCCCGCAGCCCGCCCATCGCCCGCTCTAGTATCCACGCAATACAGGCAACGGTCTTGCCGCATTTCGTCGACCCCTCGATGATCCCGTACCGGTCAGCCGAGAAGATCGCCGCCTGCTGCTTCGGGTAGAGACTGGGTCTCCGGTACGTTACCGTCGGGGCCGTTGCCGTTGAGGTAGTTGCCACTAGCTGCCTCGATGCTGAAGGTTACTTCGCCCTGGGTCAGGTGGATCGCCCGCTGGTCGATGGTGATCAGCGGCTCCTTCGGGATCACGCCGTTGATCTCCGAGATCCGGTGCATGATCGACATGACCATCTTGGTCGCGGCCTCATCGCCGGCCAGAGCCTGCGGCCACCACCGGGATAGGAGGGTCGTGTACCGCTCCATCTGGAGGGCGCGTATCTGGTCGGCCATGCCGCTGTACTTCTCAGCGAGGTCGTTGAGCACGCGCTTGATCGACCGATGCACCTGCGACCTATCGACGCCCAGCGTCTCGCCGATCTGCTTCTCGGTCGCCCCGCCCTTGTAAAGCTCCAGCATCTGATACCGGCGCAGTTCAAACTCGGCCTTCTTCTGCGGCGTCGGGTAGAGTCCCGGCTGCTTGCGTTTTGCCATCAGACCTTCACCGCCTTCTGTCCCGTGTAGTCCTCCCACCGCTTGATCGACACGTCGCAGTATCGTGGCTCGATCTCCATCGCATAGCACCGACGGCCCAGACGTTCCGCGGCGATGATGGTCGTGCCGGAACCGACGAAGGGGTCAACCGTTAATTCGTCCTGTGCTGATAGGTACTCCATGAATGACTGAGGTATCAATATGGGGAAGTTCGCTGGATGCGCCTTATGTTTTCTCGTGTCCAAATTACTTTGTGCGCCCGCTTTGCTCCTGCCAGTATCTAACTCCCTCCCTGCGTTTGTTTGATGCACCTCAAAAACATCGTTCTCCAATAGCCCAGTACGGGTAGTCTTCTGTGATGGGATGAACCCCTGACGGCTAAATATCAGCATCAGTTCGTGGGTATAGTTGGGTGTGAAGTGCCGAGCCAAGAGGCTGTTGTTCATATGGTATGAGGAAGGTACTGGGACGCCCACTTTCCTCCAAATTAGCTGCCGTTCAAATTCAAGAAACTCAGCCAACAGCACTCCCTGTTGAAATGGGAACGTAGACGGCGACACCCCAATATTCCATACCCAAGCCCCTCCAATATCCATCTGCTGCACCCACGCAGCAATCACATTTCTAAGCCACCCTCCATATTCATCCCAAGATGTACGCTTGTCGTCGTGAACACCGTAAACCACATCCACGTTGTAAGGCGGAGAAGTAAGCAGGCATTGAAAATTCTCTCCCGCCATCAACAATCCAACAGCCTCGCCGTCAGTAGAATCCCCGCACATGAGGCGGTGCCGCCCCAGACTCCAGACCTCGCCCCGCTGAACCGTCGGCACGTAATCGTCGGCCTCGACATCGTCCATCGCCCCGTCCGCGTCGAAGCCCTCGTCCGGCGGCTCCGGCTCCAGCAACGTCAGCGGCTCGTACCCGTTCGCCAGGGTCTGGAGCAGGGCGTTGACCGTGGCGTTGTCCGATGACACCGTCGCCAGCAACTCCGTCAGCCGCTCCTCATCCCGGCCCGCCATAGCCGCCAGCGGGTCGAGGGTCGCCAGCATCAGGTCGGCCTCGGCCTCATCGATGTCCAGCACTAGCACCGGGACGTCGGAGTCCGGCGTGGTCTCGGCCCGCAGATGGCCGTCGACCAGCATCAGCCCCTCCGGCGTCTCGCGGGCGATCAGGGCGTCGGCGTACCCGACCTCGGCCAGGACGCCTCTCAGGGCGTCCTGCTGTGCTACAGGGTGGGTTCTCCAGTTCTTCGGGTTCGGGATAAGCTCCGACGCCGGCACGCGCCTGAGTTCTTTGATCCGGTCTCTAATCTGCATCAGCCCTCCTTCAGAACGATAACGGATAAAGCTCCCCAAGGTGCTGCCATAGCTGCGCCATTGGCCGGAGCGCGTCGACCGGGATAGCGTGATTCACGTAGTTGTTCAGCCCTGGGCGGGTCGGAGCCTCGCGCACCACGTCGTCGAACTCCCACCCGACGAGCGTCGACCGACCCAGGCTTCTGAAGTACGCCAGGACGCGGATGTCGCATCGGCGTTCCTTGGTGCCGACCAACATCCGCCAGACATGCGACACGCATTTCACGTCAATGGTCTGACCGTGGACGACGAAATCATGCCCACCGTCGCCGGCCCGCCTGACGGTCATGTCTAACGCGAGGCCGGTCGAACGATGGAAGGCC